>ERZ1292630.3166-Hain-H41-02um-R3-3166-length-14692-cov-7_pt1 | contig 14692 bp, 14 predicted proteins | sample MGYA00564408_ERZ1292630 | MGnify/ENA primary metagenome ERZ1292630 (study PRJEB36523, sample SAMEA6512641) | groundwater metagenome | collected 2019-01-08 | study: AquaDiva: Metagenomics assemblies of 32 groundwater samples | reverse complement strand
TCTTAATCCTGTCGTTGAATTAATTCTTGCTGCAATAACCCCATTGGGAGGCTTGTATTCTGTCATGGGAATACCTTTTAGGACTGGGGCCATATAATCCATCCAAATAGGCAATGCGACACGCCCGCCTGTTTCATTATTGCCTAATGACCGAGGTTCGTCATATCCTGTCCAAGCGATTGTGACCAAGTCTTTTTGAAAACCACAAAACCAGGCATCAACAAAATTACTGGTGGTTCCTGTTTTTCCTGCAAGATCACTACGTCCAAGCTGTTTAGCTTTAATCGCTGTGCCGTGATTGATGACATCCTGCATCATGCTTGTCATAATGTAGGCATTGCGAGGATCAATGACGCGTTTGGCGCCATTTAAAGCTGTTACGGGCTGGAATTGTTCGATCGTGTTGCCTTTTTCATCTTCAATTCGCCTTATAAAGTAGGGCGCAACACGGAGTCCTCCATTTGCAAAAATCGCATACCCAGCAGCCATTTGCATTGGTGTGACCGAACCAGAACCTAGTGCCATGGGTAAATAAGGTGGATGACGACTAGCATCAAAGCCAAATCGGGTAATATAATCTTGCGCATACCGTATGCCGATAGCCTGTAGTATTCGGATAGACACAAGATTTTTTGATTTTACTAGTGCTGTTCGTAAGCGCATGGGCCCTTCAAATTTTCCATCAAAATTCTTTGGCTCCCATAGTTGACTACCTGTTTGAGCAGCACTGAATGATAGTGGTGCATCATTAATGATTGTGGCGGGAGTGAATCCCTTTTCCAAAGCTGCGGAATAAATAAAAGGTTTAAAACTGGATCCAGGTTGCCGCCAAGCTTGAGTGACATGATTAAATTGATTTTTATGAAAATCAAATCCACCGATTAAAGCACGGATAGCGCCATCATTGGGGTCTAGGGAAACAAGGGCAGCTTCTATTTCTGGAAGCTGGGTGATATGCCAATTGTTCTTTTGGTCTTTTTGTACACGAATTAATGTACCAGGAGTAATGTATTTCTTTCCAGCTTCTTTCTTATCAGTCAGAAATTTCTGTGCAAACTTAAGTCCTTCACCCGTAATCTCAATGATTTCTCCACCTTTACGATAAGCCTGCACTGTATTATGTTTAACACTTAATACGATAGCGGCATAGATATCGCCACTTTCATTGATTTCTTCCAATGCATCATCAAGCGTTTTTTCCTGATTACTGCCATGTTTTAGTAAGTTAATATGTGCTTCCGGGCCACGATAACCACGACGCTTATCATATTCGACGATATTTTTTCGTAGGGCCTGATAGGCAGCCATCTGATCTAACTGGCGGATAGTTGTATAGACTTTGATACCTTTGCTATAGGTTTCTTCTTGGTATCGGTCATATATCACCTGACGAACCATTTCAGCAACATAATCAGCCGGCATTGCTAAGGCAGTCGACTGCTTCTTGACAAGAATAGGTTGTTTTTCTAATTCGCGTAATTCTTCGCTTGATATGTAGTTAAGTTTATGTAATCGGCCTAGTACATAAAGTTGCCGGCTTTTAGCGCGCTTAGGATTGCTGATCGGGTTATAGCTCGAAGGGGCTTTGGGTAACCCTGCCAACATGGCAGCCTCAGCAATATTAATTTCTTGCAGTGATTTTCCGAAATATGTTTGTGCTGCTGCTGCAAAACCATAACTGCGCTGGCCGAGGTAAATTTGGTTGACGTAAAGTTCTAAGATGTTGTCTTTGCTGAGATTGCTTTCAATCTTGAAAGCCAAAAGGGCTTCGCTGAATTTTCTCGTCAATGTTTTTTCTCTGGTCAGAAAAAAATTCCGAGCTACCTGCATTGTTATGGTGCTAGCGCCCTGGCGCACACCGCCTGCAGAAAAATTTGAATAAGCTGCACGTAATACGCCCAAGTAATCAACACCGCCATGTTCATAAAAGCGATCATCTTCTGCAGCAAGGATCGCCTGTTTAAGCTGTGCTGGTACTTCAGAAATATTGACAACATTTCTACGCTCCGCACCAAACTCCCCAATTAATAGACCCTCATCGCTATAAATGCGCAATGGTATTTTAGGGCGATAATCCGTCAGTGTCTCTAATGATGGTAAATTGGAGTGGATGACCAGTGCAGCAAACCCAGCCAGCAACACGCCAATCAGACCTAATGCAGAAAATGTGACAAAAAAGTAATACAGCCAACGTGCTAACATGAATTTGGTTTGATTAATTGATACGGTCGTTAAGGGACACAGTTATAGGGGGTATATCTATTGTTTTTCTTTGAATAAGATTTCTTGGATTCTGTCAGAATCAGCATCAATCATTTATTCTGTTGAGTAACTATATTGAATTAATGCAGATAATGAGTAGTTTGCATATATTCAGCATTAAGTAGTTTATTTATAATTTGCGAGTATCGCTTCTAATAAGCCAATGTTCAAGGGAAATTTTTCTATCAATTTAGACTTCTTTAAGATGAAGTCACCACCACTAATAGGTGTGGACATTAGTTCTTCTTCTGTAAAAATGGTCGAATTATCATTGATAGATAAAGAGAGTAAAACCTATCGGATTGAGCGTTATGCGATTGAATCCATGCCAGCAGATGCAATGTTGGATGGTGCAATCGAAAACATGGAAGCAGTCAGTGAATGCCTAAGGCGTGGATGGAAACGTATGGGAACACGCCAAAAGAATGTGGTACTTGCACTGCCTGCGACAGATGTTATTACCAAAAAAATTGTGGTTCCAGATGGGCAACGCGAAGATGACCTGGTTTTTCAAGTCGAGAATGAAGCCAGCCAATATATTCCTTTTCCTTTAGATGAAGTTGATTTGGATTTTCAAGTAACCAGGCCAGTGCCTGATAATCCAGAAGAAGTTGAAGTGCTTATTGCCGCATCGCGTAAAGAGAAGGTTGAAGACCGTGTGGCTGTTGCACTTGCGGCAAGTCTTAAAACAGTTATTATGGATGTTGAGCCCTATGCAGCGCAGGCTGCATTCGAATTAACGCTGAGTCAATTACCTGGAGGTGGAAAAGATCAGGTAATGGCACTGGTTGACATTGGTGCGACAATCATGAAAATTAATGTACTTCTTAACGGTGAGTCATTATATACGCGCGATCAGCCATTTGGGGGGAACCAACTGACTCAGGAGATTCAGAATCAATTTAATCTTTCGTTGGAAGATTCCGAGACTGCTAAAAGAAATGGCGGACTGCCTGAAAACTATAAGGCAGATGTTTTGCAGCCATTTTGCGAGACACTGGCTATTGAAGTGATGCGTGCTATTCAATTTTTTTACACATCGACGCAATATACCGAAGTTAATTATATTTTTATTGCCGGGGGGTCCGCAGTTATTCCTGGGCTAGACGCAATTATCGCAGCACGGACGCAAGTAAGCACCCTCGTTGTGAATCCTTTCTCAACCATGGAGTTGTCAAGTCGGATCATTCCAAGGCAACTTAATCTGGACGCACCCTCTCTGTTGATTGCCTGTGGTTTGGCGCTACGTAGTTTTGATCCATCATGATTCGAATTAATCTACTACCGCATCGCGAACTCAGGCGTAAAGCGAGACAGCAGCAGATTGTAGTTCTGGCAGGACTGGTTGGTTTACTAGCGATCGCTGTTGTTATGAGCATTCATACAATTAGCGCTGGGAAAATAGATTACCAGAATGGCCGCAATCAATACTTAACTGACCAGATTGCAATTCTGGATACGGAAATTGCAGAAATAAGAGAAATAAAAGCGCAGACTCAGGAGTTAATAGCGCGCAAGCAAGTTGTTGAGACATTACAGAGCAGCCGATCTGAAGTCGTTGTTTTGCTGGATCAGTTGGTCAGATTACTTCCGGATGGTGTATATTTACAGAGTGTCAAGCAAGACGATCATAACATTACCTTAGTTGGGTATGCGCAATCTAACGCCTGGGTCTCAGTGTTGATGCGTAACCTTGAATCATCCCAGTGGCTTGAGTCACCCTTATTGATAGAAATTAAGGCGATGACTGTGAATAATGTGCGTCAAAATGAATTTAACATGAAAATAAAGCTCAAGCGGGCAACTATGGACGCTGTGCAAAATTCACTCCCTGCTACTGCTGCGAAATCTTAAAACCGCGCTTGCGATGAACAAACTACTTCTTGAATTACGTCAGCTCGATATCAACCAGGCAGGAAACTGGCCAGTAGCATTTAAGATTGCCGCTTTGGCAATTTTATTTGTTGCTATTATCGTTGCAGGGCATTTCCTGGTTTGGCAGGAGCAAATTGAAACACTGGAAAATATTAAAGCGCAAGAAGAAACTTTAAAAGATACCTATCTTGCTAAAAAAAGAAATGCTGTTAATTTACCCGCTTTGCGCCTGCAATTAAAGGAGATTGAGCAATCTCTCCGTGCCTTGTTGAAACAACTGCCAGATAAATCAGAAATGGAAGCATTATTAGTAGATATTAATCAGGCTGGCTTAGGGCGTGGATTACAATTTGAGTTATTTAAACCAGCAGCGAAAGAAACGATACACGCGTTTTATGCCGAACTCCCGGTTTCTATCCGTGTGACAGGCGGCTATCATGACATTGGGGCCTTTACCAGCGATGTTGCACAATTATCACGTATCGTGACATTAAATGACATTAGTGTAACGCCCGGAGCTGATGGAAAACTAGTATTAGATGCTGTTGCAAAAACATTCCGTTATCTGGATGAAGAAGAAATAACAAAGCAGGCCGGAGGCAAATGAATTATGATAAGAGACATATTCCTGCTAGCATTGTTTGTGATTTCTCTAACCATGATGACTGCTTGTACTCAGCATGACTATGCTGACCTGGAAGCATTTATTCATAGTTCTGGAGATGGCCTGCATGGACAGATTGATCCATTGCCGGAGGTGAGATCGCACCAGTATTTTACTTACGAGGCATTTGATATACCCAGCCCATTTGTTCCGCGCAAAAATGATCAAGCACAAACTATTACGAGTGGCATTCAGCCTGATTTAAATCGATATAAGGAAGTACTGGAATCTTATCCACTGGAGAGTTTATCGATGGTTGGTTCACTGCAGCAACACGGTATAATATCCGCTTTAATCAAATCTCCGGACGGGACATTGCATCGGGTGAAAATTGGCAATCACTTAGGCGAGAACTTTGGGAAAATTAACCAGATTTCAGAAGCAGAAGTTAAACTGTCGGAAATTGTGCAGGATGGTGTGAATGAATGGACTGAACGGACTAGTGCGCTTATGTTGAAGAATTAGGAATAAGGCCATGAAGCTACTAATAATCGGCAGATATAGCCTAAGCGTGGTTATGGCGACACTGTTAGTCTGTTTTGCAACGTCAATTTTTGCTGAACCAACTGTAACTGCAGAAACAGCCCAGAACAGTATCCGCTCGATTGATATTTCTACCTTCAGGAATGGCCAAGTAATCGCCAAATTAACTTTAGATCATCCCATAGGCACTCTTCCAGCCGGTGTTGCATTGGACAATCCCTACCGTATTTATTTTGACTTCTATCAAGTTGCTAATGGTCTGGGTAAAAGCATTCAAGAAGCTGCCGATGGAGATTTACGCAGTATTAATATCGTGCAAGTTGGGGATAGAACCCGGTTGGTGTTGAATTTGTCGAAATTGATGCGGCACGATATCCGGGCGCAAGAGAATTTACTGTTAATTAATTTGATTAGTGTGGCTGAGAATCAAACAGCCAAAACAATCGTTCGGTTTGCGGAAGAGACGCCAAATAAGCAATTGAATAGTCTACAGGATATTGATTTTAGGCGTGGCGCGAGTGGTGAAGGCCGCGTAGAAATTGATATGACAAAAGCGGGTTCGGCCGTTGATGTGCAGCAGCAGGGGGATGATATTTTTGTCGAGTTTGTGGACACGCTATTGCCTGATAGCTTGAGAAGGCGATTCGATGTTGTGGATTTCGCCACGCCGGTGCATACCATTGAAACTTCCAAGAAGGGAGATAATGTTCGAATGGTGGTGAAATCAAGAGGCCGCTGGGAGCACTCTGCACGTCAGACCGGTACACGGTTTATTCTGGAAGTAAGAGCTTTGACTGAGGATGAGGAAGAGCTGGCGAGAAAGAAGCGTGTCAATGGCGGATATACAGGTGAGAGGCTTTCGCTTAATTTCCAGGACGTGGAAGTGCGAGCGGTACTACAAGTGATTGCTGATTTTACCAATTTTAATATCATTGCTAGCGATTCCGTTGCGGGAAATCTAACCTTACGTTTAAAAGATGTTCCTTGGGATCAGGCACTGGATATTGTATTGCAGGCACATGGTTTGGATAAACGAAAGACGGGCAATGTCATTTTTGTGGCACCGCGTAAGGAAATGGCCGACAGAGAGTTGCTGGATCTGGAAGCGCAACTGCAAATAACCGAAATGGAACCATTGCGCACAGAAATTTTCAATTTGAATCATCGCAGGGTTAACTCATTATCGTTTGAAGGTATGTTGAGCAAGCGCGGTACGATTAACTTGGATGAGATCAGTAATACAGTAACGGTTACAGATATTCCCGTTAGATTAAGTGAGATTAGAAAGCGGGTACAGCGATTAGATGTTTTTGAAAGACAAGTTATGATTGAGGCGCGTATCGTTGAAGCGATTGATACATTTAGTCGAAGTTTGGGTGCACGTTTTGGTATACAAAATTCAACAGGTCTGGGTGGCCAAGGATTGGGAGTTTCAGGAAATTTGGCTGATTCAAGCGCTTTAGCTGGCGGTGGTTCGGCGGGAGGCGGTAACAATCTGAATGTTAATTTGCCAGCCGCGGCCGCGACTGGATTGCTGGGTGGGCCGGCTGCACTGGGGCTTAGTTTGATGAAGTTTAATAATGGCCGGTTAATTAATCTCGAATTATCTGCATTAGAAACGGATAACAAAGGAAGAGTGATTGCTAGTCCCCGTGTTGTGACCGCACATGGAATAGAAGCCACTATTGAACAAGGTGATCGGGTACCCTTTCAGCAAGCAACCAGTAGCGGTGCTACAAGCATACGTTTTATGGATGCGACACTCAGATTGAAGGTTAAACCATTGATTACCTACAATGGTCAGATAGATATGGAATTAAATGTTAATCAAGATAAGATTGGCACACCTATCAATCAATTTCTGCCGCCACCGATTAATACCAAACAAGTAACGACTAAGGTTCTGGTAGAAAATGGGGGAACTGTGGTGATTGGTGGTATTTTTGATCGAACTGAGAATCAAGTGGTTAATAAAGTGCCCATGTTGGGTGATATCCCTGTGCTGGGCAATATTTTTCGAAATACGGTTAAAGTAGATAATAAACGTGAACTGTTGATTTTTGTGACACCGCGTATCTTAAGCGAGAATCTTAATCTACAGTGACAATATTCTATTGTCCCGACAGGAATTCAGCTTGGCGCCATGCCTCGTAAGCAACAATGGCTACAGCATTGGATAGGTTCAAGCTGCGGCTGGTCGCGATCATCGGTACTCGAATACGGTGTGGTTGCGGGAAAGATTCCATAATGTGGATAGGCAATCCGCAACTTTCTGCGCCAAACACAAAAACATCTCCGGGCTTGTATATGACTTTGTCATAACGCTCTTTTCCTTTCGTGGTGATTGCAAACATGCGATGTCCTTGCAAATTTTGACAGCAATCCGCCCAATTTTCATGTACTTTTATTTGAGCAAATTCATGATAGTCCAGACCGGCACGCAATAGTTGCTTGTCTTTCAGTGGAAAACCTAATGGTTTAACGAGGTGCAATTGCATACCGGTGTTGGCGCACAAGCGGATGATATTGCCCGTATTGGGCGGAATTTCCGGTTGGTGAAGAATGATGTTAAACATGAAGATAGCGTTGATTAGGTATTATGTGGGCCGATCTGATTTATCTCTGGTAAAGTTCTTGCGATAACCCAGTTACTGATTTCAACAGCACCTTGTTTACGTAATATTTTAGCCAACTCATTTAATGTAGCACCGGTTGTCATCACATCATCGACCAGCGCGACATGTTTTCCCGACAAGTCTATATGACAACTAAAAGCTTTACGGATATTTTTCTGGCGATCCTTCCAAGCTAATCCGGTTTGTGGCAGCGTATGTTTGATACGCTGACAACTATCTGGTAATAAAGGAATCTTCATATTTTTCGAGATATATTTACTGATTTCCATAGCTTGATTAAATCCGCGCTCACGCAACCTGATCGGATGTAGCGGCATCGGTATGATGACATCCGGTATTATCTTCTCTGTTGCCTTAAAGCGTGTGATAAAGAAGTTGGCAAGAATCGGTGCGATAGCGAGATCGGTTTGATATTTTAACGCATGAATCATTGCATCGACAGGAAAGGTATAGCGAAGGGCTGCAATGGTGCATGAGAATGCGGGGGGTTCTGTCAAACAAGCGCCACAAATTTCCGCTGTTGGCACTGGCCACAGGCAGATAGGACAATGGTTAAGTGGCAATTGCGGTAAGTGATTGTAACAAGGTTCGCATAAATCCTGTTTTGTTGGGATATCGCACAACACACAATTTTTCTGACCTAAGATCTGCACGATAAGTAATCGATTGTATAAAAATTGGGTGTAGAAAAATTGACAATACCCGTCGAATCGTTGATCATCTAAAATTATCTGCAACTGGCGCGAATGATGCGCCACTTAAACAAAACAACGGGTAAATTGGTATGAATTTGGATTCTCTCACAATCAGCGAAACACAAAATAATTCAAGTAGTATAACTGGTAAATCAGATGACTCAGTCTATTGGAGTGTGGCAGAAATCCAGTCGTTATTGGATACGCCATTTAACGATCTGATTTACCGAGCCCAATGTATTCATCGCCAGCATCACGATGCCAACGGCGTGCAATTATCCACATTGATTTCAGTCAAAACAGGCGGTTGTCCGGAAGACTGCGGTTATTGTCCGCAAGCAGCGCGGTATCATACTGGTGTCGATAATCAGGACATGTTGTCGCTGGAGGAAGTCGTATCGGCAGCGGCTGCAGCAAAAGCTAACGGCGCGTCGCGGTTTTGCATGGGTGCGGCATGGCGTGGGCCAAAGCAGCGGGATATGGATAAAATGACTGAAATGGTGCGCGCGGTTAAATCGTTGGGGATGGAAACCTGTGCGACATTGGGATTATTAAAACCCGGCCAGGCGCAACAACTTGGTGATGCCGGTTTGGATTATTACAATCACAATCTCGATACCGCACCGGAATTTTATGAAGAAATCATTACCACACGCCAATATCAGGATCGCCTGGATACGTTGCAGCAAGTGCGCAATGCTGGAATTAACGTGTGCTGTGGCGGTATTGTCGGGATGGGAGAAACGCGTCTGTCGCGCGCAGGATTGATCGCGCAATTAGCCAATCTGAATCCTTATCCGGAATCCGTTCCGATCAATCATCTGGTGCAAGTTCAGGGCACACCACTGTATGGCACAGCAGCTTTGGATCCGTTGGAGTTTGTGCGTACGATTGCAGCAGCACGGATTACCATGCCGAAAGCTATGGTGCGTTTGTCTGCTGGCAGGCAGGACATGTCCGACGCCGTACAAGCACTGTGTTTTCTGGCCGGTGCCAATTCCATTTTTTATGGCGATAAATTGTTGACTACGGGAAATCCGGAATCAGATCGTGATCGGGCGTTATTGGATAAATTAGGGTTACACGCGCTGTAACGCATGTTTCCAGATTTGGCTGATCAACTGCGTGCCCGTGAGCAGCAAGGGCTGCGGCGTTTTCGGCAAGTCGTGGAAAGCCCGCAAGCAAGTCATATCACCATTGATGGCCATGATTATCTGGCATTCAGCAGTAATGATTATCTGGGGTTGGCCAATCATCCGGACTTGATTCATTCGGCTTGCGAAGGTGCACAGCACTACGGTGTGGGTGCAGGCGCTTCGCACCTTATCCATGGCCATTCTGCCGCGCATCATATTCTGGAAGAAACTCTGGCGCAGTTTACCGGTTTTCCAAGAGCATTGCTGTTTTCTACCGGTTATATGGCAAATATCGGTGTGGTTACAGCCTTGGTGGGACGTGAAGATGCGATTTTTGCGGATAAGCTGAACCACGCTTCGCTGAACGATGCGGCTTTACTGTCACGAGCTAAATTTATTCGCTATTCGCATCTGGATCTTGCTGCTTTGGAACAGCGTTTGGCGGATTCCAATGCCCGGCGCAAGCTGGTTATTTCTGATGCCGTGTTCAGTATGGAAGGCGATATTGCACCGATCAAGCAGCTGATTGCACTGTGTGAGAAATATCATGCGCTGTTACTGTTGGACGATGCGCATGGTTTTGGTGTATTAGGGCAGCAGGGACGAGGCAGCTTATTCTCGCCGGATAGCACTAGTGTGCATTCACCGAACATCGTGTATATGGCAACGCTGGGTAAAGCTGCCGGTGTATTTGGTGCATTTGTTGCCGCGCAAGCCGATGTGATCGAAACTCTGATCCAGTCTGCGCGCAGTTATATCTACACAACAGCGACACCGTCATTGCTTTCGCACGCGCTATTGACGAGTCTGAAACTGATTGAGCAAGAGGAGTGGCGGCGTGAAGCCTTGCTACAAAACATTGCACAATTGAAAAATGACTTACTGTCTTCGTCCTGGAAATTACTGCCTTCCAGCACGCCGATTCAACCCTTGTTGATTGGCGAAAGCCATGAAGCAGTGCGGGTTAGTCAGGTATTACGCGAACGCGGAATTTTGGTTCCGGCGATCCGCCCGCCGACGGTGCCGCAAGGTAAGGCCCGATTACGTATCTCTTTGTCCGCCGCGCATCAGCCGCACGATATCTTGCGCCTGACGCAGGCATTGAATGAATTGACACTCGATTCATGACATATCTGCATGTCGAGTCGATAGGGAACGGCCCTGATCTCGTTTTATTGCACGGTTGGGCCATGCACAGTGGTATCTGGAGCGGCGTTCGCGAACAACTGAGTCAGCAGTTTCGGTTGCATTTGGTTGATCTGCCCGGGCATGGATTGAGTTCCGCTTGTGAACCGGGAACACTGAGTCACCTCGTTGAGATCATCACTGAAATTTTGCCAGAGCATTGCATGGTCGGCGGTTGGTCACTGGGCGGGCAGATTGCGATGGAATTGGCGCTGCGTGAACCGGAGCGTGTGCAACAACTGATTTTGATTTCGACGACGCCCTGTTTTGCCAAACGCGACGATTGGAAGTGGGGCATGGAACACAAATTGTTGCAGCTATTTTTGGAAAATTTGAAACTCAATTATGCAACCACGATTAACCGCTTTCTGACACTGCAAATGAGCGGCGACCGCGATGCAAGCAAGATTCTGTTGCAACTGCGCAAGCATTTTTTTCAACGCGCTGAACCCGATCCGGATGCATTGCAGAAAGGACTTAGGATCTTGCAGGAAAGTGACTTGCGCGACCGCATGAGGGCTATCAAGCAGCCGGTTTTATTATTGCATGGTGAAAATGACGTGATTACGCATCCTGCCGCTGCCGACTGGATGCATCAGCAATTAGCGAAATCGCAACGGGTGTTGTTTCCGCATTGCGGGCACGCACCTTTTTTATCTTACCACGATCAATTTGTGACTTGTCTCAATGAATTCCGAACACACGCTTGATAAAAAACAATTGCGCACTGCGTTTGAACGCGCAGCGAACAGCTACGACCAAGCGGCTGTGCTGCAACGTGAAATCAGTAACCGCATGCTGTCGCGCCTGGAATACATCAAATATCAGCCGGATGTCATTCTCGATGCTGGCAGCGGAACGGGTTATGGCAGTCAGCAGTTGGCTAAACGCTATCCAAACAGTCAATTGATTGCCATGGATATCGCGTGGGCGATGTTATCGCACGCGCGGCCGAACACGGTTTGGTGGCAGCGTTTGTTGCCATTGTTGCAACAGCGCGCTTACTATGTATGCGCCGATGTTGAGCAAATCCCGATTAAAAATGAGAGTGTCAGCATGATATGGTCGAATCTCGCGCTGCAATGGTGTAATGATCTGGAGCACACATTTGCCGAAATGCATCGCATTTTACGTACCGATGGTCTGGTGATGTTTAGCACTTTTGGCCCGGATACCTTAAAGGAACTACGCCAATCTTTTGCGCAAGTGGATGCATTCAGTCACGTTAATCGCTTTATCGATATGCATGACATCGGCGATCTGCTGGTGCACAATGGCTTCTCTACGCCGGTGATGGACATGGAATATATTACCTTGACCTACCCGGATGTCACCAGTGTGATGCGCGATTTAAAAGCCATTGGTGCGCATAATGTGACACAAGGCAGGAATCAGGGGTTAATGGGGAAAAACAAATGGCAGAAAGCCATCGCGGAATATGAAAAATTACGCTGCGACGGGAAATTGCCCGCCACGTATGAAGTGGTGTACGGCCATGCCTGGAAACCGCAATCGCGCCAATCCGTGTTGACGCCGGAAACGCGCAGGCAATTGGGTCTAATGGGGTAAATCGGCTTTTCTATGGCTACAGGTTTTTTTGTCACTGGAACCGATACCGGAATCGGTAAGACCACCGTCAGTTGCGCGTTACTCCATGCATTTGCCGCACAAGGCAAAAAAGTTGCCGGTATGAAGCCGATTGTAGCCGGTAGCGAGAATGGTCAGTGGATGGATGTGGAACAATTACTCGCTGCCAGCAACGTGAACGTTACTCGCCAGCAAATTAACCCCTACGCATTCGATCCGCCCATTTCCCCGCACCTTGCCGCACAACAATTGGGAGTAGAAATTGATCTGTCTGTTATTCATAAGGCTTATCATAAGCTTAGTACATTAGCAGATCTTATCATCGTCGAAGGTGCAGGCGGGTTTCTGGTGCCGATCAATGAAAGACAGAATGGCTCGGATCTGGCGGAAACTTTGAATCTACCGGTGATACTGGTGGTTGGCCTGCGCTTGGGTTGTCTGAATCACGCCTTGTTATCGGCTCAGGCAATACAGGCTAGCGGATTGACATTGGTAGGCTGGGTCGCGAATTGTGTTGATCCGCAGATGCGCGTGGTTGCCGAGAATATTGCGACATTGGAGCAGCGGTTGGATTGCCCGCTGCTAGGGACTCTGCCGTTTCGCAGAGAAACTTATATTGCGCACAGTATTGGGTTATTGGATACTAAGATTTTGACAAATAATCACATCGTTAAACCAAGAATGAATCTAAGTTGATGACTGCTTGGATGTCAGCATCAATTATGGCGTTGTCTATCCAATTGTGCGAATTGTCATATCCGGGAATGCTGTCTTATAGATATGCTTGTCTATCTTTTTAATGGCTGATCAATCATTAGTGAGTGTGACAGTTAATAAGTCATTCAGTCGATTCAGTTTTTATAAAAAATAATCTTTAATTTACCAATGAGTTACTTAGATCTAACAGACAATCAACTTAACCCTATCGGCTATTGGGATCAACCGCTTGACAGGTTGTGTCCGCCCTTGGCCTGCGATCTGGCGCTTTTTGATCAAAACGGTTACGACTTAACCGATTTGGAGCAATGTTTTGCGGCGGTAAACTTAACACCTGTCCACGCGCATCGAGAACATAGGCATGCTTTAAAGGCGCCTTGGTTCACACAACCGGACAGGGTTGAAGGTGCGGTGCTTAATCACAGTTTGTTATTCGAACGCAAAGGCTATACCGGAGAGGCCCTCGAACAGTTAGCGCAATGGGCGCACACAAACCCTTTGGTCTACAAAATCATCAAAATGCGCCCGAAGTGGGGTCTGGACTTCAGCATGGATTATGCGGATCGTGCAGGCAATGTTTTTGAAGTATTGCACTGGGAATATGACGGTTTTGATTTTGAGGAAGTAGTGGAACGTAAATGCCAGCTAGATGTAAAATTTGCGGCCACGGATTGGGACGATGCCGCAACCCGAATCCTGAAACAAAAAGACCAATGGCATCACCTGGATTTTTTCGCGCAAAGCGATTGGAAGTGTAACTACTTTGGGATCGTTAAAGAGCGATTTAAGATGGTGATTTGGGAATAGAAATCTGCCGGACTTGAAGACAAGTTATTGAGACATACCTGTCGTGATGTATGGGACATAGCAAACCGTACCAGGCGATATCGTAAAGTGGATCTCATTCGACATGTTATGATGAAATGCAAATCATGCGTCATTCCAGAATCTAATTCTAGTCCTACGAATAGGAGAGAGTATGTCAGACCTCAAAGACCCCAGAGTTCTCTTCGCGGCAGAGCGCACTTTACTGGCATGGAACCGTACCAGCCTTGCCTTGATTGCTTTCGGCTTTCTGGTTGAGCGTGCCGGTCTTCTGCTGAATGCCATTGCGCCAAGCCAGGCGCACGCTGCTAGTATGGTGCTGACATTTTGGCTGGGTTTGGCCTTCGTCGCTTTGGGTGCATTGTCTGCGGTGTTTTCTTCCCGCCAGTATGCGACCGTTCTGAAAACCCTGAGTCCAGCCGAATTTCCCGAGGGCTACGAAGCGCGTTGGGGGATGCTGGTCAACGTCGCCGTGGCAATCTTGGGTGTAGGGCTCATCGTGGTTCTCTACATTGTACGCCCCTAATTTACTCTCACTTTGTTGTCAGACAAATTTCTTTGTCATCAGGGCCGTAGGGCAATGGAATGGACTCCTCCAACTAAGCGGCATCGTAATGTGCCAGACTA
>ERZ1292630.3163-Hain-H41-02um-R3-3163-length-14708-cov-5_pt1 | contig 14708 bp, 20 predicted proteins | sample MGYA00564408_ERZ1292630 | MGnify/ENA primary metagenome ERZ1292630 (study PRJEB36523, sample SAMEA6512641) | groundwater metagenome | collected 2019-01-08 | study: AquaDiva: Metagenomics assemblies of 32 groundwater samples | reverse complement strand
CGGAGAAAAAAAGAATCGTCGAAAAAGTACAGCGAATTCTTCGGGTGTTAGATGTTCAATGCCCCGGGAAAGACTATCGGGAAAAATCTTTTCAAACATCCACTCTGCTGATCGAAGATAGATATGACGGAATTGTTGTTGGCATATGGAATTCGATAGGTGATGTATTCGTCCTTACCATAAAAAGTGGCAACCAAGTGGTATTCGCCTACAGATGCACTGAAAAAGGCGAACTTGAAACCTATATTCCTGGAAAATGGGAAGATGAGCTCGATAGGCTGAATGCGCAAGCGGAGGGCGTGGAGAACAAAGAACGCGTGAAAAAAAAGAAGGAAGAGAAGGAAAAAAAGGACCAGGATGAAAAGGAGCTCAAAGCCAGGTTCGGCCTCTAACCCGCCCCAACACGCCGCCACGAAGTGTTGACCGCGGAGCTAACAAACGTTCGCGGCCTCAATAAAAAAGTCCAGCCTAGCTGGACTTTTTTTGTTTTGTGATTTGGCGACTAGACCTCACCCTGCCCTCTCCTTATGAGGAGAGGGGCGAACGATTTTCCTTCTCCTTCAAGGAGAAGGCGAGGATGAGGTCTCGGGTTGGCAAAATCTATGGACGGCCGCCGCGTCGGAAACCTCCGCCACCACCGCCCGGGCCGCCGCGACGCGGAGCCGGCCGGTCGAAGGCTGGACGATCAACGTAGCCTTCCGGCTTCGGAAGCAGCTGCTTCATACTCAGACTAATTCTATTCATGCTATCAATTTCTTTGACGATTACTTTTACCTTATCGCCAAGATGCAGGACGTCGCTTGGCTTCTCGGTGCGAGTATAGGCAATCTCACTCACGTGAACGAGACCATCCTGGCCGGGGAGAACCTGAACGAAGGCGCCGAAATCTTCAAGGCGAACAACTGTTCCATCAAAAATTTCTCCGGCTACCACCACGCGAGTCAAATCCTTGACCCACTGTACGGCCTTCTCCATCCCAACGGCATCATTCGAGGTAATCGATACTTGTCCGTCATCCTCGATATCGATCTGCACACCGGTCTCAGCAATAATTTTGTTGATAACTTTACCACCCGAGCCGATCACATCGCGAATCTTCTCAGGATCGATCATGAAGGTGACGATGCGAGGAGCATACTTCGAAAGTTCTTTATTAACTTCCGGAACAACCGCGTGCATCGCTTCGAGAATTTTCAGGCGCGCTTCATGAGACTGGGTCAATGTCTGCTTCACAATCTCCCAGGACAAACCAAGCGTCTTGGTGTCCATCTGCATGGCAGTAACACCGCTCTTGGTGCCAGTAATTTTGAAATCCATTCCGCCCGGACCATCTTCGATATCTTGCAAATCAGTAAGGACTTTCCATTTACCTTTTTCATCGCTGGCGAGGCCCATCGCTACTCCAGCCACCGGCTCACTGAGCGGCACGCCGGCATCCATGAGTGAAAGCGAAGATCCGCAGGTCGATGCCATCGAGCTCGAACCGTTCGAGCCAAGCACCTCGGACACAACGCGCATCGTATATGGGAAAACTTTTGGATCGGGCAGGACCGGCTCGAGCGCGCGCTCTGCGAGCGCGCCATGGCCGATCGCTCGATTACCCGGACCACGGAGCGGCCCCGTCTCGCCATAGGTCGAAGGCGTATCACTATAGTGGTGCATGTAACGTTTCGTGCCGTCCTCCTCCATCGAGTCGAGCGTCTGCACATCGCCCGGCGCGCCAAGCGTCACCAACGAAAGCACCTGAGTATCGCCACGCATAAACATCGCGCTGCCGTGAGTGCGCGGCAAAAGATTTCTCTCGATATGAAGCGGCCTCACGTCGGTCAATTTGCGGCCATCGAGACGTTTCTCACTTTGCAAGATTGCATTTGAAATATGCTCCTCGACGTAAACTTTCACTCTGCCAAGAACAATCTTTTGATTTTTTTCTTCCACTTCGGAGGCGACCATCATCTCCTTCGCGGCCTCCGCAAACCGATCTACCATCGCGATACGCTCCAATCGATTTTTCTTTACACTGTCGAAGATCCAATCTTTGACATGACTCTCCACCATCGCTTTCACCTCTTTCTCAACTTCGCGGAGCTTAACTTCGCTCTCGCTTAGGTTGGCAAGATGATCGTGTTTCTTCTGACCGACTTCTTTCTGAATTTTATTTATAAATTCGATGACTGGAACCAGATTCTCGGCGCCAAATTTCATTGCGCTGAGGACTTGCTCTTCCGGTACATTTTTAATTCCAGCTTCCACCATCACAACTTTTTCCGGAGTGCCGGAGATCACCAGATCAACGTCGCTAACGGCGCGCTCGGCGGAACTTGGGTTAACTTTCCATTCATTATTTACTCGGCCGACTCTGACTCCGGCAATCGGACCATTCCAGGGAATGGAAGAAATCGAAAGTACGATAGAAGCGGCGACGAGAGCCGGGATCTGAGGATCATTCTCACCGTCATAGGATAGCGCCGTCAGGATGACCTGAATATCGTTGCGCATATCATTGTCGAAAAGCGGACGAATCGTGCGATCGACAAGGCGGCCGGAGAGGATCGCGTCCTCGGTGGGCCTGCCTTCGCGCTTGATGAAGCGGCTGCCTTTGATCTTGCCGGCGGCGTAGAGCTTCTCTTCGAAGTTCACCATCAGCGGGAAAAAATCAATCCCGTCGCGGGTATTCTTGGCTCTGCAAGCCGTGGCGAGGATGACGGTGTCCCCATATCTAACTGTGCAAGAAGCGTTCGCTTGCAACGAAAATTTCCCGGTTTCCACCGAGAGTGTCCTGCCGCCCCAGAGGAGCGACCATTGTTTGACTTCCATAAATTGTTACCTTTCTTTGAAGTATGATCAGTAGGCTACAGACCTAGCAAAGGTCTATCTGTCCACCGACCAACTTCTTAATTAATAAATTTTAAATTGTTGCGACCAGACCTCATCCTCGCCTTCTCCTTGAAGGAGAAGGAAACCTGTTCGCCCCTCTCCTCCAAGGAGAGGACAGGGTGAGGTCCTGCGTTCGTTTATTTTTTTATAACCGGCGCATTTCCGTGCGGTCGGGCCAATTTGGCAGTATATCGGCGATCCTGAATCAGAAATTTACCTTTATCAGAGCTAAGATCAATAAAATCATCAGCCGAATCAATCAATTTGCTTGAAGTAGTTTCACCAAATGCCATCACTTCTACCTGCTTGCCTTGATTTCGTAAATATTCCACGAGCGGAACATAATCTCCGTCGCCGCTAACGAGTATGATCGCGTCGAGCGCCGCGGAGAAACGAATCGCGTCGACCGCGATACCGACATCCCAGTCGGCTTTCTTCTCACCGCCAAAAAATATCTGCAATGGCTTGTCCTTGGTCTCGATGCCGAGGTTTAGCAAAGCGTCGAAGAACGGCTGCTCCTCCTTGCCCTCGGTGCTAACCACATACGCGATGGCGCGGATCATCTTGCGACCAGCGATCGCTTCCTGCACGATGTTGCCAAAATTAACCTTCGCGCCAAAAAGATTCTTGGCGCTGTAATACATATTCTGAACATCTATAAACACCCCGACGCGCTGATCAGGATGTTTCAGAGTATGAGCTTTTTTGTTATTTTGCAATTTCATGTTCTTCAGCTGCGAGCGCGGCCACGTCTACCTCCAATTCCTCGTCCTCGGCGACAGGGCTCTCTGCCCCGGCCTTCTCGATAACGCGTCCCGGCTTCATTTTTAATTTCTTGACCAGCGATTCATAACTGGTCGGATTTTCACGTTTCAGAAAACGGATCAGGCTGCGCCTGGAATTCACCTTGCGGAGTAGTCCTCGGCGTGAGGAATGATCCTTCGGGTGCGACTTCAGGTGACTGCTTAGCTCCTCGATCTCGGCGGTCAGAATGGCAATCTGAACTTCGCTCGAACCGGTGTCCCCGGCGTGAGTCTGGAATTTCTTGATGATTGACTGCTTTTTCTTTGTTTCCATCATATACGAAATAAGTGAGAGAAAATCATAAAATGCTTTTATGAATTTCCGAGCGCATGAGTATATATGGTTTACCTATATACATGCATAGAAGTTACCAGGCAAAATGAGGGCATGTCCACATTTGTCTGGGATGTTTATTTAATGGGTTGAGTATAGCAGGCGAGAGGTTTTTTGTCAACGGTTCAATTGCAAAATCACAAAACTCGTGACTCCATAAGCGGACATAACTATCACGAGGCCGAACACCGCCTCCATGATCATTTCCTTCGCTTCGGTAACCATTTGTTCATTACCGCGCGCCTTCATCCAGAGCAGACCGGCATATACCAAGAGAAAGAAAAATAGGATAGACAAGGCCGCCAGGAAGCCCTGGATAATTGTGCCTACCAGTGAATAAATGTTGGTTTTACCGGAAACATCATAATTTGCCTTGCCGGCAGTATCATCAAGCCCAAAGTTCGCGGCCAGTACAGTGGAAGCAACAAAAAGACCGATTATAACAAATAGCAAAACAACTTTTGTGATACCTTGCTTTTTCATTGAAAATAACATAGTATAGAGCCTAATTTGACCCCGTAGTTCAATGGATAGAACAATAGCCTTCTAAGCTGTGGATCTAGGTTCGATTCCTAGCGGGGTCACGACGCTGAGCGTCCCACGCATATTATACCAAATCTCAAACAAAAAACCAACATCGAGGTTGGCTTTTTTATTGGTCATTGGGATTTGGCTTTTGGGATTTCTCACCTTGGGGTGTCTATTGGGATTTGAACCCAATCTGAGAGATCCACAATCTCTCGTGCTAACCATTACACTATAGACACCATATATATTAATGCGGGTTGATTATATTATATTTTAAGGAAAAAATCAAGCCTTGCTCTCTGACAAAACCAATTTATAAGTATTTATAAATATCATGACTGCCAATCGAGAGAAAAAGAATATCGCCATTTTCCTGTCGTTCAAAAATGATTCGATAACTGCCGGTGATTGATATGGTCCAGATACCTCGATACTTGCCGTGCAATCCGTGCAGACGAAGCGAAGGGTGTAGCGGATTATCCTTGAAAATATTTTCTTTATTTATAGCTTGTTTGGTAATGAAAGCGGGAAGTTTTCTCAGTTGTTTTTTAAATAAGTTTGTATAATGTATTTCTGCCACTATCATATTTACTTTAGAAGATCGGCCATGGATTTGGCGACAATACATTTACCTTCTTTATACTCCTTCCGACCCTGCTTTATATGCTTCCACAATTCTTTGTCCGATATTGTATCATGGTCGGACTCAACCAGATGTCTTACATAGCCACTCACCGAAACAAAACCCTTTTTTTTTGATAGGGATTTTATTTCTTTGGTTACCTGCATTGGAAGCGATAAACTTAGCACCTGGCGCATACGATTTAAATCGTAAATTAAATATATTCAAATTGTAATACATCTGTAATACAATGTCAATATCTTATCTAGCGGAAACGCGCTCCTTAAAATTTCGAAGGAGGTAATCAGCAATCTTGCTATTACCCGGCGCGAGCTGGAGCGTCCGGTGCGATAGGGAAATTCGGTCCAACTCGGCTTGCCCCAGGCAATCCCTCACCTTCTGCGCGATGTGAGCGGGTCGCGGCTCGTACCAGCCAAGATTATTCTTCACCACGAATTCCATCGTGCCTTTCTCTTGCCCATATATATAATGAGTGATGAGCAGGGGCTTCCGATTCATGAGAGTTTCGAATACTACGCCGGCACCGGCCTTGCCGATCACCAGATCAGAGACAGCAATCAACTCTGAGACGTCTTTCACATATCCAAGCACTACCGCGCGCCCGGGATATCGATCGACCAACGCTCGCACCTTCCCCTCGAAATTTTTATTGTTACCACAAACTATCAGCAGATTGGCATCAATCGAATCCTTCAAAATGGCGGCGATAACCCCCACACCGCCTGGCAAACCATTTCCTCCCCCGATAATCAAAATTGTTTTTTTCTCTTTGGCAAGGCCGTGCTTCTCCTTGACCAAAGCGGCCGCCGATTCATCCAACTTTACGAGCTGGTGATTAATAATGGGCGGCAAAACTTTGATATTGCTTTCCGGCACGCCTCCTGCCAACGCAAGCTTCTTGGCCTGTTCGGAATACACAACGTAATTAATTTCCGGGAAGAAGAACCATGGCGAAGGCGCGCTGAACGGCTCTGTCACTGCCACCGTGATCGGGATGGAAATTTTCAGCTCCGCCATCGCCCGGATCAGCGATGAAACAAAAAAATGCGTCGCGACGATGGCGTCCGGGCGATCGAGCACTAACTTTGCCTTGATCGAGGTTAGTGTAAAATAATCAACTAATTTATTTTGAAACCTAACAACCGACCTAATTTTATTCAATTCGTACAAGAACGAATAAAGCCACGGCGCGCGATGTACCAGCAGCGCATAGCCGTCATCGATCGCATACCTAAAAAAAAGTTCGGCCTTCTCAGCCAAATCAACTAACTCAACCTTCTCCCCCGGATAAGATTTTCGAAATTCAGAAGCTAGCGCCTCGGCCGGAGCCTTGTGCCCCCCGCCGGCCCGGACGTAGCAAAGCCAAATACGCATATAATTTTTCCCTTCATTTCAAAATCTTCTACCATGGCGTAAAGCCGGAGGGTGTGTTGCCACTCGTGCTATTGCCGAGATTTCTCCCCAGTGCCAGATTCGTTACCAGGATCGTGATACCATAGGCCGCGAGAATTATGATGAGGCCGAGAGTGGAATTAAAAATTGTCCGCTTTGAGGTCTGAATCTGTTCCTCGTTGCCACCAGCTGTCATCCATTGGTAGCCGGCGTAGACCATCAAGCAGAAAATTATCGTCGCGACGAGACTCATCGCCAGACGAATTATGTTCGAGACGATAAGCCTGGCATCCACTGCCTGGCCATATCCGGCGCCAGTCGGGCCGGCCGCATAGCCAAGCTGTTGCCAGGCATCGGAAATCGGGCCATAGTCTGCGGCATTCGCCAGAGGCGCGAGAATAAAAGCTCCAAGCGCCAAACTGCTTAATATAAAATATTTCAGTTTCAACATAAACAAAAAATATTACGGCGTTCCACCCCCGACCGGAGCGCTGAATGTAGTCGATTGGGCGGTAAACATCAGAACAAATGCGGTGATACTGTACGCGGCCACCACGATTATCATCCCGATGACGGCGGTCTTCAAAATGTCTTTTGACTTAGTTACTTGATCCTCATTCCCTTCCGCCGTCATCCAGAGGAAGCCGGCATAGACCGTAAGCGCGAAGAAGATTGTGCCGACGAACCCGAGCACTATCTTGATAATTCGGCCGAGTGTTGCGGACAGTGTAAATTCATTCACGCCCTCGGTAGCCAGGCCAGCTTTACAAGCAATCTGCTCCTGCAAGCTTCCCTCGGTACAATTCGCGGCCAGAGCCGGACCGGCCACACTAAAAAGTAAGGCGGACGCTAGAAGATAAAATTGAAAAAATTTTGCCATAATATTATTTAATTACGGAGCTACACAGCAAAATTCACTTCCGCTACACTCATATTTGTTAGGATTTTGTTGACCTGCGGCACAATTCGAAGTGCACGTCCCACCAGCTGCACTGGCGCAAGTATCTGACGATCCTCCCGCCGCCCCTCCCACCTTACTCGTCACAAACGCCGTGATCGCATAAGCCGCCATCACGATGAAGAGCCCAATCACAGCTGCCTGAATAGTGTCCTTGGCTTTGGTAACTCTATCTTCATTGCCCTGCGCCGTCATCCACATCACACCGGCATAAACGGTGAACAATAAGAATACTGTACCGACAACTGACAATATTCCCTTTACTACTGTCCCGACCGTAGTCGCGAAGTCGCCCTGAAGGCCTGTAGGCCCAATCGCAGTCGTCAAATTTGTGGTGGCTTTATCAAGCGGACCGGCCAGCGCCGCTCCAGAAACTAATAAACTGCCGGACACCAACAAAGTTAAAAATATTTTTTTCATACAATATAAAAATTTTATTTCCATTCACAACAATTATTGCCGTTATTTGCGGAACACGCTCCCTGCGTCTTATAGTCGCTGCAAGTCACCTGATTAACCGAACATCCGGAAGGCGGCGTCAAATCTACATCAACACAACTTCCGGAACCACTAGTGTCGCCCGGCGCCAGATTTGTAAACACAAAATTCGTAATCGCATAGGCCGCGAGCACGATGATTAGGCCGATGGTCGCGGAGATGATGGTCGATTTCGACCGATCAACTTTCTCAGAACTTCCCTGCGCCGTCATCCATTCGAATCCGGCATAAAAAATTAATGCAAAGAAAACAATCCCGAGCAATCCGAGTATCACCCCCACCACTGCTCCCACCACCTCAGGTACCGTACTAGCGCCGGCAACTTTCTCTGGGAGAAGCCCTTTCGTAGCATCCAGGGTAGCCTTGGTGCCGTAATCCGCGGCCATCGCGCCAACGGGCAACATGAACACGGCCAGAGCTAAGGCGCTGAAAACTTGAATTTTTTTAAGATTTCCTACCATATTAATATAGAAAGTAGTATATGAACGGTAAACTACTATTTACTATTTACTATTTACTATTTCCCCCCAGCCCCTACACCGTCGCAGTCGTCAGACTCTCCAACACAAACATCGTAATCGCGAAAGCTGAAAGTATGATCCCGAGGCCAACCACGCCGGAATATATCCACGACTTGGCTTGGCCAATCTGATCTTCGTTGCCGCCGGCCGTCATCCAAAGATAACCGCCGTAAAGGACGATGACCAAAAATATCGTACCAAGCAGGCCGAGCGCGATCCGCACAATCTGAGCCACCATAATGCGAGGGTCAAGACTGCTGAAGCCGGCGGTAGCGGGATACCCTGTCCCGAGATCGGGGCCTTGAAAACCGCCACTTACAGCCAAGGCCGGGGATTTCGAAAAGGCAATGCCGAGAAGCATCAAAAATAGAAAGCTGATAATTATAAATAGATTTTTTTTCATAATCACAGAACTTACTTCGTGGTTCGAATCCCCGCTTGGGCGGGGTAGGGGTGGGTTCGCCAACGATTAACCAACCCACCCCCGGCCTTGAGGCCGACCCCGCCCGAGCGGGGAATATTCGAAATGACAATTTAATAGCGAACTATAATTTCTACTTTAAAAACTATAATCCGCTCCCCATTCGCCCGTCCGCCAGCGGCGGGCAGATGAATGGGAGCAGTAAAATTTTAACCTTTGGTAGCTGCGACGAGCTGATTGATAACGAAGGTAGCAATACCGTACGCTGACAAGATAATCGCAAGACCAATAACGCCGGAGAAAATCCACGACTTGGCTTGGCCAACCTGTTCTTCGTTGCCGCCGGCCGTCATCCAGAGGAAACCGCCGTAAAGAATAATACATACCACGACGATACCGAGGAGCGACATCGCTACTCTGATAATCTTGGCGATCGTCACGCGGATGTCGGCGCTAGCAAGGCCGAGCTCGGGCTGGATGGTACTTGGCAATAATTCACTGGAATTAAGATCTACTGCGAGAGCCGGAGCGGCCGAAAGCAGGCTCATCCCCATCACCATGACGGAAACCAAATTTTTCATTTTGTTCATATTTCCACCCCCCTTCGAATGTTGATTCTTTGCATACAAGAAAAATATTTTAGCCTTTCGTAGCCGCGACGAGCTGATTGATGACGAAAGTGGCAATGCCGTAGGCTGAAAGAATAATAGCAAGACCGATAATTCCGGAGGTAATCCACGACTTGGCTTGGCCAACCTGATCTTCGTTGCCGCCGGCCGTCATCCAGAGGAAACCGCCGTAAAGAATAATACATACCACGACGATACCGAGGAGCGACATCGCTACTCTGATAATCTTGGCGATCGTCACGCGGATGTCGGCGCTAGCGAGGCCGAGCTCGGGCTGAATAGTGCTGGGCAATAATTCACCAACCGAAATCTCGCCGGCCGCAAAAGCCGGAGCGGTGGAAAGCAAGCTCATCCCCATGACCATCACGGAGACTAAATTTTTCATTTTGTTCATATTTCCACCCCCTTTCGAATGTTGATTTTTTGCATAAATTTTCTGTCATCTCGTAGGTCAAATCCCCGCTTGGGCGGGGTAGGGGTGGGTTGGCAAACATTTCGAACCCACCCCCGGCCTTGAGGCCGACCCCGCCCGAGCGGGGAATATTCGAAATGACAATTTAATAGCGAACTATAATTTCTAACCCTAGAAACTATAATCCGCTACCCAATTCGCAAAAAGTAAATTGGGCGCAAGATTTAATTACGTTGTAGCAGTAATCAATTGATTGATCACGAAAGAAGCAATCCCGTAGGCTGAGAGGATAATAGCGAGACCGATAATACCGGAGAAAATCCATTTCTTGGCTTCGCCAACTTTCTCGTCGTTGCCGCCGGCTGTCATCCAGGTGAAACCGCCGATAAGGACGATCACGACCGCGATAATACCGAGGAGGCCCATGGCCACTCTGATAATCCTAGCGACCGTAACGCGTACGTCCGCGCTCGACAGGCCGAGCTCGGGCTGGATGTTGCTTGGCATAACTTCACCAGGAGTAAGCTGCGCCAAGGCAGGGGCCGCGGAAAGCAGACTCATCCCGATAGCCATGACGGAAACTAAATTTTTCATTTTGTTCATATTTCCACCCCCTTTCCGCATTTATTTTTTGACATACATTTCTTACTATACTGCGAATAGTATAACATAATACATTTATAGGCGCAATTCTTATTTTCCCGATAATAAATCCGTTAGCGTGTTAATCAAAATATAAGCGGAGAAGATGACCGCGACGCCAATGAGAGCCCAGATCATCGTAGCTGAGCCCTTCTTTATTTGTTCTTCCTTGCCCGCCGAAGTCAGCCACAGAAATCCGCCCCAAATCAGCATGAGAAGCGTAATCGAACCCAAAATTCCGAGGACGCCTTTGATGATTGTGCCGATGATTACCTTGGCATCGGTAGATTCGCTCGCCAGGGGATTCTCGAGGCAGACTGTCCCGTCCGGCGTGTTTGGCGGACAAGGTGGCGGGGCGAAAGCCAATGCCGAAAAAGGATTTAGGATATAGAATATAGAATATAGGAAGGCGAAGATAATAAGTGATTTCATAAAATATATGCCAGTGAAAATTACAAATTTCAAATTACAAGTTCCAAATAAATTACAATTTTTTAAAATACGTTTGAAATTTCAAAATTCGGATTTGATATTTATTTGGAACTTGTAATTTGTTATTTGGTGCTTTTACGTTCCACTACTAATACTTGAAAACACAAAATTCACCACAATATAACTAATCAGCATCGCTGTAGCGCCGAGCGCCGCCCAAATCATAATTTTTTTCGATTTCTCTACTCGCTCGGTATTGCCCTGCGCGGTCATCATCATAATACCACCATACAGCACCATCACGAACATTATCGAACCCATGAACCCAACCAAGCCTTTGACCGCGATGCCAATAATTTCCGCGGCATCTGTGGTGGGGAGTTGACTGAGGGTGCTCTGCGCCTTTAACTTTAATTCGGGCAACGGATTGTTCGCGCCTTCTGGAGCCTCGGGGGGATAAAAAGGAGAAGGTGATTTTTGACGATTAAACTCATCAACAAGCCCGTCGCAATTTCCGTCCAAATTGGCCCAAGAGCAGCTGCCATACGGCTTTGAAGCGTTGGAAAAATTATTACAATCCAACTGAGCCAGCGACTGGCAAGATGCATTACCATCTTTTACACAATAACATGCCCCAGTCGCACTCGCTTGACCTGTCGGAAATAATATAACAAATATAAAAATAAGAATCAGAAAATATTGTAATTTAAAAAGTTTTTCAAAAAATTTCATACTAAAGAAGCGTATAACCGGACTTAATCCCAACCACCGTCCCCAAAAATCGCACCAACGCATACCCGCTAAATGCTATCACAATACCTATTACTGCGTTAATCAATATCGCTTTGCCATGCGTGATCCGCTCCGGATTGCCCTGCGAAAGGATAAATACAAATCCGCCATAGACGAAGAATAGCAGCGCGACGCCGCCGATGATGCCGAATAGATACTTAACCATATCGAGAGCCAGGGAGATGAAGACTGTGACATCGTAGCAATCCTTATCCATATCCTTCTGTCCGCATTTGGAAATAAGCGAACTAAGGGTGGACTTCGGCTGATCGGGAGGTGCATACTTGCCCGTAGGCCCAAAAAAAGTTCCTCCAGCCTTTTTGTTATTCCAGTCAAGTACGGCGGCATCACAAGTCGCCGGATCATTCTCCCATTTTGAATTAGGTGCTGCGCATGTGGGATCCGTAATGCAATCCACCACGCCGGCCGCATCATCTTTCGATTTGCAAGTTGGATTTCCATCCTGATCAACACAAAAACAGGCCGCGACCGACGCTGCCTCAACTTTCCTAATCTGAAGAACGGTTGCCAGCAAAATCAGACCGAAACCAAATAAATAAAATTGTCTTTTTATCATACTAAAAAGTTTGATTCACCCGATTCGCTCCGCGATTTAATATTTCCGAATGAGCCTTAAGGATATCCGCAGCGGTACCCGACAGCAGCCAGTCATGAGACATATCCTGAATCGCTTTGTCAGCGGCCACGAAATCCCGGCCTCGATACCAATTCTCCGCCGTCAGAAGCTGTGAGGCAAATGGCGCGAGCTCCGGCAGCTTATTCTGATCCGCGATATTGCTTCGGAGGGCGGTAGGCCGACCGGATGATTGCAGATAGAGTTTGTTGGCGCTGGAATGAGCGAGATAGTCGATGAGCGACCACGCCTCATTGCTATGTTTGGATTTCAGCAATACCGATTGCAGAGAATAATCAGCCACATTGACCGGGCTGTCCTCGACCAGCTGGAGCATCGGCAAGATGTCGAAATTTAGCGATGGCGCGCGCGCCTTGATGATCGGGAGATCGCGATTCATACCGAAGAAGAATGCCACCTGGCCGTTTACGAAGCTATCGAGAGCATTCGGCATCTGCTCATTCCAGGTATAAGTATCACGGGCGGGATTGGCGAAGTCGGTATAGAAATTCATCACCCTTCCGGCCGGAGTCTCCGCGCCACTCGGCGTATTTCGGGGCGGAATATTGAATAGCGCCTGACCGGAATTCGTGAAGGGCAATTTACTTTGGGTAAATAAAATATAAAGCAGATCACTGCTACCGGGAATATTATATCCCGTGCCGAGCGCCGCGCCGGCCTGAATAATTCGGCCGGAAGTTTTGTCAAATTTGCTTAGGATTTTTACATCCGCCGAGAAGTCCTGCCAATTCTTGGGTGGCTCGGCAATGCCGGCCCGATCGAGGAGATCCTGATTATAATAAAGCGCCATCACGTCGAGCGAGAGCGGCAGGCCGTAAATTTTGCCATCCCTCACCGCATCCTTCGCCACGGTCTGAACATATTCCCGGCCAAGCTGATCCATAGTTAATAGCGCGTGATCATTGTTGATGACGTTGACCGTATCGCTCATCTGACCTTGGGTAATCTGGACGAGGGTATCCTTCACACCACTCGGCATCGGAGTGAGCTTGCTTAGATACTTACTGATATCCTTCACGTCCACCGAGATAATATCCGGTCCGCGATCCTCGGCTAGAGCATCCAGCAGGCTGGCATAGATCTCATCGGCGCGAAACTGTCTGATGTTAATAGTGAAATAAGGCCGAGCCGCGCGAAATTGGCCAACCATATTTTGCAGGGCGGCCAGATCATCTGATACGGTCCAATATTCAAGCGTGGCCGGCGGGACAGGCTGAGCCGGCGGCTTACAGCCGAAACCGGCCAACAGAAGCAGGGAAACTCCACTGAAAATTGTAAATAATTTTTTAAATTTTTTTATCATAATTTTCTTATATCGCTTCGCTGATTCCCCGCTCGGGCGGGGTCGGCCTCAAGGCCGGGGGTGGGTTCGAAAACGGTGGCCAACCCACCCCTACCCCGCCCAAGCGGGGATTCGAACAATTTGCTATTTCAAAATCTCTGACAGGTATTTTTTAAATTCCGGTCCAAGCTTCGCATCACGCAATGCAAAATCAACATTCGCTTTCAAATAACCAATCTTCGAGCCGGTGTCATAATATTTGCCGTTGACCTTGCAACCGTAAATCTTCCGCTTCTTCAATAATTTGAATAACGCGTCTACCAGCCACAGCTCACCGCCCTTGCCGAGCTTCGTCTTCGTGAGGGCGTCGAAGATGTCCGGCGTGAGGATGAAGCCGCCAAGGCTGGCGAGGCAAGATGGCGCTTTGCCGGGCTCCGGCTTCTCGATAATATTCTTCACCTGCACCACGCCCTCCTCAACCTCAACTCCATCTATAATACCATACTTTGACACTTCTTCCTTGCCCACCTCGTAGGCCGTGAGTACCGGATCGCCAAATTTCTCATAAACATCAAGCAGCTGTGCCAGGTGCGGCCGCTCCGGAGTATAGAAAAATTCATCTCCCCACATCACGGCAAATGGCTGATCGCCAATGATATCTTTGGCGCAGAGCACCGGCGTGCCATTGCCATACGGACCCTTCTGCCGGATAAAAATAAAATTCGCCATGTCCGCGATTTTTTTTATTTCTTCGGCTTGCTCCTCTTTGTCCTGCTTCTTCAGCCAATTTACCAATTCATAATTCGGGCTGAAGTGATCCTCGACCGCGCGCTTGCTAGGGCCGGTCACCATAATAATATCAGTGATGCCTGCCTTCACCGCGTCCTCG
>ERZ1292630.3162-Hain-H41-02um-R3-3162-length-14711-cov-6_pt1 | contig 14711 bp, 8 predicted proteins | sample MGYA00564408_ERZ1292630 | MGnify/ENA primary metagenome ERZ1292630 (study PRJEB36523, sample SAMEA6512641) | groundwater metagenome | collected 2019-01-08 | study: AquaDiva: Metagenomics assemblies of 32 groundwater samples | reverse complement strand
CCTCACGGCTCCGACCGAGATTGTCGGAAGCCGCCGTGCTCGGCACGACCACCTCGCGTGCACCGATTCGCGATGGAGAACGTCATTCTGCCGCCGGCGGGCCGCGGCAAGCCTCCCACGACCTTTACGCCACACCAAAGTGTCTTCGCACGTCGTCGCGCAGCCCGTTGATGCGCTGCGACACTTTGGTCAGCCGCGCGACGAATCGGTGCATCAGCGCGACCTGGCGCCGCCCCAGAGCATCGCCCGACGCTTCGTTCAAGGAGACCACGTCCACCGAAGCAGGACCATCGAGGGACTGCCGCACAGCCGGTGGGAGCAAAGACGCCATCCGGTCAGGGTGGAACCGGCGCTGCTGCGCTTTCAGCCACTCGGATGCGGATGCCGCGTCTCGTTGGACCCCGTCCACCAGGGTGGCCGTGCTGTGCGGGGACGCGGTGCCGCGTGCACCCCGAATCCCGAAGCGCTCTTCCATGGAGTGCAGCACGGCGTCAGGCCAGGGCAACGCGAGGTGTAGTGACGTAGAAGATGCGCCGTCTGCCGAGGATGAGACAGCACCGAGGGATTTCTCGTACACTGCCCAAGCGGAATCGAACGGTCGCAGCACATCGGCAAGCGGCTCGGATGATGCCAGCAACCGACCGCCACCATGGCGGTGGCTGTCCTGTTCGTCGTCGTCAGACGATCCGCCCACCGCGTCCCGCAGCCAGTCGAGGCCCACCGAGCCCTCGGACACGGCCGACTGGGTGTCGAGTCGCGCTTCGTGGTCCCTCTCGAAGGCTGCTTTGACGCCTTGGCGGGGGCGAAACCGATTGTACGTCGTCGCACCAGCAGCGGCGGCGGTCGGAGCCGTCGGTGGGCGAGGCGGCCGGCGGGAACCGCTCATGCGAGCACTGTTCTCCCACGAGCTGACCGGAGGGGGGTGGGTGTCGCCCGTCCGCGGCAACCCGTCCGCAGGACCCTCCCCGTCCCCCGCGGGTGGTGGAACCGGCGCGCCCCCTCCGCCTCCGCCTCCTCCTCGTGGCAGCGGCCGGCTGCTCAAAGGCCGCGATCTCGGCGACGCGGTGCCGCCACAGGATGCGGAGCAGCTGGAGTGAAGCAATTCTTCGATGGGCGATGACGGTGGCGAGGCGCCGAGTGCTGCGCAAGACCATGGCCAACGGAGAGGCGGCCGAGATGCTTGCGGTCGTCGCGGCACGTTGGGTTGTGGCCGTGGTAGTGTCGTGTCTTGGGCCAGGGTTGAGCGACTGCGCCGCCAAGTCGGCAAGCATATCCAAGAGTCTCTCGGTGGCGACCTTGAGATCAGGGGGCGGCCCATTCGCAACGGAGGAGGTCGCTACGTTCGTCAGCTGCGACCACACGCCGTCACCTTGCTGTTGCGGGTGCATCCGCATGAGCAAGCATTCGAGCGTCGGGTGCGTCGCGGGATCATCGACTAAGCGTTTCAGACCGCTGACGGTTTTCTCGAAGAAACTGAGCGCGTAGGCATTCTTCGGCGAGCAAGCCATCACGGACTGCAGCCCACTCGCAACCGCAAAGGCCATCGACACAGCGCCGACGCGGGCAAGACGATCGTCGCCGTCGGCGTCGCTTCCTGTAGATGTGGGGCAGTGCCCCCCACCGGCGAGCGACCCGACCGTCGTAGCCGACGAGGCGGTTGGCACACCATCGACGCAGCTGCTACTCACCGGGGCGCGCAACCACACCACCCCTGGCCGGAGCAACGTCGCGACACTCGCCACCTCCGTGGCCACCACCGTCTGCAGGGACCGTACGGTGTCGACGAGGGCAATGTGGGCCGACGCCAGCAGGGGCGCCATCGTCGTGGTGTGGCCGCGGCCGCCTCGGGGAATTTGCGCTGACATGGGTCGGCTTGGCCCGCTCATTTGGGCGATTGTGCTAGGAGTGTCGACACCCATCGTGCGCACCGCGTCGCACGCGAGGGTCACCAGGGTCGAAATGTCCGACAGCTGCCTGCGCACGCTATGCAGCGACGAGTCCAACGCGAGGTGGCACACGACGCCCGACGCCGCGCGATGGCGGGAAGTCGCTGTTAGAGGGCGGCGTGGTGATCGCGCGACGTCGACCTCTGGCGGTGCTTTTCGTAGCGGTTGTGTCTGCGCACCCGGTGCAAAAGGCGGCTCCGCCGCAGTCGCCGTCACCGTCGCTTTCGGCGCCGCCGCGGTCGCCGCCGCCGCTCCGATCGCCGCGGTACGGTCCTCCTTGCGGCCGACGGGGCTGGCGGTTTGCTTTCGCAGTGGCTTCCTCGCGGTTTCAGCGAAAATTCGTGACGGTGCGGCATCGACTTGGAAGTAGGACGACGTGTACCAGGACGATGCGTCCACCGGCGCCGCCGTGACTCGGTGCTGCGGCACAACGAGCCGCTCCATGAGGCCGCTGGCGTGTCTCACCGAATGATTCGTTCGTGTCACGCTTCCGCTCGCCGGCCGAGGGCTCGGCATCGCCGGACCGCCTGTGCTTCGGGTCTGGTACAGCAACGCGGCGGCGCCACTGCTGCTGCGCGGGGCCTGGGGTGTGGCCGTGCTCAGCCGTGTCTTCGACCTCTGTCCACTTACAGGTTGGCGAGGCCGTCGACGCGACGCGGCATCATCGTGCCAAAATGACGGCGCACCCGTCACTGTGTGCGGCCCCCAGGTGGTCGCTCGGGGAGTCGACATTCTCGGAGACCGGTCCCTTCGAACGGCGGGACGAGAAGGGGGATTCAACGGCGCGGGTTCATCGAACAGCATAGGAAGAGGAATCAGTTATTCACTCCTCTCCGTTTTGTCGGGTTACTACCGTCGTCAGAAAGACGGAGCCTAATCCCCCAGTCTCGTTCTCCCATCTCCCGTGCGCACACACAATCCAAACAACAAATCCCCCCTTGGTGGGCGCATCATTTCCGTGTGTCGTTCGAAGACAGAGGAATGAGAAGTGACACCCTCCTCCCGCTCATCGGTCCCACTTCAGAATCAGCATCTTCTGCACGGCGGTCAACGCATGCTTCGCCACTTCCACGTTGGCGTTCTGCATCAGGCTAATCACGCGCTCCTTGATCCCTTTCATGGACGGGATGGTGAGGATGAGGCGGCCGGTGGGGTGGTGGCGGATGATCTCGCCAATGTCATGGCACGCGACGGCTAACGTCAGTTCGTTCGTCGATGACAGCAGGAGGGCCCCGAGGTCACGGACGACGGCGAACTCGTTGGCCTCAATGTGCTTCGCATTCTCTTTCCAAAACTTGGTTGATGTGTGGGCCGCAGACCATTCCAGTAGGCCGCTATGCACTTCGCCGAGGTACTCGCTGAACGACGTGACGTCGTCGATGTTCTTCTCCAACGATCGCACAACCTCCTCGAGAAGCGCCGGGACATCGGCATCGCCGAAGTTCTTCCGCATGAGCTGCGTGGTCGTCTTCAAGACGCCCATGCCGATCATCTCGCTGTACATTTGTGGCCCCCGGCCGCGATTGCACGCGGTGAGGGGCTGCACACTAGGAGCGACGACTTCGCCCTTCTGCATTCGGCCGTACTGATCTTGCGCAAACATCACGTTTTTGATGACGTGAAGCGACATCCGGATGACCTTTTCCTTCGTCGATCGCTGCAACGCGCGGTGCACGACGGGCAGCAAACGGTTACTCTGCAGCGTCGCCAGGAGGCCATAGTCGAAGGTGCACAGCCGCATAGCCCAAAGGGTCTCGTAGGTCAGCTGCACAATGGTGGCGTTCTCGCGCTCTAAGCATTGCGTCAGCAGCCGCGTCAGCTGGTGGGCGACGCCGAGCTCGGCGAAGGCCGGCCGCAGCTCCGGGCGACGCAGGAAGTAGCACATGGCAGGGATCACGTACTCGATCGCGGGATCAATCAACTCGGGGAGGTCGAGCGCGGCCTTCACGATGACGAGGAACGACTTGACGTCCGCCGTGCGCTTCTCGAGGTCCGTGGCCAGCGCGATGCCCCCCGCGAAGAGCACGATGGCGGGGTTGAAAACGCCTAGCTCGGTCCGATTCGTCGTCGCTAAGTGGCCGAAGTGGGAGACGGGGTCGGTCGCGAACGCCGTCGGGTCCGAGGGCTTGGCAAAGGCGGTCAGTAGCGACGGGCACAGTTGCGTGACATCCGCGATGAAGCGGAGGACGTAGCCCAGCGTGTCGACCGCGTGCAGGGTCGCGATGATTCTGAACAGGTCCTTCGCGAGCTGCTGCTCTCGGCCGACGATGAGGCTCTGGACCAGCAGCGTATCGACGCGGTGGCAAAAAATTTGTTGCAGCTGTTGAGACACCGTTTCGTCGATGAGTTTCATGTCCCGCGCATAGCTGAGGACGTGCGCCGCGGGTTCAGATAGCTGGGCCATTTTGTGAAAGGGAGAGTGAAATTCCGGGGAGAAGGGAGAAGAAACCCCTGTTTGCGTCCGGTGGAGGCGGGCGTCACTCTCGGTTCAATCTCCCACCCCGCAGGGGCCCGGGTGGGGGGTGACATGTCATCCGCGGGCAAACTGTAGGTTGTAGAATTGAGGGAGTATCGCTCGAGGAGGTGCAGCTTAGTGCTGTTTGTGGCCGTGGGGCTTCGTTCCCTTCACGTGGCGATAGCCGTACTTTTTGGTCTTGTCATGGCCCCCGCCGCCCCCCGACGACATGCCCAAGTACAGCATCGCCTCGCACTTCCCTTCCACGCTGCACTTGCAACTGCCGCCGCAATCGAGCGTGCCGACGACGCAGTCATTGTCGCACGTAGGGCACGTCCCCTTCGGCGCGAGGGCACTCGTCTTCGGCACGCAACTCGTGGCGTGGCAGCAGGCCGACGGAACACAGTCGTCGGCCGACTTGCACTCGACCGCCCCGGCGAGGACGACGAATCCACCGCTGCCAGCGGGTGATGAGCTCCCTGCCACAATGACGATGGCAACAAGTGTTAGGAAACGGAAAGCGTCGCGTTGCCTGACCGACATGGGTGACCGTGGCTGTGTCGATGAGGGAGGAGGGCACCAACGACCCACCAATTTATTCGCGCGCGAGGCGCGTTGAGAGAATGCCACTTTTGCGATCTCACAGCGAACAATTGATTGCTTCTACATTGCAACCACACGAGAGGACCGCGGCGGCGGCGGTTGTGGGGGTGGGTGGGTACGGGGGGAACACTGTAGGTAGTAGAGCACAACGGGGGGGGAGGGTGGTGCCCAGTATCCACGCGCCGGACGCATCGGCTCCTCGGGTGGCGGAGGCGTTAGACGCGTTTGGAGCTCCGGAAGGCGGAAAACGGCGTCACCGATCGGTTGGCGACGCCAGATGGAAGCATGGCCGGGCTCGGAGGCCGCAAGGCCGCCGCCGCGGTCGCTGGGCGACTGCCCACGGCACTCTGAGGCGCCGCCCTGCCCCATTCCGCCGCTGGGCTGGGCGCGTTGGACACGCGCGACTTGCCGCCGGTACTGGCATCGGCAACATGCTGCGATGGTGTGCAGGCGGTCGCTACACCCAAAGAGACATCCGCATTCGCCGTGCCGCGGTCGGCCGCCGGACTCACGTCTCGCGACAGACTGCCGCCGGCGGATCGGGTTGGAGACGGCGAGGACGGTCGGATGGAAGACGCCTGCAGCAGAGCCCGCTTCAGGCGCTTCGCCTTCACCGACGCACGCTTGTTCATCATGTACTCGCTGTACTCATGTTCGCAGGCTTTGGCCACGAGGGTGCTCACCGTGTCGCCGGACGCCGCGGGCGGGACGAGGTCCAGCGGACCGCCCTGGTGCTTCCAGTGATTTTGCCACTTGTTGCGGAAAAAGAGGCAGTCTGTCAAACGGCACACCGGGCAGCGCACATCGTTCAGTTTCTTTCCCGCTCGCAACTTCTTCATCGCGGCCTGATGCTTCTGAGCGTCCAACAGGGCGATGATCTGGTTGTTCAGGAGCTTCCCGAGCCGCATCAGATTTTGCCGGAACGCGTCTTCTTCCGCTTCAATGTCGGCACGCCCGATGGCTTCCATGTCTTCCAGCATCGCGCGCTGCTTGGCCGCGATTTGTTTGGCTAAATTGCGCGATTGCGCGAGCGCCACATCGCGCATACTAATTTCAAACTGCTCCCACAGTTTGTCCAACTCCTTCTCGAGATCGGTCGTGGATATCGCGGCACGCGCTGCCGCCTCTTCCTCTTCCAAGCGACTGATTTGCGCAGCGAAGAACTGAAGCATGATCGCGTGAATCATCGCCAAGACATCGGCGACGCCAAGTTGCTCCTCCTGCAGGATCGCCAGTCGGGCCGTGCGCTCAGACGCCACGAGGTAGTCCAACTGGAGGGTTAAAATGCCGCCCGCGAGGTCGCTCTGTTGACTGAGGGAGGGCGGCGGCGCTCGGACGAGATCCTTCGGTCGCAACGACGGAAACGGAACGGCATCCCCGTCGACTCGTCGCACCGGCTTGTCGCCCCACAGCATCGCGTCCAAGTCCACGAACGTGCCTCGCACCTTGACGCCGGGCTTACGTTTCTTGAACGTGAACTCGATACGAATGGACTCTGGCCCATCGAATGGCTTCCAGACCGTGACGACATCGTGCAGGCCCTCCCCGATGAGCACCGTCTCCTGCGCCTGAAACTGCCACGTTCCGCCCACGCCGTCATTGACATGCTCGGCGCACACTGGGCAAAATCGTGCCGAGTACCCGTGACTGTGGCGGCACGGAGGCATCACGGCCGTGGAGTGTTGGGGCCGCGTAGCGTCCAGCGACAGGTTGTACAGCGCTTCCCCCGTGGACGTCGGCGCCGCTGTTGACAAGTTGAGCGCTTGCGCTAATTTGGACGCCGCCTGGGGCCACTTACGATCGACGTGGTAGTGGCTGAGATAGACGGTCGCCTGCCTCGCGCACTCTGCGGCTGTCGGGATCGTGGCACTAAAAAGCGGGCCCTGCATGGACCGAGTGGCGGACGATGTCGTCGCAGTGTCCGGCAGTCCGATTTGTCCGGAGGCGTGCCGATCATCATCGCCCTCTCCTAACTGGACCATGGCGCCACCGCTCGCCCGCGAGTGTCCGTGCTGCTGCTGCTGCTCCGGCGAAAGCCGGCTCCGGTTGATGCTCCCCGAGAAGGTGGCACCCCTTCCACTCGCATTCCCTTCCATGTAGGTCGGGGTGCAAGCACGAGCGACGACCGCACTTCCTGCATCCCCCTCAAGCGACGCGGCGACGCCGAGCAGCGTCTTGACCTCCTTGGCGTTGGTGATGTGAAGCGTGCGGAGGTCGTTGGTGGTGAGATCCTTGAGATTGTCGAGGTCGAACTGGTTCTCGTAGAGGCACTTGGCGTAGTGTCCGAGGCCGCTCTGGTTGAGCAACTTAAGCAGCGGCGCGTAGTCGCAGCGCGATGTCATGTGTCCTCCGATACCGCCCGGGGGGCACAGTTTTTGTTCTTCGGTGGCGGCTCAGGTCCACCGAAAATGAACTGCGTTTAAACGGTCGCTATTTCTGTCAACTCAATGTCACCGGCAGCGTTGGATGCAAGACAACGCAACGGGCAAAGACATCGCCCCGCAAACAACCCCCGAAACACGTCGCTGCCCACGACACTTTATACGAAACTCGAGTCGAGTGTGGTGCGTGAGAGAGAATTACCAAAAAAGATGAAAATTATGTTGCGTCGCAACAACAGTTGCGAGAGACACTGTGTTGTGTCAACAGCATGTCGCCTCCTCCCCCTCCCTTTGCGCTTTTGTCACACCACTTTGTTGTGTGCGTTTGTGTGTTGAACAAAAATGCGACCGACGTCGTCACTCCGTCGACGTTACTTCTTGCCTGAGAGCCGGGCCATGTACTTTGCAATATTCGACTGCACCTCTGGATTCTGCAGCAAGTTGCCAAAGAAGTTGACGTCGTACTCCCGCTCCTCCTCCGTGGACATGAATTGGACGAGGTCGCGGCGCATCATGTCCCGCGTCATCCACCGAGCCGAGGCGGGAATGGCCATGAACTTCTCGAGCTCCTTCGTCGCGACGGACATCACCTCCTCCTCCGCGACCACTTGGTCCACGAGGCCTATGGTCAGCGCCTCATCTGCCGTCGGCGTTTCGCCCAGCTGCAGCATGCGCTCCGCTTTCCGGTTGCCGACCACGTACGAAAACGTGTTCATGACCCAAGGAGGCGCAATCATGCCGATTTTCGACTCGTTGAGGCCAATGCGATACGGCTTGGTGGGCTGCCCGTTCGGGCACCGTGCCATCACGCGGTAGTCGCAACAGATCGCGAGAATGCAACCCCCCGCCGGGCTGTTGCCGTTGATCGCGGCCACGATGGGCTTCGGAAAGCTGTTGAGGATCGACCACGTCTCTTGGAAGGCACCCCAAAATGCCGCAAACCGGTCCGGCTTGGGGTTCGACAGCTCGTTGATGTCCAACCCAGCGGAATAGACCATCGGCAGATTCGATCCTAAAATGATGCCATCCGTCTCCTCGGTGTAGCTCAGCCACATCAGCCACTGATTCAGCTCGGCCAAGGTTTCTAGGTTGAGCGAGTTTACTGGCGCGCGGTTCAGCTGCACGACGGCGACCTTCTTGTTGGTCGCCAACTGCGTCACCTTCAAGAACTTCGGCGGCTCCTCGGGCTTCGTGGGGGGAGGTGGAGGGGGAGCATTCTCTTCCGGTGCTGGGGCGTCCTCACCCCCCTGCTGTTGCTGTTGCTGTTGCCGCGACGGCGGCGGCGGTGCCTGACGTTGCTGCTGTGGGGGAAGCGGGCGGCCCCCACCGCGCGGCGGCTGGCCACCTCCGCGCTGAAGCAGCGATGCGGACGCTGCGGCAAAGGAACGCCGTGCCGACGCCTCGAGACTGCAGGCTGATTTCGTCATTCCGCTGCCACGGAGAAGTCCGGGCACGACCACGCGGCCCGACAACATATCTGCTTAAACTCGGGGGAGGAAAATACACGGCGCTAGTGGCTCGTCGAGCTGCAAAGTGAGACACCCAGGCGAAAGGACCAAGCGACTCGCGGCAGCGTCATGGAGCCTCTGGGAGTTGCGGTTCGGTGAAGACAGTGTCAGGTGGGGTGGATATTCATCCCTCTACACATCGATGGCTACCGTCGAAGAAAATAATTTGAGGGGTGCCTGTTTTCCGTCCGTTTCTTCACCAGCGCCCTCTCGAGTACACGCCGCAGACGGCGTCGCGAGGACAACAAGCAGCTGTTGCCCCACGAAAGAGAAGCGAAGCGAAGAGGGGCAGGAAAATACATAGGCGACAAAAGTTGAGAAATCGCTAAGCGATAGATGAAGAGCAAAGGGGGGAGAGAAGGGGGGAAATTTGTGTTTTGTGTTTTTTCAACACCACTCTCCACAGCGTTATCGAGAGCGGCACCGCTCTCATCGTACAAACGCGTCCCTTGAGATACCCTCTTCTCCCTCCGTTAGAGCTTCGTGTTACTCACACACGGCACACCGCCGCTGCGCGACATGGAGGAGGGAGGACATAACAGTGGCCCACGCGAGCGGCCTTATTGAGAAACGGACAAGACGGGTGCTACCACCGGCAGCAGATACTTGTCCACCACGGTCATGACGAGCGCCTCCCGGGAGCGAGCGGCCAACGCAATGGTCACTAAGCCCCATATGACGTACTTGTTCATGCGGAAGTAGAAGCGGAGCCCAGTCACGATCGCGACCGCGGCCACGTCAAACAAGGACCACGAGTGCGCAAACAAGATCGGCATCAAGATGAGGCCGTACATGATGACGTTAGTCTTCGATGACGCGTAGCCTTTGCGCACGAGCGTCGCTAGCAACGACGAAATCTGCACGGGGCCCATGACGCACATGGCCATTCTCGCGGTGTCCTGGGTGTCCGCCATCATCATGTAGGTGCCCACGAGCTGCATGGCCCCCATGAAGTAGACGCCCAGCCGGGCCGCCAGGCCGAACTCCTTATACCCGGGCTCCCCTCTGATGGCGCGGCGGATCGTCGTCTCGCCCGTCGGCGGCGCGTAGTTCGCGGTGACGTAGTCGGCGAGGGGATGCCACGTGAGCACCAACGCGCAACGGAGCCACACGTTGGTCACGCCGTAGTACGCACCCATAAACACGGCGAAGGAGCGCATGGTGAACACCACGGCGTGGAGCTGCATTTCCTTGTAGAGCGTGTAAATGGCGCTTCGCTGACGGGGAACCGTGAACTCGAACGACGACAGCGCGAGCACGGGATGCACCATGCAGAGCCGCACGAGCTTGGTCCAACCGAGGGTTGCCACGACGCTGTGATACAGCGGCGTGACGTAAAGTAGAATATTGATTAAGGCGATCAGTCCCGCCACCTTGTGGAAATGGGGAATGGCCAGCACGAAGCCACCCTTGTGGGGCTCCCCTCTGCCGGCGGCCGTCTTGTGGTCGGACCCCTTCGCGACGCGGTGGGTGGGCCCATCCGAGATGGGCGTCGACGAGCTCGAGTTATCGTCGTCGCGGTGGTCGTCCGCGGCGTCGTGATCGTCGCTCCCGAAGAGGACAAGGCGATCATGGTGAGTAAAGAGCCGAGACATTGCGGCTCTGCGTTCCGAAGGCTGGGAAATAGAATAGGACTGAGACTGATGGCGGTGTATTACAATTGGCAATCATCACGCTGTGCGAGACCGAGTGACCTTTAGGCATCCTATGATCTAACTCACCGAACTCATTATCACACTGTTGTTCGGATAATGAATGGTTTCTACAGCAGCACCAGTCAGTAGGAAGGGTCATCGGTGTGCCATCACGGGTGGTGCCGATGCAATCGACTTGCCTTGAAGTGACAGAAGAGTCAAATCGTGACGGGGATCGTTCGGCCCCATCGCATCCGGAGGCCCTCCGCTGCCGCTCACGGCAGCCAATAACGGATTGCGACGGGGCGCGACGGCTTCCCGGATGCGCCATCCGCCTGAGGGCGCCGGCGGCCGCTGGCTCGTCGAGGAGCCACCCACCTGCCGACCAACGGAGGGGGGCGCCGGACTGGTGACAGGTTGAGGCTGAGGCAGCGGGGGGGGTGGACCTCGCAGTGGCAGCGGGTGACCGCCGCTAACGACAGAGGCCGTGGAAACCGACATCATGGTGCGAAGGTGAAGGTCGTCGTCAGGGGCATCCCAGCCGCCTTTGCCGCCGCCGCCGCCGCCGTCGCGGTGGTCCGTTCGCCGTGGCGGGGAGGGCTCCGGTGACGGCGGAAGCGACGTGGCCGCGACGGACGCGATGGTGGCCATAGACGGGAGCGTGATGTCAGCGGACGCCGGCACGTGCCAGCGCGATGCAGGATGCTCCCCACCGGCCCCTTCGCCACTATCGGCGCCCCAAAGCCGGTCCTGCATCGAGGTCAGCTCAGCTAGCCGCATGGTGTCCCCGACACGGCGATCGGCGCGCAGGTCCGCGAGATCTCGAGCGCGTCGTTGGCGATACTCTAGACGGCAGTCATCCAGCGCCTGGGGGGGCGTTGCAGGGGGGCCAACGCTGTAATCTGTCGACGAGGCGGCAGGCGTCGTCGTACCTCCCTTCCTCGAGGCCACATGATGCACAGCGGGGGGCCTCCGTTTGGCACCACCAGCTGCGGTCGACGACGACGCCTGCCGCATCCGCGACGACCCGCTAACAGGCGCCGCCAGCGATTGACGCTGCTGTGCCTGCTGCTGCTGCTGCTCGCGCGCCGCCGCTTCCTCGGCGAACATTTGTTCCGCCAGGGCGATGGCGGGGGGCCGGTCAACGTAGAGGGTCATGTGCAGCTGCTTGTGACACGCCAACGCCGCGGCGGACGACGACGCGCCATGGCCCATCGGGAGCAGCACGCCCTCACTGGTGTGGCCGCGCCTGGAGCCCCCGAACGGTGCTTGCTGTTGCAGCACGACTTGCTGAGCCATCTCCCAGTCCTTTGCCGTGACAATCGTGATCAAGTCGCCCGCTGGATCTCGAAATCGGATTCGCAAGGTCGGAAGCAATCGCCGGGCGGTGCTTGGAGGGTAGTGCTCCAGTACGCAAGCGTAAACGGCCGATGCCACGGCCGGCCAATTCGCGCGCCCGTCGCGGACTTCTGCAAGCCGCGTGTTCTCCTCAAAGTGAATCTTTAGCAGGGCGCTTTGGTACTGCTCCAAGAATGACTGCAGCGTCAAGGTATGCTCGTTGCAGATGAGCGCACCTTCCGTGGCTTCGCGCAGCAATTGTCGCCATGAGGCAAGACGCGCCGTCCAGTCCATCGCGCTGGAGGCCGGTAGGGCCGCTTGATCACTATCGATTCGGCGGATCACCGCGGCGGCCGCGCGCAGTTGGCCCAATAGCCACATCGTGTTGAGGAGGTGAGCCGCTCTTTGGCCCAATTTCATGTAGACCTCTGTCATTTCCGGCGACCATGCTCCACTCGGCACGTGCGCGACCATCAGGCGCCGAAGACGACTTTGGATCGCCGAGATCGTGCGCTTGCCGTCGTCAGAGTGGCTCATGGCGGGCAAGGAGGCCTGCCCCGTGCCGATGAGCGATGCGGTGTCGTCGCGCGTGGAGGCGACGTCGAGATTGTTCTGCCAGACAATGACTGGGGCGGTCGTGGCTATCTGGGGTGCCGCGTGTTCCTCGACCGTCGAGGCGTGCAACGGCGTGTCGTCGCGAACGACGAACCATTCTGGAAATGCGATAAAGTCCGCGCCTAGCCGCAGCGCGAGATCTAAACTACCGCCGTTTCCGTCTTCAGTGTGCAAATTGGCATCGCGAATAAGTTCGTTTGCGGTGTGGACAGCCCGAATGACGGTCTGCAGATCGGAGGCCTTCAACGCGAGCGTCATCGTCGTGGTGCACTGCGCGGCGCGCTGGACATGGACGATCATCCGTTCAGCCTCACGGATGAGCTCCAAGTCGGAACGGTGAGTCGTTTCCGCGCCGCTCTCACTCAAAGAACGGAGCAGCCCGAGGTGACGAGGAAGCTGAGCGAAATTCACGGCGGCGATGCAGCGCCTCACGTTGTCGCGCGCCACGTCCAGCTGTTCGCGGCGGCGAATCTCGTCGGCGAGTGGCTTCAGCAGCTCGTCATCGTCAGCGGGCATTTTGCCCACCGACGATTGAAGCATCGCCTGCTGGTTGGTTGCTTTCAGCCGGAGCTCTTCCAGGCGCTGCCGCAGATCATGAATTTCCGGCAACGGCCGCTCCCCCCCGTCGGCCCTGCCACGACTGTCCGCGACGGCGAGCGCCACGACCTGTTTCATCCGGTCGTACGCGTCGATGCCGGGCAGCCACACGTCCTCTACCCATCGCAGCAACGCGGTCGGAATCGACGAAGGGGGGACGCGGCCCTCTGCGGCGCGAGCCGATGCTTTCGCGCGATGCAGCAATGCTCGCGCGGAGTGACCGTCACGAGCGGTCATGGCGCCGCGTATGTCCCCGAGCAACGCAGCCCACACGGTGAGTTCTGATAGCGCGGACAGCGCTGCGTCGATCGCGCCCGTGGCTTCTTCCAGCCCGCGACGGCGTTCCACGGCTTGTCGGTCAGAAGGATCAATCCGCTGCCCGGAGGCGCTTCTGGGTTCCGAAGCGCGCTTTGGCACGGCGGCCGCCCAACGCGTTGCAGTCACCGCCACTCGGTCTCGCCCCTCAACATCCGAATTGCTTGACTGGGATTGGGGCATAGTTGCCCGTCCGTCAACGCGCGCCGGTGGGGGCCTCGATCCAGACGCGGGCAGTGCCGCACGGCATGCATTTCTCAATCGCGTCAACGCTACCCCAACGGCCGCGGACAACGACTTCGCCCTTTCCACGGTGGCGTCGATGCCTCCTGTCGCAATCAAGACGTCGGGGCGGCCCACGGCTCCGCCACCTTCTCCCGGTTGCTGGATGAGGCCTTCGAGCGACGCTGCCGTCGACAAGAGTCGATCCGCATCGTGGCAGAGATCCGTGACGTCCGCATCGAACAGCTCGCACGGCAACGAAGGAAGCGAGGCGCAACGAGAGCGAAACGCGACGGTCATCGCATCGGCGATGGTGGTCAGCATCTCCACTCGGCGCCAATCCGTTATGGCCACGGGTGGCAGCGACGACGTGATCGGCATGGCCATGTCCGCAGACGGCCGCGTCGTGGGCGATTCCTCCCGGCGGTCCCTCCCGGCGCCCGATGATGATCGATGCCGCCGCGGTGGGTGGCGGTGATCGTCGGCGGTGGCGCTGGATGCCGTCATGTCCAATTTTGTTTGCAACACGACGGTTTGGAACAACAAACTGGAAAGGGGAGATAGAGAGACAACGACCAAACTTGTCACACGCATGGCGGTGAAGCAAGACCGCTGCCATGAGGTACCGCGATCACACTGAGCGGCAACGCACTGAGAAGGTCTTCCTACGCTCCTCAAGGTCGCACTGCCGTACAAAGATGGGCCACCGGTCGAGCAGGCGCTGCTCGAACTAGGCGGGGGGGGTGAACGGGAAAAGAGGGTGAGAAGGGTGTTGCATATGGTGGGAAGGACAGAACACAGCGCTTATGTTAGCCGCGGGCCTCAAATCATCTTCACCGCCTCCAAGGCGCGTTTTTCACAATCCATCGATCACGACGTTCCTCCTCATCAAAAAAGCAAAAAAAAAAGTCCGACTCAATGGGGATCTCTCTCTCGATAGGTAACGGCACACTTCACAACGTTCTCTGCACACCATGCTCAAGGCACGGCGGGGCATGGTTCGGTAGTGTAGACGAAAGGGAAAAGGTAATATCGTCGCGCAAATGGATTGCCGCGGCGGGGGGGGGGGGGGGGCCAAACTGCGAAGGGGTTGTATG
>ERZ1292630.3161-Hain-H41-02um-R3-3161-length-14712-cov-4_pt1 | contig 14712 bp, 15 predicted proteins | sample MGYA00564408_ERZ1292630 | MGnify/ENA primary metagenome ERZ1292630 (study PRJEB36523, sample SAMEA6512641) | groundwater metagenome | collected 2019-01-08 | study: AquaDiva: Metagenomics assemblies of 32 groundwater samples | reverse complement strand
ACATGGAAGCCTTGCTGTTTTCAACCGCGGTCGTGGCGGTGGCCGAGATGGGCGACAAAACCCAGCTGCTGTCCTTTGTGCTCGCGGCGAAGCTCAAGCGCAAGCTGCCCATCGTGTTCGGGATTCTCATCGCCACGCTCGCCAATCATTTCATCGCGGGCTACGCGGGCGCCTGGTTCGCGAGCCTGGTGTCTCCCCAAACGTTGAGGTGGATCATCGCCCTCTCGTTCTTCGTCTTCGGCGCGTGGGCGCTCAAGCCCGACGAACTCGAGGAGGACCGGAAGCTCCGGGGCGCGGGTGTGTTCCTGACCACGCTTGTCGCGTTTTTCCTGGTGGAAATGGGCGACAAGACTCAACTCGCCACGGTGGCGCTGGCAGCCCGCTACGATTCGCTGGTCGCGGTGGTTATGGGAACGACGCTGGGCATGATGATCGCCAACATACCGGCGGTCTGGATGGGCGAAGCGCTCGCCCACCGGATAAACATGAAAGCGATGCGCTGGGTCGCGGCGGGGCTGTTCATCCTTCTCGGTATCCTGGCATTGCTCGCCGGGGATAACGCGGTTCGGGTCTGAGAAGTGGCGTTATTCATCGCGGCTAGCTCGCGCGCCGGCGAACCGCGGTGACGTTCGGAATCTGATCGAGCAATGCCAGAATCCGGCTCAATATCTCGAGATTCGGGATGTCGAGCGTGAAAGTCATGTGCGCGGCCTGGTTCTTGTCGGTCACCGTGCTCACGCCCAGCACGTTGATTTTTTCGTTGGCGAGCAGCGACGTGATATCCCGCAACAGGCCGGCGCGGTCATAGGCGGTAATCTCCACCTCGACCGGATAGGTCTGGCCGGCTTCCGCGCCCCAACTGACCTCGATCAGCCGCTCGTCATGCTCGTCATGATGCCGCAGCGCATTGGGGCAGTTCTGCCGGTGAATCGTTACGCCCTGCCCGCGGGTGATGAAACCCACGATCGGATCGCCCGGTAAGGGATTGCAGCACTTGGCCGTGCGCGTGAGCAGATTGCCCACGCCCTGAATGGTCACGCCGGCGGGGGGGCGCGGCGCGGTGGGCGCGCGCGGGGCAAAAACCGGCCGCGCCTCCTTGAGCGCGTGCCCGGCGAATTCCTGCACCGCCGCCATGATCTGCGCCGGCTTGATGTCGCCGCGTCCGGCGGCCGCGAGGAAATCGTCCACCCGGTGAAACTGGAAACGGCTCGCGAGCTTCTCGTAATTCACGTCGCCGATGCCCAGACGGTGGAACTCCCGCTCCAGCACCGCGCGTCCCTCGGCGATGCTCGTCTCGAGGTTCTGCTCGCGGAACCAGTGATTCACCCGGGTGCGCGCCTTGGAGGTGTGCAGGTAACCGAGGTGCGGTGACAGCCAGTCGCGCGACGGCCCGCCCTGCTTGACCGTCAGCACCTCGACGCGGTCGCCGGTCTTGAGCGGATGGGTGAGCGGCACCATCTGGCCATTGACCTTGGCGCCGCGGCAGCGGTGTCCGACGTCAGTATGAATATCATAAGCGAAGTCGAGCGGCGTAGCGCCGGCGGGCATGTCCACGATATTACCCTTGGGCGTGAACACGTACACGCGCTCGCTGAAGACCTCGGATTTGAACTGATCCACGAAATCACTCGCACTCGCAATTTCGTCCTTCCATTCGAGCAGGCTGCGCAGCCAGGCGATCTTGGCATCGTAACTCTTGTCCGCACGCGCGCGCTCCTTCGCGCCTTCCTTGTAGCGCCAGTGGGAAGCGACACCCAGCTCGGACTGATTGTGCATGTCGTGCGTGCGAATCTGTACTTCCACCGTTTTGCCGTCCGGGCCGATCACCGCGGTGTGGATCGAGCGATAGTGGTTTTCCTTCGGCGTCGCGATGTAGTCGTCGAACTCGCCGGGAATATGTTGCCACAGCGAGTGCACCACGCCGAGGGCGGCGTAGCAGTCGCGGATATCGTTGACGAGCACGCGCACGGCGCGCACGTCGAAGATGCGCTCGAAGTCCCTGGCTTTCTTCTGCATCTTGCGCCAGATGCTGTAGATGTGCTTCGGCCGGCCCGTGACCTCGGCCGCGACTTCAGCATGACGCAGTTCCTGCGCGAGCATGGCGACAAAACGTTCGATATAAGCCGCGCGATCCTCGCGCCGTTCGGCGAGAAAACCGGCGATCCGCTGGTACTCGGCGGGCTCCAGATAACGGAACGCCAGGTCCTCGAGCTCCCACTTCATCTGCCAGATGCCGAGACGGTTGGCGAGCGGTGCGAAGATATCCATGGTCTCGCGCGCGATGCGTTTCTGTTTCTCCTCGGGCAGAGACTCCAGGGTACGCATGTTGTGCAAACGGTCGGCGAGCTTGATGAACACGACACGCACATCCTCGGCCATGGCCAGCAGCATTTTGCGCAGGCTCTCGGCCTGGTTATGCTCGCGGCGCGAGCTCCCCGGCTGGATCTGGAATTCCTGGATGACATTCATCTTGGTCACGCCGTCAACGAGGCTGGCGATGCGCGCGCCGAAGTCGCGTTTCAGATCCTCCAGCGCGATGCCGCCGTCCTCGACCACGTCATGCAGGATTGCCGCCGCCAGCGTTTCGTGATCGAGCCCCAGGTCGGCGAGTATCTTCGCCACCGCCAGCGAATGTCGGACATACGGTTCCCCGGAGGCGCGCCGCTGTCCGGCATGGGCCCGGGATGCCAGGGCCACGGCACGGCGCAGGATATCCATTTCCTCCGCCGGTCTTGCGGCGGCGACGGCGGCCAGCCAGTTCTCCACGTCGCCCGCCTCAGGCGTACCTGCGGTGGCGGAGATTTGCGTGGATTTAGCCATGATGGTGTCGTTCCTCGGAAACGGTCCCGCCGGGCCGGCTCGCGGCGGCAAAGTTTTACTGTCTATACTTCCGGTATTGCCATGTCATGATTGCTCCCGTCGCCGGCAATGTCCATAGTCCCGGACTGCCGCGCAAACGGCCCTATATATGATAATCGCCAGATCAACGCTAAAACTTTTCGCCGTGACGTTAACCGCCTGCCTGGCGCTGGCCGGCGGTGCACACGCCGCGCGGCCCACGCCCGCCGGGAAAACGCAACCGGCGGTGATAGATCCGGAGTTGCGCCAACTCGTGAAAATGGCGGCGCAGGAAACCGACAGCTTTCCCGACCGCTTCGATGGCGAGGTGTGGCTGGCGGACATGTCGCGACGACTTTCGACGCGCGTGCCCGAGGCGCGTTTCCGCGTGGAGCTGCTGAAGAATGTGCACTACGAGGCGAACCGCGCCGGACTCTCGCCCGAGGTGGTGTTGTCGGTCATCGACGTGGAAAGCAACTTCAACCAGTATGCGATCTCCACGGTCGGCGCGCGCGGACTGATGCAGGTGATGCCGTTCTGGCTGAAGGAAATCGGCGAACCCGGCGACAGCCTGTTCCGCCTCCAGACCAACCTGCGGCTCGGCTGCACGATACTCAAATACTATCTCGACAAGGAAAAAGGAAATCTGTACGCCGCGCTCAAACGCTACAACGGCACGCGCGAGCGCGACTATCCCCTCAAGGTGGACAAGGTTCTGCGGACGCGCTGGTTCCGGCAGTAGAACGTAAGGCGTCAGGAGTAAGGAGTAAGGAGTGAGGTGTAAAAAATCCTTTCACTCTTCACACCTGACGCCTCACTCCTCACTAGAACCTATCTCAAAATACCATGTTTCGATTTTCGTAGGGTGCGTCCCACGCACCAATGGCTTCTTTATAAGGTGTGGATCGGTGCGCAGGGCGCACCCTACCGTTTTTGAGATAGGTTCTAGAGACTAGCGTACGCTGAAGTCGCGAAAAGATTGTAGTTCGACATCGGCGGAAACCACCTGTTCCACCCGTGCATGCGGCGGCCCCTGCCACAGCCAGCGCTCCAGCTCCGCGAGCTTCGCCTCCGCGCCGCAGGCCACCAGTTCCACGCTGCCGTCGGCAAGATTACGCACCCAGCCGGTAACACCCAAGCGACGTGCGGCGGCTTCCGTCGCGGCACGGAAGAACACGCCTTGTACCTGTCCGGAAATCAGAAAATGGCGGCAACGATTCATGTGAAGATTCTATTCACCGCAAAGACGCAAAGAGCGCGAAGAAAAGCGAACATGAATTGATATTCAATCTTTATCAGTCTTTGCGTCCTTTGCGCCTTTGCGGTAAAAATTATTTTTTAGATGCTTTTGGGCTCTGCTTTTCGAGACCTCGCAAAATGTCCTCCGCCTGCGCCTGCGTCACGGGGCCGATGCGCTGCGTCATGAATTTCCCCTCGGGCGAGAATACATAATAAGTGGGCGTACCGATGAACATGTTGCCGCTGAGGCGTCCGGGGTCGCCCGGCTCGCCGAGCAGGTTGGGAAAGTTGAGGCTCTGATCGTTGACGAAGGCCCTGGCCTTGTCACGCCCGGCCTGACCGTCGACGGACAGGCCCAGCACCGTGGCGTCGGTCTTGCGGTGCTCCTCGTGGAAAAACGTCATGTGGTAAATATCGCGCCGGCAGATGGGACAGTCGGCGGACCAGACCGCCACGATGGTCCATTTTCCCTGACCGATGAATTCGCTGACGTGGTGGTCCTTGCCGTCCACGTCCTGCAGCCGGACATCCGGCGCTGCCGCCAGGGCCAGCCCCGGCGCCATCAGCAACACCATGACAAAAAGCCTGATTCGTCGAAACACGTTACCCTCCGCTCGGAGATTCATGAATGGAAGCGCAGATGCATTCCCGCGGCACCATCCCTATAATTCGTCTGTCTGGATTGGAGTCCGCCATGAGCAAAAAATTCCGCACCGAAAAAGATTCTCTGGGCGAGTACCCGGTACCGCTCGACGCGTGGTATGGCATACAGACGGCGCGGGCGGTGGAAAACTTCCCGATTTCCGGCAGACGGCCGGACCGGGACTTCATCATCGCCCATGTCCGGATCAAGCGCGCCGCGGCGGCGGTCAACGAATCGGCCGGCGCGCTCGAACCGCGCCTGGCGAACGCCATTATCGAGGCGTCGGATACGCTGATCGCGGGCGAGCATCTCGATGAATTCGTCGTCGACCGGTTCCAGGCCGGCGCCGGCACCTCGCACAACATGAACTCCAACGAGGTCATCGCCAATCTCGCGAACGTGACGCTCGGCGGCAAAAAGGGTGATTACAAGCCGGTGCACCCCAACGACCACGTCAACATGGGTCAGAGCACCAACGATACCATTCCCACCGCGATCCGTCTCGCCGCGCTGGCCAAGCTGCCACGATTGCTCGCCGCCGTCCACGGCATGGCCGACGAGCTCGAAGCCATCGCGCGGCGCGAGGCGAAAACCGTCAAGAGCGGTCGCACCCACCTGCAGGACGCCGTGCCGACGACGATCGGGCGCGAGTTCGCCGCCTATGCCTGGATTCTGCGCCGCGGCGCACATCAACTGCGCGGAACCGTATCGTTGCTGTGCGAGATCGGTCTCGGTGGCTCGGCGGCCGGCACCGGACTCAACACCGTTCCCGGCTACGCCGCGCACGTCGCCGAGGAATTGGCGCGCCTCACGGGAGAACCGATCCGCTCCGCGGACAATCTCGCCGCGCCAATGCAGTCCATGCACGACCTGCAACAGCTCTCGGCGGGCATTCGCTCACTGGCGCTGGAGCTCACGCGTATCGCCAACGACATGCGCCTGCTGGCCTCGGGGCCGCGCACCGGCTTCGGTGAAATCGAATTGCCGTCAGTGCAACCGGGTTCCTCGATCATGCCGGGCAAGGTCAACCCGGTCATGTTCGAGATGCTGAACCAGGTGTGCTATCAGGTGCTCGGGCAGGATCACGCCGTGGCCCTCATGACCCAGGCGGGACAACTCGAGCTCAATGTCATGATGCCGGCGCTCGGCTCGGCGCTGTTCGACGCGATGGACTGGCTCACAAACGCCGTGCGCGCCACGACGGAAAAAGGCCTGCGCGGACTCAAGGTCAATCATGAACGCTGCCGCGAGCTGGCGCACACCAGCGTCGGGCTCGCCACGCTCCTCAATACCTCCATCGGCTACAGTGCCGCCGCCGAGGTGGCCAAGGAGTCCGAACGCAGCGGCCGGCCGGTGCGCGAAATCGTCGCGGAAAAGGGGCTCATGAGCACCGAGGAATTCGACCGTCTGGTCGAGCGCGCCGCCATCGAAGGCAACATTGCCTCTCCCCGCCGCTAGCGCGGCCCGGTTCAACCCGTCCGGGTGTGGAGGCTGCCGCGCCGGGCGCCGGCGACTGGAAATTGTGAACCCCCGGACCGGGGTCTACACTTTCATACAATACCAATAAATCTCAGCGAGTTCTGAATGACCCTGGTCCTGTCCGTGCCGAATCTGTCCGCGCGCAGCCCCGATGACATGGAGTTGCAGCCACCGCAGGTGAAGAAATGGCTCGAGGACCTGCCGCTGCTCAACATCGCCGAGACCAGCCGCAAGCTGCTCTCGACCCTGTCGATCCACAACCGGGTTGAATTCGACGACACACTCCGTCTGCAGCTGCTCGAGCTGTTCCGTTATCCGGTCAATCAGATATCGCTCGAACTTGCCAAGCAGTACATTGGCCAGCCTCTGCCACTCTCCGAAAAGCACAAAACCATCACCGAACTGAATCGCCAGCTCCAGATGGAAATGGCCAACGGCTATAAACGCCTGGTGCTGAACCGCGCCGACAAGGGCGGCGACCGCAAGGAGCTGGCGACGACGGCGCTCACGATCCAGCGCGCCATCCGCTGCCTCACTGACGTGCTGGCGGTTTCCTACCAGACCTACTCGCCTGATCCGCCGGAAACCTGGAAGGAGATTCACGCCCTGTACACGCACGCGGAAGCGCTCAAGCTCGCCGACGTCGAGGTGGACGATCCGCTGAACAAGACCCTTTCGCGCAGCAAGATCAGCCACGTGTACAAGCAGGCCTTGTTGCTGGATTTCAGCGATCCGTTTCACCTCCCGCCGCGCATGATCGACCGGGTTCAACATTACCTGGACCGCTGGGCCTCGCTCGCGCAACTGACCGACGTTGCGCCGACGTACAATCCCACCTGCCAGTTCCTGATCGACCGGGAAAAAGACCGCGCTGGCATCGTCTATACGACTGATACCTCGCTGGACGCGCACTCGCTCCCCTACCGCCTGCTCAATACCGTGGAGCTGGCGCGCCTGGCGCATACGCAACTGACGCTGCTCAAGAATGGACAGCTGCCTCCGCCGGAAGGTTTGCAGGAAAACTTTTTCCAGGAAAGCGGCCAGGAACTGCTCAAGCGCATTATCAGCGCCTGGGGCGTCAACCCGCAACGCAACTTCCGGCGCAGCCATCGCAGCGGACATCAGGTGGACATCGCCGTCGGACTGGATGCCATCAACTACTGGATCAACGGCGGAAGGAAATTCGTGGTCAGTTCGACTTTCGTCGGACCCATTCAGCAACGCACCCAGCTCGGGATCGAGGAAAAGAAAACCGCCGCGGCGCGGATGCCGGAACGGGAATATTCGACCTGGGACGTCGAGGACGAAAGCGCCGGCGGACTGGCTCTGTCCAAGACCGGCCAGATCAACGTCCCGGTGCATGTCGGCGATCTCGTGATTACCCGCCCGCCCGGCATCGGCAGCGCCTGGAGCGTGGGCGTGATCCGCTGGGTGAAAAGCGCCGCTTCATCGAACGTCGATATCGGCATCCAGCATCTGGCCCCGAGCGCCGAGCCCGCGGTGATCAAGACCGTGTCGGAAAAAAAGATAGAAAGCGATTTTCTTCCGGCGCTGCTGCTGCCGGAAATCAAACCGCTCAAGCAGCCGCAGACCCTGATCGCCCAGCGCGGCCTGGCCAAGCCGGGCATGGAGATATTCATGGACAACGGTTATCGGCTGTGCCGGATCGCCCCCACCCGGCTTGTCGAGGCCAGCCACTCGTTCGAACAATTCAGCTTTGATATCCTGAATACCTAAGGAAGCTCTGATTAAGTCCGTTCGTGGTGAGCCTGTCGAACCATGAACGGACAAATCACCCGTTATTTACGGTATTTCCCGTTCACCCTTCGACAAGCTCAGGGCGAACGGGAAACTTAATCAGAGCTTCCCTAAGGCGGACGCCATGAAAGGTCCGTGATATGCTTAAATATGCTGAATTAACAGGATCCATCCCATGCCTAACTCCAATCGCAAACAGCAGGCCCATGCGCTGATCGACAAGCTGCCCGACGACGCCACCTGGGACGACATGATGCGCGAACTATACGAGCATCAGGCGATCGAGCGGGGGCTGGCCGATAGTGATGCCAACCGTGTGAAAGATGTTAAGGATGTGCGCGCCAAATACGGCTTGCCCGAATGAGAGTCGTCTGGACCGAGGAGGCCCAGGCCCATCTCGACGGCATTTACCAGTACATCGCCCGCGACGCGCCCCTCTATGCCAAGCAGACGGTTGATAAATTCACGCGCCGCTCCGAACAGTTGGTCCACCATCCCCGCTCGGGGCGCCCCGTGCCGGAATACGAGGATAAGGACCTGCGCGAACTCATCGTCTTTCCGTATCGTCTGGTCTACCGCCTGAGAAGCGACCGCCTCGATGTGATCGCCGTTTTCCACGGTGCACAACAGCTACCCAAAACGCTGTAACCCATCCCACACACCAAAGCAGTCACACCGGCCGCTTTCGGCGCCACTGACGCACCGCCTGCGGACGCCGCCATTCGGGCAGGGTCGCCGTCAATACCGCCCCCGCCAGGATGATGGTCCAGGACAAATAGATCCAGATCAGGAACACCGGCAACGCGGCGATGGCCCCGTAGATCGCCTTGTAGTTCGCGAAGTGTGTCACGAAAAACGCGAAGCCGCGCTTGGCGATCTCGAACATTACCGTGGCAAACAGGCTTCCGATCAGGCCGTGACGCCACCGCACGCGATAATTCGGCACCACGACGTACAGCGCCCAGAACGCCAGCCATTCGAAACTCATCGGCGCCGCCGCCAGTAAAAAAACCCTCAGGCCGCCGAGGGGCGCGTCGCGCGAGAAAAGCGGCAGAGAAACCAGATAAGAGGTGGATGACAGGGTGATGCCGATCAGCATCGGTCCCAGCACCAGCAGCGCGCCATAACTGAGGAAACGGTGCAGGCGTTTGCGGGTGTGCGGCACGTGCCAGATGTCGTTGAATACCCGCTCGATCGTGGCCATGAGCATGAGCGAGGTGAGGAACAGAAACAACAGGCCCCAGATCGTGAGCTTGCCCGCATTGGCGGCGAACTTCTGCAAGTAACGGCTGACCGCCTCGCCCGCGGCCGGAACGAAATTGCCGTAGATGAATTCCTGCACCATCGTCATCCACGACTCGAATATCTCGAAACGGGAAAAGATCGCGAACGTGACCGCCGTGAGCGGTACCAGCGCCAGCAGTGTCGTGAATGACAGCGCCCCGGCCACGCGCGTGCAACGGTCTTCGCGAAACCGTTGCACGACCCAACGCAGTAACCTAAGTGACGCCTGGAAAAAGTTCATGTCCCTATGTTAGTCGAATTATGACCGCCGGCACTTGCCGCTGACGCGGCTCTGCGGTCAAAATCAGGGGCTGTTTACCTCCCCAACCAGAGTCCGGAGGCCCGATGTCCGTCACGATCTATCATAATCCCCGTTGCACGAAGTCGCGACAGACGCTCGCGTTGCTGGAGCAGCACGGCATAAAACCGAAGGTCATCGAATATCTCATCGCGCCGCCCACCGAGGCGGAACTCAAGCGGCTGCTCAAGCTCCTGGGCATCCCACCGCGCGCGCTGCTGCGCACGAAAGAAGCCGAATACAAACAGGCGAAGCTCGACAAGCCAGATGTTTCCGATGCCGAGATCATCCGCGCCATCATTAAATACCCGCGTCTGATGGAGCGACCTATCGTGGTGTCCGGTAACAAGGCGGCGCTGGGAAGGCCGCCGGAGAAAGTTCTGGAAATACTCTAGGCGGCGCCGCTATCTTCGCGGCCCGTTTCTTCGAGACGGCGCAAAAACGGGATCGTCACGCGCCGCTGCTGGCTGAGCGAGGCGCGGTCGATGCGTTCCAGCAGGTCGAATAATGAATGCATGTCGCGCGGATAACGGCTGAGGATGTACTGCACCACGTCCTCCGGCATTTCGAAGCCGCGATTACGCGCGCGCAGCCGCACTGCCTCGAGCTTCTCCGCGTCATCGAGTGCCTGCAGCGCGTAAACCGCGCCCCAAGCAAGCCGGCTGCTCAGGTCCGGCAAGCGCAAGCCCAGGCGCGCGGGCGGCGCGCGGGCGGCGCAGATCTGCAAGCCCCCGGCGGTGCGCATCCGCTCGGTCAGGCTGAACAAGGCCGCTTCCCAATCGGCGCGTCCGGCGATGCGCTCCATGTCATCCAGGCATACGAGCGGAGCCTTTTCGGCATCTTCCAGCAGCGATGGCGAAAGTTCCGCGGCCTCGGCCAGCGGCACATACACCGGCGCCATGCCCAGCTCCTGCGCCAGGCGGCAAGCGGCCTGCAGCAGATGCGACTTGCCGCCGCCTACCGTGCCCCAGAGGAACAACATTTTATCCAGCGCTTTCTCGCGAGTCGCCACCGCCACGACGACGGCGCGCAGTCGCTCCAATGCCTCGCGGTTGGGGCCGGGAAAAAAGTTGTTGAACGACGACCCGTCCTTGAGGCGCAGATTCAGCGCAAGCTGCTGGCTCATGACGACGGGCGTCTTGGCGGACGGCGTTTTTTTGTGGAATCGCCGGCGTACATCCGGTGCCCATGCCGCAACCAGACCTTGAGTACCGCGGCCGCCGGCAGGGCCAGCAGCACGCCGGTGAAGCCGAACAGCTGTGCGCCCGCCATCACGGCAAAGATCACCGCGACCGGATGCAGGCCGATACGGTTTCCCACCAGCCGCGGCGTAAGCCACAGGCTTTCCAGCATCTGTCCGGTGAGGAAAACGCCGGCCACCCAGAGCAACGGCAACCAGTCATGAAATTGCAGATACGCCGCGAGAGCCGCGGAAACCAGTCCGCTGAGGAAACCGACGTAAGGGATGAAACTCGCCAGACCCGCGAGCACGCCGATCGGCAGCGCCAGATCCAGTCCGGCAAGCGTAAGTCCAACGGAGTAAATGATGGCGAGCGACATCATGACCATCAGCTGGCCACGCAGGAAACTCCCCAGCACCACGTCGGTTTCGCGCGCGAGGTTAGCCACCCACGTCTGCCGGCGTGGCGGCACCAGCGCCAGGCTGCGCGCCAGCAGACGGTTCCAGTCGAGCAGTAGATAAAAAGTCACCACCGGAATCAGCAACAGGTTGACCATCCAGCCGATCACGCTCAGTCCCGAGCGGGTGATGTAAAGGAACAAGTTGCTCGCCCAGTCACCCACTTCACGCCAGTGACTGAGCACGGTCTGGCGCAGGGACGCCATGTCCAGGGCAAGATCCACCCCGAGCAATTCCTGTATCCGGGGAAGCGCGGTGTGCTGCAACCAGTCGAGATAGCCCGGGACATTGGCAACGAAGTTCACGATCTGCGCCTGCAAGGCTGGAATGATGTAAACCAGCAGCGCGGCCACGAGCATCAGAAACAACGCAAACACCAGCACCACGGCGAGCGGCCGGGGCAGATGCCAGCGAACCAGGCGGTTGACCGCGGGATTGCCGAGGTAGGCCAGCAGGCCGCCGACCAGAAACGGCGTGAGCACGGGCGCCAGCAGATACAGCAGCCAGCCGCCGAGAGCGATCAGGACAAACGGCAAGAGCGCGCGGGCGTCAGCCATGGCCTTCCTTCATCGGTTCGACTTGCTTGATCACCAGCCAGGTCCAGAGATAATGCCCTCCGCTGGCCACCGTCGTCAGCAGCACCGCGTAAATCAGCGCCTCGATCGCCGGCGGGTAAACCCAGTGCAAGGCCTGTTGCGCCAGGATCACGATGACGAGCGCGATCTGCATGAAGGTGTTGAATTTGCTGAGCCAGCTGGGACGCATCAGCACCGGTCCGACCATCGAGGTATAAACCAGATAGCCGCCGACGATCAACAGATCGCGAAACGCCACGGTGAGCATGAGCCAGAACGGCAGATGATCGAGCATCGTGAGCATCACATAACTGCTCAAGAGCAGGATCTTATCGGCCAGCGGATCGAGAATGGAACCGAGACGGCTCTCAAAGTGGAAGCGCTTGGCGATAAAACCGTCGAGTCCGTCGGACACGCCGGCGATGACGAACACCGCCAGCGAGGCGGCGTATTCCTGATCCTTGAGGAGCAGAATCAGCACCGGCGCCAGGGCGATGCGTGAAATCGTGATCAGGTTCGGCAGCTGGGAGACACTTACCATCGGGTCGCTCGCGATTCAGGATGGGCGTCCGGGTCATGCCCGGTACCGCGGCAAGCTATAGTCAGGGCTGGCCCAAGTCAACCCCGGATTTCGCCAAGAAAGCGAGATCAAATGCCGGAAGAAAACAAAATCTGCGTAGGGGCGCTGCTTGCTGCGCCCGCTACCGGGCGGGGCGGGGCAAGCGGGCGGGGCAAGCCCCGCCCCTACGATCCGGTAAATCCTTGTAGGGGCGCCGCTTGCTGCGCCCTGGCAAAAGGATCAGCGGAGGTTTACGCCAACACCGGCTCGCCCTAACATACGCATCCCTGAAGATTCCCGGAGCCTGACGTGAATAAACCGCGCGTTTCCCTCACCTACCGCGATGCCGGTGTGGACATCGACGCAGGCGACGCGCTCGTCGACGCCATCCGGCCGATCGCGGGCGCCACCCGGCGCCCCGGACTGCTGGCCGGGGTCGGCGGTTTCGGCGCGCTGTTCGAGATTCCGCCGGGCCAGTACCGCGAGCCGGTGCTGGTCTCGAGCACCGACGGCGTCGGCACCAAGCTCAAGCTCGCCATCGAACTCAAGCGCCATGACACCATCGGCATCGACCTCGTGGCCATGTGCGTCAACGACATCGTCGTGCAGGGCGCCGAGCCGCTGTTCTTCCTCGACTACTACGCCACCGGCAAGCTCGACAACAAAGCCGCGGAACAGGTGATCCGCGGCATCGGCGAAGGCTGCCGCCAGGCCGGCTGCGCGCTGGTGGGCGGCGAGACCGCGGAAATGCCCGGCATGTACGGCGCGGGCGATTACGATCTCGCCGGCTTCACCGTCGGCGTGGTCGAAAAATCAAAAATCATCGACGGCTCGCGAGTCAAACCGAACGACACGCTGATCGGCATCGCCTCGAGCGGCGCGCATTCGAACGGCTATTCGCTGATCCGCAAGATCATCAAAGTGCGCAAGGCCAAACTCGATCAGGCGTTTGATGGCCGTTCGCTGGGCGAAGTGTTGCTGACACCCACGCGTATTTACGTCAAGCCGCTGCTCGCGCTGCTGCGCGAACTGCCGCTGCACGCCGCGGCGCACATCACCGGTGGTGGACTGCCGGGCAACGTCCCGCGCGTGCTGCCGGACGGCGTGCGCGCCGTGATCGATGCGCGCGCGTGGAAACGTCCCGCGATTTTCGACTGGTTGCAGGAAATGGGCGGCGTCGAGGACTTCGAGATGTACCGTACCTTCAATTGCGGCATCGGCATGGTGCTGGCGCTCGATGCGGCCGACGCCGAGAAGGCCCTCAAGCTGCTCGCGACCTCCGGCGAGACCGCGGCCATCATCGGTCACATCGAACCGCATTCGGGAGAAGATCAGGTCGTCATTCTCAAATGAGCCAAGGCCGGGGTGGCGTGGTGGTATTGGTCTCGGGCCGCGGCAGCAACCTGCAGGCCATCATCAATGCGATAACCCATGGCGAGCTAACGGCTGACCTGCGCGCCGTCATCAGCAGCGAACCCGGCGCGCCGGCGCTGGCGCGGGCGCGCACGGCGGGCATTCCCACACACATCGTCAATCATCGCGACTTCCCTGGGCGCGATCGGTTCGACCAGGCGCTCATGCAACGGATCGAGGCTTATCAACCGCAGCTGGTGGTGCTTGCCGGTTTCATGCGCGTCCTGGACAAGGCTTTCATCGATCGTTACACCGGCCGGCTCATCAATATCCACCCTTCGCTGTTGCCGGCGTTTCCCGGGCTGAACACCCACGCGCGCGCCCTGCAAAGCGGCGCAACGCATCACGGCGCCAGCGTGCACTTCGTGACGCATGAAGTGGACGGCGGTCCCGTCATCATTCAGGCCGCCGTGCCGGTGCTGCCGGACGACGTGCCCGAAACCCTTGCAGAACGTGTGCTTATGGAAGAACACCGGATTTACCCCAAGGCCATCGGCTGGTTTCTGGCCGGACGGCTGTCCGTGGAGAACGGCCGCGTACTGCTGGACGGGCAACAACGCCCGGAACAGGGCCTGCACCACCCTACCGCCGGCCCTATGCCTGGGAACGGCTGATTCTATAATGATACGAGCATCCCGGCGCGGGAATAAATCCCAGGCCGGTTCCGTCTTGTTACAACAGTAACCGTTACCGGCAACCACATTTCCAGACCCAACAATGGATGTTTTCAATTTCCTGGGCCGTACCCGCGAAGACAAGGCAAGGCTCGAGCAGCATCGCCTGCGGCTTTACCGTATTGCCTATGCCTGGACGCACAACGCTGCGCTGACGGACGACCTGGTGCAGGAGACGCTGGCCAAGGCGCTGAAGAAATCCGGCCAGTTGCGCGACCCGAATGCCGGTGAGGCCTGGTTGTACAGCATCCTCGCCAATTGTTACCGCGATCATTTCCGCCGCAGCCGCGTCACGGAAGAGATCGACGAAAAT
>ERZ1292630.2420-Hain-H41-02um-R3-2420-length-17285-cov-76_pt1 | contig 14731 bp, 23 predicted proteins | sample MGYA00564408_ERZ1292630 | MGnify/ENA primary metagenome ERZ1292630 (study PRJEB36523, sample SAMEA6512641) | groundwater metagenome | collected 2019-01-08 | study: AquaDiva: Metagenomics assemblies of 32 groundwater samples | reverse complement strand
TAGGAAATACACTCCAAAAAATTATGAATCTCTAGTTGATTATTGGAGAGATAATTTAAAAACAGACAGTGACGCAAAATTTGAAAAAAACTATACTTTGCATATTGATCACATTGCACCTCAAGTAAGCTGGGGTACTAATCCTGGCATGACTTGTGATGTTACTGAATCCATTCCATTTCCAGAAGATTTCTCCAAAGGTGATCAAAATCAAAAGAAAGGTGCTGAAAAAGCACTAGAATACATGGCTCTTAAACCTGGAACTCCAATCACTGAAATTAAAATAGATAGAGTGTTTATTGGTTCATGCACAAATGCTAGATTGGAGGATCTGATTGAAGCATCCAAAGTTGTTAAAGGGAGAAAATTATCTCCACATGTTAGAGCCATGGTAGTTCCTGGTTCTCAGATGGTGAAAAAGCAAGCAGAAGAATTGGGTCTTGATAAAATTTTTACAGATGCAAATTTTGAATGGAGAGAATCAGGATGTAGTATGTGTCTGGGGATGAATCCTGATATTTTATCTCCCGGTGAAAGATGTGCAAGTACTTCTAATAGAAATTTTGAAGGTAGACAAGGAACTGGAGGAAGAACACATTTGGTAAGTCCAGTAATGGCTGCTGCTGCTGCTATAGAAGGTCATTTTGTAGATGTTAGAGAGATGGATTTGAATTAGAATGCAGTCTTTTAAAAAAGTCAAAACTATAATCACTCCATTAGATAAGGTAAATGTCGATACAGATCAAATTGTACCAAAACAATTCCTAAAGCTAGTTCAGAAATCAGGATTTGGAAAATTTCTTTTCTATAATTGGAGATACGATGATCAGGAGCACCTAAAATCTGATTTTATATTAAATGATACTAAATACAAAAATTCTAAAATTCTTGTTGCAGGGGATAATTTTGGATGTGGTTCTAGCCGAGAACATGCAGTTTGGGCATTGCAGGATTATGGGTTCTCCGTTATTATAGCTCCTTCTTTTGCTGATATTTTTTACAGCAATTGTTTCAAAAATGGAATTTTACCAATTATGTTAGATGATAAAATAGTAGAAAGATTACAACAAGAAACAGGAGAGATCGAAGTAGATTTGGAAAATCAAATAATTACAACAATCTCTGAGAAAATTTCTTTTGATATTGATTTACACAAGAAAAAAATTCTTTTAGAAGGATTAGATGATATATCCCAAACTTTACTATATGAGAAAGAAATATCTGAATTTGAAAAACATTCTAAAATCCCATCTGTTTTATGATCTTTTTTACTGTATTTTCATTTCTTTCTAAAACCATTGGCGATTCGGCATCCATCCATTCTTTGTCCTCAATATCATAGGCACTGATCTTTCCCTCTTTTGATAACTGTTGTAAAATATCAAATGAAAGATTGATTTCTTTTTGTTTTGTTTTTGCTTTAATTCTTTTAATTACCTCTTTTCCTAAAATGTAAATTCCTAGACATTCTGATAATTGTAATTTCATAGTTGGTTTTTCTTTGAATTCCATGATTATTCCATTTTCTACTACTGCAAATCCTGTTTCTTCTTTTCTTTTTGTTCTGGTTGCGATACATGCGACACTGTTTTTTTCTTTGAATACTTTTCTCATCTTTACTAAATCTATGGCACATAGATTATCTACAAACCATAACACAAATTCTGAATCTCCTTTTAGTTTATCTTCAATATGTAAAAGATCACCACCTGTTCCACTTTGTGTGTCTTGTACAAACGTAATCTTTTTTCCATTTTTTGGATTACTGTAATAATTTTTAATTTGACCTCCTAATCCTGTATAGTCTGAAATTATGATTATTTCTTTGATGAAATCAAATGAATTCAAATATTTTACAATATAATCAATTAACGGCTTGTCATTTATTGGCGTCATTGCTTTTGGAAAATATTCTGTATATGGCTTGCCTCTAGTTCCTTTGCCACCAGCTAAAATTATAGCCTTCACAGTCTAACGGTATGATTTTTGTTTTCTTCTTCTTGCACCAGGTCCGCCAAATTTCTTTGGTTCTTTTCTTCTGGCATCACCGCTAATCAGATATTTGTCAAAATCTGTAATTCTTTGTCTTAGGTCTTCTCTAGTTGATTTTGGAAATGGATGATCTTTAGGGTCTTTTTTAGATTTGGTCCAACCTATGAGTGCCCTTGAGATGCCAGTAGCTGTTGCACTAGCTTGTCCCATAAATCCACCGCCTCTTACTCTGACTGAAATATCTATTTTATCTCTTAAATCTCCTGTAATTTCTAATGGTGCTAACATGACCTCGCGAGCAGTTTCTTGTGGGATCATCTCTATAGGTATATTGTTTATTCTGATTTTTCCTTTTCCTTTTGTAATGTAAACATGTGCGCTAGATGTTTTTCTAGTTGCAAAATAAATTTCTGTTTTTGGTGTTGTCATTCTGTCCATCCTATTATTTTTGCAATGTCTCCAACTGTTGTATAGTTTGCTGAAGATTTTCTGATTTTTGCTTCTTTGAATTGAATTTTTTCAAATGAACTTAGTTCTTTAGGTGAACCAATGTATGTTCTTAGTCTTTTGTGAGCTAATATGCCCGATGGTTTTTTTCCATATGGTAGCATTCCACGAATCATTTTCTTCATAATTGTATCTGGTCTTCTTGGATGTACTGGACCGTGTCTTGGATGAATTACACTATTAACTTCTAAAAATCCTCTATATTCACTAATTATGTTTGTTCTTGTTCCACTGATCATGATTTTTTCACAATTTACAACTGAAACTCTGTTTCCTTTTAACAATAATTTAGCAACATTTGATGATAGTCTTCCTGCTATGTGATCTGTAGCATCTACTACAATTGGTTTGTCTATTGATACAACAGTTTCTTGATTAGCCAAGTAATACGACTCCTTTTCCAGTTGGGTGTTTTTTTATCAACTCTGAAAAACTAATTATTTTTCCTCCTTTTTCTAAAATCTTTGTAGCTGCAGAATTTGAAATTGAAAACGAGCAAAGCGTAATTTTATGATGAATATCACCAGTTCCTAATACTTTTCCTGGAAAAACTACCATATCTGCATCCTTTGTTAGCTGACCTATTCTATTCAAATTGATATGTCGTCTTGCAATAGATGGTTTTAATGCATATTCTGCCAATTTTGCCCAAATTGGAGCATCATTTTTGGTAGATGCCTTTTTTAGATCTCTTGCCATGAGTATGACGACTTGATTAGTCATGTGAATAAACCGGCTTAAAACCCAAATATAATGTGTATGCTTAGTTTATTCTTTTAATTGACCGATTATTTCTTTAAACTCTGATAATCTATTGCTTAGTTCATCTACTCCTGCAATGATTATTTGTTCTGGTTTTAATGCTCCTGTTGATTCTACTGTGAGTACCCGCTCATCTTCTTTGTTGGTTTCAGTTAAAACTGAAATGTTTGCTGAATTCCACTTTGCATGTTCTGTTCCTCGACCAAGTCTTGCATAACATTCTACTTTGATTCTTTGTCCTGGCGCAAGCTGAACAATTGGAATTTTATCTGAAGTTGGTTTTACTGTATCGTCCTCAGATGTTAGTTCATTTGACAAGATTGTTCTAGTGATATCTGAATCTCCAGAGTCTAGAACCAACATGACTTTACAATTAGAACATCCTGTCTCACTTTGACAATCGCATTTTGATGGCTCATTGAATCTTGATAAAACTGTCTTAATTGGTATTAATCCCAATCTGTGTGCCAAACCTTCATCTGGTAATACGGATGAATTTTCTATGATATCTACAGTATCTATAGCAAATACTGGAATGCCGTTTAGGCAAATACGTCTAAGTGCATTTGCATACTGTAATGGAACACCTTTTAGCTTGACTGACATCCTATGATTATCCTTGTTAATTACTTCTAAAGAAGACAAATCTTAGAAGAAAATTTTCAAAATCCACATAAAAATCTAGCTGGTTTTACGTATATCTATTAAAGTTTTAGCGTTACATAATCCAGTATTTTTAACCTGAAAATTACCTATGACCCATTCACCTGTTTTTGGGATAAAAATGCAAAATCAAACAGGATTGATCAAAGATTCCTTTCTATTCATAAGACAGACACCAAATATCATAATTCCTGCTGCTACAATTTGATACCAGCTGATTTGTTCTTGTAAAAAGATAGATGCTCCAATCAATCCAAATATTGATGACATTGAAAATATCAAAACTGTTCTTACTGTATTTATTCTCTTTAGACTCTGCAAGAAAAAGTAAAGCGAAGCTGCAAATCCAACTATGCCGAGTACAAGAATTGGAGTAATTTTTGATGGCTCAATGTCGAGCGGTATGCCAAATCCAAACACTGCAATAAAAAAGAGAATTGTTCCACCTACTGCAGATTTGATTTGAGCAATTTTTGCAACGTGAATTTTTTCTGCCAGTATTCTACTTAGATTGTTATCTATTCCCCAGAACAACATTGACAAAATCAACAGTATATCCTGATAGTGAATCTGTTGTAATGTGAAATCTGAGAAATTCAGATCAGTTGTAACAATTAACATTCCTACTAAAATCAAAGCAGTTGCAACATACCCAATTTTTCCTAGTCTTTCTTTAAAAAATATCATTGCAAGCAAAATCGAGAAAAACACCTCACCATTTGCTATCAGTGCGGCATCAGAAGCTGATGCATGTGTTAAACCGATAAAAAACAGAGCAGGTGCAATTACAGCACCGCATATAGATATTGCAAATATCAAAAGATAGTTTTTCTTTGTATTTTGAAATGATTGTTTTTGTGCAATAGGTGTTAGTGTTGCAGCTGCAATCAAGTAAATTAATGATGAAAGTAGTAACGGATTAACCGTAGACACTAGCGGTTTTGCCAATACTGAGACAGATCCAAACATTACTGCGGCCAAGATTGCAAACAGGTAACCGAGGCGCTGGTTTCCATATTTTTGGGCCAAATTCATGTCTTGGATTGATGATTTGTTTATTTTAACTGAGTTGTGTTTTTGGAATTTTTTTGAGTATAGATAAATACCAAATTATAATACAATATTTCAGAATGGCAGATGTAACCGTGGTTAGATACTCATATGAAGGCGAAAAATTTGAGATATTGGTAAAGCCTGACCCAGCACTAGATTTCAAACTGGGAAAGAAAAAAGATATTTCTGCAATATTGATTTCTGATGAGATCTATACTGACTCTGGTAAAGGAACCAAGCCATCAAGTGAAAAACTACTCAAGGCTTTCAAAACTGAAGATGTAAATGAGATTGCCGAGATAATGCTTAGAAAAGGCGATCTGAATCTTACTACTGAACAAAGACGTAAAATGCTTGATGAAAAGAGAAAACAAATTGTTTCATTTATTGCCAAGACTTACGTTGATCCTAGAACTCATTTACCTCACCCTCCCCTGAGAATTGAACAAGCATTAAAGGATGGAAAAATCACAATAGAACCACAAAAAAATGTAGATGAGCAAGTAAAAGATATTGTGGAAAAATTACGTTCGATAATACCTTTGAAATCTGAAAACCTAGATCTTGAAATAACAATACCTGCACAATATGCATCTCAATCTTATGCAGTTTTGAAATCTGTAGGGGTTCTAAAAAAAGAAGAATGGCAAAATAATGGTTCTTTAAAAGCAATACTTGAAATACCCGCTGGAGCCAGGCCAAATGTGATTGATAGATTAGGTTCTATAACAAAAGGTTCTGCCACAGTTGAGGTTATGAAGTGATGGAGAACAAAAGAAAATACGTTATACCTGGAGATGTAATTACAACTGGCCCTTACAGACCTGAACAAAATGTTATCTTGGATGGCAACAAAATCATTTCTACTGCCATAGGAATTTCAGAAATTTACGATGATTCCATTAAAGTAATACCGCTAACTGGAAAATATATTCCAAAAATTGATGACCTTGTAATTGGTAAAATCATCTCTCACACGTCGTTATCTTGGGAATTGGATATTAATTCATGTTATGTGGGATTTTTACCTGCACAAGATGTTTTTGGGAGAGATTTTTCTGCACATGCCGATGAACTTGCATCAAAGTTGAAATCAGGTGATCTTGTTGCAGCTAGAATTGCTAATTTTGATAGAACTAGAGATCCACTTGTTACAATAGCTGATAGAGATCTTGGTAAGATTGATTCTGGACACTTGGTCAAGATTTCTCCTAGCAAAGTCCCACGTCTTATTGGAAAAAGGGGAACTATGATTCAAACAATTGAAATGGCTACGGGTGCTGCTATTACCATTGGCCAAAATGGCTGGGTAGTGGTTTCATGTGAAACTCCCGAGGGATTATTAAAGGCTGTAAAAGCAATACAAATGGTAGATGAAAAGGCACATGTTGCTAATTTAACTGATCAAGTGAAAGAAATGTTAGAATCAAAAGGTGAATCATAATGGGCGGAAGAGATGCAACCCTAGTGTTACTAGATGAAAATGGAATTCGTTGTGATGGTAGAAAAGTAGACGAACCCAGACGAATTATGATTAAAGCTGGAGGATTAAAAAACGCTGATGGCTCAGCATATATTGAATTTGGTGATAACAAAATTTTAGTTGGAGTATTTGGTCCACGAGATGTACACCCAAAACACATGTCCAATACTGATACCGGTATTTTACGAGTTAGATATCATATGGAGCCATTTTCTGTAACTGAGAGAAAAAATCCTGCACCATCTAGAAGAGAAATTGAAATTTCCAAAGTTATCAAAGAGGCATTAGAGCCAGCAGTAATGTTAGACAAATTTCCAAGAACTGCAGTTGATGTCTTTATCGAAGTTCTTCAAGCCGATGGCGGTACTAGATGTGCTGCACTCTCTGCTGCATCTGTAGCTTTGGCCGATGCTGGAATTCCAATGAGAGATATGGTAGCAGCATGTGCTGCAGGTAAAGCAGCAGATACAATTATTCTTGATGTTAATAATGAAGAAGATCAAGCAGGACAAGCAGATATGCCTATTGGCTACATGCCAAGCCTCGAAAAAATTACACTACTTCAATTGGATGGTGTACTAACTCCTGCAGAATATAAGAAATGCGTCGAGACAGGAATTCATGGCTGTAAAATTGTCTATGAATTACAAAAGAAAGCATTAACTGACAAATATTTTGGAAACGGAGAAAAATAAATGGCATCTACATCTGTAATTGATGAACTAAAAAAATCTCAAATCCTTGAATTATTAGAACAAGGAAAAAGAGTTGATGGAAGAACATTAGATGAACCACGAAAATTAATGATTGAAATAAACGCAATTCCAAAAGCAAATGGTTCTGCACGAGTTAGATTAGGTGATACTGAAGTAATTTGCGGTGTTAAAATTCAACCAGATAGACCTTTTCCAGATATGGGTGACAAAGGTATCTTCATTTGTACTGCCGAGCTTTTACCATTTTCTCATCCAAGTGTTGAAACTGGACCTCCTGGACCTGATGTTATTGAATTGGCAAGAGTAGTTGATAGAGGTATCAGAGAAAGTCACATGATTGATTTGACTCAACTAGTAATTCAAAAAAATAAATCAGTTGTTGGAGTTTTTGCTGATAACGTTGTAGTTGATTATGACGGAAATTTGTTTGATGCATGTGCTTATGCTGCAACAGCTGCAATTCTCACTGCAAAAACACCAAAATGGGAAATGAAAGATGATGTCCCAACTTTAGTGGAAGGTGGAGAATCACATGTTCCAACCACTACTATTCCAGTCTCTGTCACTATGGGTAAAATTGGAAATTACATAGTTGTTGATCCAAATGGTGATGAATGGGCTAGCATGGATGCAAGAATTACAATTACTACTGATTCTAATGGAAACATTTGTGCTTTGCAAAAAGGAGGAAATGGCGGATTTACATTTGATGAGGTAATCAAATGTGGAGAATTATCTGTTAAAGTAGGCTCAAAAATAAGAGAAATGTTAAAACAAGCAAAGGAACGAGGCCAATAAATTGGCAAAGAACAAATCCCTAAAAGGACTAGGTGCAAGATATGGTATCAAAATTAGAAAACAATATACCAAAATTCACTTTCAACTAAAAGAAAAGAGAACTTGTCCTGAATGTGGTTCTCAACAGTTCACTCGAGATGCAGTTGGCATTTGGTCTTGTAAAAAATGTAGTTTCAAAGTTGCTGGAACAGCATATGATATCAAGCTTTAATGCAAAAATCATTGTTGACGCAAAAGAAAAAACAAAAGCGATATTTGATTCTATAAGTACTGATAATAAATTTTATCCAGAAAATCCAACAAAAACCAATATGATATTGAATGAAAAAATTACCATTTCAATAGCATCTGATCACATTCCACACTTACGAGCAAATCTTAATTCGACTTTGAGATTAATTCAGGCAAGTTATGATTCAATTGAATCGGTAAAGATATAATGAAATCACAGACATCGTATTAACATGTCAGCAGGACAAATGCCTCCTTGGCTTCAAGAACAACTCATGAAAATGCAGCAATCTCAACAAAACCTTCAATCAATAATGACACAAAAACAACATCTTGAGATGGAAAACATTGAAACTGAAAAAGCACTTGAGGAATTAAAAAAGGCGGCAGATGATGATAATGTTTACAAACATGCTGGTTCAATTTTGATAAAATCTACTAAACAAGCACTAATTGATGAATTAGAAGAACGAAAAGAGATGGCAAAAACACGTGCAACTGTTCTTGAAAAACAAGAATCTAGAATTAAAGAATCACTCAAAGAACAAGAAGCAAAAATCACAGAAATGATGCGAGGTCCAACCTCTGGAAGCGCTCAAATATCAAAGCCTCCACCATTAGATGATAATCCTAGAAAATAGTCTGATGATTAAGATTTCAAAAAGATATTAACAAATTAACCGAATTACACTTGGTGAAATTAGAAAATTTACGAATTATTGTAGATGAACGAGAACGTAAGAGTGGAATTCCTGATCTGCTAAAAGCTGTAGGCCTTAATCTTGAAATGAAAACATTACCTGTTGGTGATTACATTGTTGCACCTGAAACTGTTGTAGAGCGTAAAAGTATTCGTGATTTGATGTCTTCTGTTTTTGATGGTAGGCTTTTTGATCAATGCTCTAGACTAAAAGAACACTTTCAATTCCCAATAGTGCTTATGGAAGGAAATGTAGATGAAATTGAAGAAATAACTGATAATCCAATGATCTTCTATGGTGCATTGTCTACTGTTGTAATTGATTTTAAAATTCCAATAATTCCCACTCCTAGTGCAATTCATACTGCAAAATTACTTGTTTCATTGTGTTCTAGAAACGAATCTGCAAAAGGCCCCTATCTGAAAAAAATAAAAAAATCAAATGATTTGGAAAAACAACAATTATCATCTCTTTGTAGTTTACCTGGTATTGGCGAGAAATTTGCTGTTAGAATGCTTGAGAAATTTGGAACTCCTTTGAAAGTTTTTACTGCCACGACTACCGAACTTGCAAAAGTTGAAGGCCTTGGAGATGCCAGAGCTAAAAAAATAAAAAAAATACTTGAATCCCAAAGTAAATACCTCAAAGAATCAAACCAAAAAACTTTGCATGATGCATGATACTATTAAATAAATTGACAAATCTGTGTCATTGATGTTAGTATCAATAGATTGGCTAAAAGATAATCTCACTGATCCAAATATTGTCATTTTGGATACCCGTCCTAAAACAATGTTTTTGTATGGTCATATCTCAAAATCACAATCGCTAACAATAGACCAAGTTATTCAATTTGATCAATACGGTGCAAATCTAGTCGTTGATGAAAAAAAAATTATTGATCTTTTTAGTTCACTTGGAATTGATAATTCTAAAACTGTTGTACTTGTTGGCGATTCTATGGATCCCTCAGCTGCTAGGATTGCATGGACATTTCTCTATTTTGGACATGAAAAAACATGTCTACTTGATGCAAATATTATGGACTTGCAAAGAAATGGATTTGAATTAACAAAAAGATTATTCATTCCTGAATCAACAACATTTACTCCAAAAATTAACTCTAAAATTCGAATAGAGTCTGATTATCTTAAAGAAAATCTAAATAATTTTGTAATCTTGGATGCAAGAACCCCTCAAGAGTTTATGGGAGGTCATTTGCCTAATTCAAAACTAATTCCATTTACTGAGGGAATAGCATATGATGGTAAATTATTTCAACATAAAAATTTTTTACAAAATCTATTTTCTCAAAATCAAATATCTAAAGACAGTGAAATTGTTTGTTATTGCATGCATGGTCATAGGGCTTCTAGTCTATTTTTACAATTGATGATTGCAGGTTATCAAAATATAAAATTGTATGATGGATCATTTGTTGATTGGTATGGACGGAGATTGCCCCTTGAGTAGTTTTCTCTTAAGTGGTGTACCACACATTGGACACTCTTTTCCAGTTGTATGATTTGTACGACATCCAGGACAATAATGAACCCATTTGCCAACATCTTGAAAACTATTTGTCATTATAGGTGATATCTTTAATCCTATATTTTTTGCAACATTTGTAATTGCAAAATCATCTGAAATAATCTCACCCTTAATGCTGATGCATAGCGCAATTATTGAAATATCTTGCTTTGATAATTGTGGAAAATCACCAGTTTCTTTGGCAGATGCTATTGCGGCATTTGTTGATTCTTTATCTGGATCCATTATTTTTAATCGATTAGTTGCTAGCAGTGTTCCTAATACATTCTGATCTTTTTTGATGTGTTTTATTTCCTCATAAACAAGAGATGTTGTATAACAATCATTAGCTGATCCAAATGGAACTCCTGCATAAAATGCACTTGCGTCTAATATTCTAAAATCCAAGTTTACTCATCTGTCTCAATCCTCGTTTCTTCAATCTAACAAAGACTGCTGGTTTTCTATACTTTTTTATAATTATCGGTTCCCCATAGCCTACCGACTTTACTACCTGCGCATCCATAACTATACTGCAGTCCTGTGATGATATTATTTCTATTTTTTCATCTGGCACCACAATTGATTCTAACCTGTAAACTGGAGCAACTGGTGTTATGATCAAAACATCTAAACTTTCATGAAGAATAGGACCACCTAAAGAAAATGAGTGACCTGTTGAGCCACTTGGAGTGGCAATTATGACCCCATCCATTTTCTGTTTGACTGTATCATCTTGAAATTTTATTTCAATTTCTGCAGTTTTTGTAAGATTTGTTCTACAAATGTAAATCTCATTTAATGCTGGTGGAAATTCTTTGCCTCCACATGAAGCAACAACTCTGGTTCGTTTATCTAAAAAGAATTTATCTTTTAGAATTTTATCAATGGCATCATCTATTTCATCAATTGTTATCTCAGATAATATGCCTCTATTTCCGCCTACATTAATTGTTAGAATTGGAGTATCGTTCTCAAGATATCTAAAAACTCTTAGAGTTGTTCCATCTCCACCCAATGTAACTACCAAATCAAGCTTTTCTTTTTTCAGCTCATCTAGTGTCTCTACTTTTTTTGCACCTTCTACTTCTATGGGGGAAATTGTAAATACTATAGATTTTTTTGCTAGAAACTTTTTTGCAATCTTTCTTGCTGCATCTTCTGACTCTTTTGAACCTACTTTACTAACCACTGCCACTTTTTGAAGTTTCAATCAGTTTTCCTAAATCTCGTTTAGTTAAAAAGATATTTTTTATTTAATTTACTGTAAAAACAATTAAGTATGAATACAAATTTGTAAAATAACATGAACTACGCATATCCTGAAGTTTTAGTAGACACAGATTGGGTGTCAAAAAATCATCCAAATGAAAATAGAAAATTAGTTGAAGTTGATTATGATCCAGTAAACGGATATCAAAAAGGTCACATTAAAGGAGCCAGCTTAATTTGGTGGAAACGAGACATTAATGATCCTATAACTAGAGACATTATTGATAAAAAACGATTTGAGGCATTAATGTCTAAAAACGGTATACGTGAAGATACAGAAGTAATTCTTTATGGTGATTTTAATAATTGGTTTGCAGCATTTGTTTTTTGGGTTTTCAAATACTATGGTCATGAAAATCTGAAAATTATGAATGGTGGGAGAAAAAAATGGGAGTTGGAGAATAAAGAATACACTACAGAAGAGCCATTACTCGCTTTAACCGCATACAAAGCACAACCACCTGATGAAGGGCTCCGTGCTTATCTGTATGATGTTAGTAGAGCATTAGGACGAGAAGATACTGTGATGGTTGATGTACGCTCTCCAAAAGAATTCTCTGGCGAAATTACAGCTCCTCCTGAATATCCAATGGAGCATGCACAAAGAGGTGGACATATTCCTAAAGCAAATAATATTCCATGGGCAACTGCTGTAAATGATGCTGATGGTACATTCAAGTCTGTAGAAGATCTTACACAAAATTATGAATCAAAAGGTGTTACACCAGACAAAGATGTTATCTGTTATTGTAGAATTGGAGAAAGATCATCTCATAGTTGGTTTGTTCTAAAATATCTACTTGGTTATTCCAAGGTTCGAAACTATGATGGTTCTTGGACTGAATGGGGTAACATGATAGGAAATCCTGTGGAAAAATAAATTGTCATTAGACCTTCCTGTACTAAAGAACGGCTCATTTTATTACATTAAAGACGGTGATGCTGATTTTATTCTGGAAGATAAAACAAAAAGAGGTCTTACAGTAAAAGACACATCCATCGATGAAAAACTAAATGTCAAAGCCGATAAAGGCATGATTCATGATATGGATGGAATTGGACATTGGGTCCCAATTCGATGGTATTTTTCAAAAGATCTATTTGATCTCAAACAAATCTCAGAATATGCAGAATCAATGGAAAAAAAGTACATTGCACTTCGAGAGCTTACATGTCCCGACGACAGTGACTGATAACCTTTTTAAATAAATTCAATCACCTGATATTGAATGTCATTACTTCTAAAAGATCGAGTTTGGACAATGGAGGCGCCAACTGCAAAACGCGGTGTATATCCTCTTCATGGTTTCAAACTTGGACTTTATAGATTACCAATAAAACTTGAAGATCCTCTAGAAATTAAATCTGTACACGATGGCCTAAAAAAGGCGTTTGAAATGGATGCTTATGCCGATAGAATATTCGCAACATATCGTTGGAAAGAACAGAATATGAAAGATCCTGATGCAAAAGGGTATGAAGAAGTAGAGTTGTCTGTAACTGTTGAAATTGTTAGTGGAGAAGTAGTTGATATTATTTATCAAATTTTTCCAATTGAAAAATTTGGCGACCCAAACTGGGTTAAAGATTATAGAAAAAAGGCAGATCATTTTGCAAAAATGGTTATTGATACTATCTTACGTAATACAATCTTGGCAGATAAGATGATTTCTTATCTTGCAAAAGCAGAAAAGATCAATCAATATGAAGCAATACAGCGACTTGAAGAGCTTACTCCTCTTGCAAAAATTGTTCTTAATGCTAAACCAAAAGCAACTGAAGCTACAGATGAAATTGTTGAAGATGATGGAGGTGAAATCGCAATTCCAGATGGAGCAAAACCAGGACCTATTGATGTTGCTTACAAATCTAAAATGAAACCATCTTCTCCATTTGATGCAAATGGATACACAGTCAAGACTTGGGGTAGAAAAGGGGCAAACAATGGAATTCTTGGTGTTTGGGGCGAATTCGTATCTGTTGATTATGATATCTGTATTGCAGATGGTGGATGTATTGAGGCATGTCCAGTTGGAGTCTATGAATGGTTTGATACTCCTGGAAATCCTGCATCTGGAAAAAAACCCCTAATGTCCAAAGAACCTGATTGCATATTTTGTCTTGCATGCGAAAATGTTTGCCCGCCAAAAGCAATTAAGATATTTGAGCAAAAATAAGTCAACTACTTTGCACGTATAAATAGTGACCTTACATTTTGGGAAACTAGATAATGGCACTTAATTCGTTTACCCAATTTGTTTTTGATCTGTTTATTTTATCTGCAATTATTATTACTGCTTACACATGCAATTTCTATTATCTTACGTATCTCTCAATAAAGAGAAAAGAAATTCGTTCCACTGTTAATATGGGAACACCGTCAGTCACTATTCAATTACCAATATACAATGAAAAGTATGTCGCAAAGAGACTAGTTGATGCAGTATGTGCGATGGATTATCCAAAAGAAATGATGAGAATAATGGTTTTGGATGATTCTGACGATGAAACTGTGGATCTTTTATCTGCTGTTGTTGCTACATACAAAAAACAGGGATTTCAAATTGAACATGTACGACGTGGTACTAGAAAGGGGTACAAAGCAGGCGCTTTGAAACATGCAATGCAAACTACTGATACCGAATTTGTAGCAATTTTTGATGCTGATTTTATTCCACCAAATTGGTTTCTAAAAAGAGCAATCCCACACTTTTCTAAATCCAATATTGGATTAATTCAATGCCGTTGGGGACATGTAAATGAAAACTATTCTGCAATTACTCAAGCACAAGCACTTAGTCTTGACTTTCATTTTTTAATTGAACAAAAGGCTAAAAGTAATTCTAATTTATTTATGAATTTTAATGGTACTGCAGGAATTTGGAAATGTGCTTGTATAGAGGATGCTGGCGGGTGGCACACTGCTACACTTGTTGAAGATCTTGATCTAAGCTATAGGGCACAAATGAAAGGATGGAAATGTGTTTTTTTGCCTGATATTGTAGTTGAAGCTGAACTTCCTG
>ERZ1292630.3156-Hain-H41-02um-R3-3156-length-14732-cov-5_pt1 | contig 14732 bp, 13 predicted proteins | sample MGYA00564408_ERZ1292630 | MGnify/ENA primary metagenome ERZ1292630 (study PRJEB36523, sample SAMEA6512641) | groundwater metagenome | collected 2019-01-08 | study: AquaDiva: Metagenomics assemblies of 32 groundwater samples | reverse complement strand
ACCGAGCGGCCCCGATTTGGTTGTTTGGCTAGTTAAAGTGTCTTCAGCCCAGCGTCTTTCTCCACATATGACTGCACTTCGCGCCAGTCAGGAGAACCCCCGTGACTGATAAATACTCGCTGCGGTGGCTCGCGGTGTGCAATGAGGGAAAGTTGGCTTCCCGCACGCACCTCAAATACGTAATCAAGGTCGCGCAGTAACTCATCGACTTGATCACGCCTGACGTGGCCGCGACCCTCGAAGTCGGAGCTACCAATAATCGCCGGAAGCGGTCGCTTCGGCACGTCGCCGAAAAGGTCAATACGAAGCTCACGTAGATGAGCGAGAAGCTCGTCGACCGCATTGAAGATGGGCAGGACGACGCGCGGATCGAAGTACCGCGCGCCAGGAGTCGACGCGTAGGCGCGCAGTGACTTAAGGTGCGCGGCCAGCTTCGCGAGAAGAATATCGATGGAAGGTGTGGTCACAGATCTCCAGAGTAAACCTAACGAAGTAGAGATTCTTGCCGCGGCTGCGCGCGGCAAGAATCTCTACTTTGTTAGAAAGCACCGGGCACGTCCACGGACAGCACAATGACGAGTGCCGCGTCAATCATCGGCTTCATTACTTGCCAGTCGCCTTCACCTACGAGCGGCGGCTCTCCCGAACCATGACGCACGCCCGGTGTTGCACTCGCGTACGTCCAGATTCCCTCGAGTATCTTGTCAACGCCGGGCTCAATCCGCTTCTCTGCGCGCAGCGCTCTGATAGAGTCGCCAAGAGTAGCGCTCCGGGGAACGACCACCCGGGCGAGCGCCTCCAGCGCAGTCACACCCTCTTTGATGGCATTCGGAATATCCGGCTCCGATTGACTTGCAAGTGCTTGGGCCTTTGTCCAGTGAATGCTGCATGCCGCGTAGCGGGGCGCGCGAAGCATGTCACCGAGTGGCGCGCGCTTTCGACGTCGCGCCAGAAAGTCGATGTCGAGCTCTGACTGTGCGACCTCCACAGCTCGTTTGCGGGGCTCCTCCAACGATGGCCACGAACCTGCCATGCGGTCGCCCGGTGTCTTGTACGCCTCATCGATGTCTAAGGACTGTTCTACGATCGTCCGTCTAATCAGGGTCATGATTGCGTCTTGGGACGCGTCCGACGGCTCCGCGTCATCAGCCGCCAACACACGAAGTACGGTCTTGAGAGCGGAGAGCGCGCGCTCCTCAAGTTCCGCGCGAGCGAGCTCATGAACAACCAACACGGCGCTTGAGGACGTGCCCATGCCGCGACTGCCCAACTCTTCTTGCCTCTGCGCGACAGTGCGCGCGAACCGTCGAGCCGATTCGCGCACGTCTATGTCGATTCGCTTCGCTGCGAGGGCAAGGGCTTCGGGAGTCATCGTTCTGTGATTCCTAACGAGAATTCTGCAGCGGCGCTGCTGCCGCGACCATTCTGCAGTGTTCACGCAGAGTCGTTCCGCCGCAAGGGCCAGCGGTGGCGTTTGGTGCGGTCGGGCGATACGTACGAAAACGGCGTGCCGAGGTCGAACTCCCGATTACGCGGATGAACGCGGATCACCCAGCGCGGCGACCCATCATAGAAAGCAGTATCCGCGAAAATCGGCAGTTATCCGTTCAATCGGGAGTTTCGCAGTAAGACCACCCCGACCTCAACGCCAGCGACTACAACACCGGTCGTGAATCCGGCGGCGTCTCGGCAACCGCGTCCCGCCCGGTACTCCGTGCCCGCTCTTCCACATGTGCGGCCAATGCTGTCAGGCGCGACCGCTCGAGCGGCAGTCGCAACTCCGCGAGCACCGACCGCCGCACCGGTGCCGACAGCGGAATCCCCGGGTCGCCGAAGGCCACCAGCGCGCCGCCCGGCGCCAGGCCGATGCTGCGCGTGTCGGTGACGGTCCCCAGCAGCATGCGGTCGACCACCGCGAGCAGTGGCGGCGCGGCTGCCGCCGCGAACGACGCCTCGGCGATCGTCGCCGCCGTCAGCACATGATGCCCCGCGGCGGCGAGTGCCTGGGCAATTCCTTCCAGCAGCGCCGCATCGGCGCCGACGATCAGTATGCCGGCCACGTTCAGGAGTTTCGGTTGCAGTGTGTCATCGTCAGGTCGCGAGCAGTCGCGAGAGTGCGACTGCGGCATCGACGCCATCGACGTCCACGAGCTTCTGCCGGCCGCTCGCTCCGGCGGCAATGCGCACCGCGCGAGAGGGCACGCCCAGCGCCGCGGCGAGAACCGCCACCACGGCCTCGTTGGCCGCGCCTTCCACCGGCGGCGCCTGCACGCGCACGCGCAGCGCGTCACCATGCGTTCCGTCGATCCCCGGCTTCTTGGAGCGCGGCTGCACGTGGATGGCAAAGCGCACCCCGGTGCCGCGCGGCGTCACGGTGAATGCCATCAAACGAGGCGCACCAGGAACGACTGCACGATGCCGAGCAGGAAGTACGCGAGGATCGGCGTGACGTCGATCATCCCGACCAGCGGGATGACGCCGCGCATGGGGTGAAGGAACCACTCGGTGAGCGTGTACGACCAGCGCACGTACCAGGCGAACGGCGGCGCGTGCACCCACGACAGCAGGACGCGCACGATCAGCGCCAGGCGAACCACCGCGAAGGTCCACGAGACGACCAGGCGGTACAGTCCGGCGGGGCCGCCGGAGAGCAGCATGGAGGCGAAGACCAGCTGGCTGCGCACGAAGTCGAGCAGGCTCAGCAGGATGATGCCGCCGAGCAGGACCACCACCAGCGTCCACCACGGCGCGCTCTGGGGGTTGCCGCCGGCGCGCAGCACGCGCCGTTCCACCGGGGCGATGAACGGGCGAACGGTCGAACGCAGGAAACCCGCGATCCGTCCGAACGGGTTCAGCCGCCGGGTGCGCACCATCCAGTCGAGGGTGCAGAAGATCCCCACCACGACGGCGAAGGCGAAGAAGCCCCCGCGCAGCGCGGCGATGGAATAGTCGAGGCTGTAGAGGATCACGCTCACGCACAAAATTTGCGCGTGTGCGCGTCGCGGAACAAGCGCCGGTTACACCTTGCGCGTAGGCGCGAAGACCAGTCGCAGCACGCCGGGCAGCGCGCGGATGCGCTCCAGCAGGCTGCTGCTGTGCGCGGCACGCAGGAAGGCGTCGATGTTCTCGCGGTAGACGCGCGAGTAGCCGAACCACCACGGCTCGCGCCAGGACTGGAACCAGTCCACCATCACCGCCTTGGTGCGCACGCACTCCTGCAGGCCCATCTCGCCGTGCACCTTGCCAAGCCCGCTGGCCTTGAAGCCGCCGTGCGGCACGTCGCAGATGCCGGCCGTCGTGCAGGCGTCGTTGATCGCCACCGAGCCGGCTTGCAGGCGCTGCGCCACCGCGATGCCGCGCGTGACGTCGCGTGTCCAGACAGACGCCGAGAGCCCTTGCGTGGTGTCGTTGGCGCGCCGGATGGCTTCCTCGACGTCACGAACCGCCGTCACCGGCAGGAGAGGCCCGAACGTCTCCTCCGTCATTGCCCGGCTGTCGGCCGGCACGTCGACGAGGATCGTCGGCGGATAGAAGCAGTCGCCCTCTGGCACGGAGAGCCGCAGCGCCTCCTTGGCGCCGCGCGCCATCGCATCGGCGTGCTGCGCCGCGATGGTGGCGCGCTGCTCCGGCCGAATCATCGGGCCGATGTCGGTGGCATCGTCGGTGCCGGGGCCGACCTTGAGTTCGCCCACCGCCTTGGTGAGCGCGGCGAGGAACGGCTCGTAGACGCTTGCCTCCACGAAGACACGCTTGGCCGCGACGCAGGTTTGCCCGGCGTTGGAGAAGCGCCCCCAGGCGATGCCGCTTGCGGCGTGCTCGAGATCTGCGTCGGCGAGCACGATGGCCGGGTCGCTGCCGCCCAGTTCGAGCGCGCACGGAATGAGACGGCGCGCACACGCCATCGCGACCTTGCGTCCCGTCGCCTCGGAGCCGGTGAAGAAGACCTTGTCCACATCCTCGCACAGCGCCGCACCGGTGGCGCCCGCACCGTGCACCACCTGATAGATGTCGGCGGGCACACCCGACTCAAGCAGGCACTCTCTCACGAACTCGGCGATGCCCGGCGTCCACTCACTCGGCTTGTTCACCACCGCGTTGCCGCAGAGCAGCGAGGGGAGCGCCGAGCTGAGCGGCAGGAACATGGGGTAGTTCCACGGCGAGATGATGCCCATCACCCCGTACGGCTCGCGTATGAGCGCGACGCGCTTGCGCCACGCCATCAGCGCCGCCGAACGCTGCCAGCGCGCACGCATGAACCGCGGCGCGACCTTCGCGAAGTGCTCAGCCAGTCCCAGCGTGACGCCCACATCGACGCCGAGCGCCTCGCCCACCGGTTTGCCGTTCTCGCGGGCGATGATCGTCGCCGCTTCCGAGCGCCGGGCGAGGAGCTTCTGCACGAAGGCCTCGATGGCGCCCGCCCGCACTCGCGACGGTAGCGCAGCCCATGCCGGCTGCGCGGCGCGGGCGCGGGCCACGGCCGCCCGGACGGCGCTTGGGTCGGCAACGGCGTATCGGCGCCAGACCTCGCCGGTGGCGGGGTCGCGTGATTCGGGGTTTCGCGCCGCGGCGGCCGCGGCGCGGGCAGAGGCAGGGGCAGGGGACTCGGAGGTGCTCATGCTCACGAACCTATTTCGTCAGAAGGTGTCAGAGAGAATGTCACCGTGACAGTTGTGACGCCACCCAGAGCCTGCGAGTATGTCCTTTTGCGGGTGAGGGGGACGGAAGAGGGCGGAGTGCGCGGGGTGCGTGAGTGGTAACACGTTGTTTCACAAGGAGTTGATGGCCGTTTAGGCACACGATTCAGCGTGCACCGAGGCAACTGTCGGTCGGTCACGCTGATGCAAGCGGAGTTAGATGGCATCGCGATCAAAACGCGCGGTGGCGGTAGCGAGGGAGGAGTCGCCTACGGTATTGTGGGCTATCCAACCCGCCGACCAGTCCACCGTGCGTCCGAGCACCGACATCGATCCCGCCGTCCCGCTGCGTGCGCGCGGCGGTGACGCGAGAGCGTTTGCCGAGCTTGTGGAGCACTTCCACGCGCGCTGCCTGCGGTATGCGCGGTACATGCTGGGCGAGGAAGAGGATGCGGAGGAGGCGGTTCAGGACACGTTCATTCGTGTCTACGACCACTTGGGACAGTTCCGGCCGGATGCACGGTTCGAGCCCTGGCTCTTCCGGATTCTTGCCAACCGGTGCCGCACGATGCGCTCGCGGCGCTGGGCGCGGGAATCGCTGGTGGTGACCGGCGAACTTCCGGTTGTTGCGGCCGAGGCACCAGAGGAGACGCGGGACCTGATGGATGAGGTGGAGTCGGCGCTGGACGGCCTCCCCACCGAGCAGCGGGAGGCGTTCCTGCTGCGGCACGTCGAAGACCTGTCGTACGAAGACATGGCGGTGATTACCGGAGTGCGGCTCTCCGCACTCCGTATGCGAGTAAAACGGGCGTGCGACGCACTGCGCACGCGATTGGTACAGGAGCAGGAACGTGGACGCTGAACGGGACGACATCATAGAACAGGCGGCAGCGGCGCTTCGCCACCGCCAGTGGCGTAGCCCCCGGGCCATCGCGCGGATTCTCGCGACGGTGGAGGGGCGCCCTCGCCGCTGGTGGCGCGCGGTCACCTGGCCGTCGGCGCCGTTCTCGCTTGCCGCTACTGGTTCACTGGCCGCCGCGGCCCTCCTCCTTGGCTTCCTCACGCGCCAGGCCACCGACCGTCCCGACAATCAGCGGCAGCTCGGCGGGATCCCGGCGGCGCGTACGCTCCCGGTTCTTCCGGCCGTGCGCTCAACGGGAGAGGCGCTGCCGCTCCCCGTTCAGTTCACCCTGCGTGACGTGCAGGCCTCCCAGGTGGCGCTGGTTGGCGATTTCAATGGCTGGTCGAGCGCGGCGACGCCGCTCGAGCCGGGCGAAGTGCCCGGGACGTGGAGTGTCACGATTCCGCTGTCCGCCGGCCGGCATGTCTATGCGTTCCTCGTTGATGGCAAGACCTGGATGACCGATCCCCGCGCCCAGACCGCCCGGGATCTGGACTTCGGGCGTGCAAACTCCGTACTTATCGTACAGGCTCCGTGATGACACTTCGACGACTTTTCCTCATTTCGCTTGTGCCGTGCGCCACCGTGTCGGTGGCACATGGTCAGGTTGCCCGTCTCGACGCGACTGCGGACGCAGGGGTCCGTCGCGCCGTGGAACGCGAGGTCATTGCCGCGCGCTCCATCGGGTTGCCCGAACGCCTGCTGATTGCCAAGGCCAATGAGGGCATCGCCAAGCGGGCGACGCCGAAGCGCATCACGGACGCCGTCGCCGCCCTTGGAAAGCGGCTGCAGGTTGCGCGCGACCAGCTCGCGCCCAACCCGAGCGAGGACGAGATTGCTGCCGGTGCCGACGCGTTGTACCTCGGCGTTCCCGCGCACATCCTGAAAAAGATGCGTGCGGCCTGGCCCAACCGATCGCTGGCGCTTCCCCTTGGCGTGCTCACCGAACTGGTGGCCAAGGGACTGCCCGCCGATCGCGCTGCCCGAACGGTCACTGACCTGATGACACGCGGGGCCACCAACGTGCAGCTGTACTCGCTCGCGCAGTCGGTCCAGGGGGACGTTGCCGCCGGCTGGGCGCCGGAAGCTGCACTCGATTTGCGCGCCCGCGGGGTGATGTCGCTTCTCCCACCTGCTCCTGCCGCGTCCGCGTTTACGAATCCGCGGAGGCCGTAGCGCCAATGAGATGAGGGGTTGCGCTGTCGCTTGCTTGCTGTTCGCCGCCCTTCATGGCGCGGCGGCGCAGGCCCCTGACGAGATCCGGATCGAGGCTGGCGCCGCCGAAGTGCGCCAGGCCGGCACTCGCTCGCGCGATGCCGCCCTGCTCGGAGTCGTCTGGCGCCGCACGCGCGACCATGTGGCCACCACCGCCAGCGGGTCGATGACCCTGGCGCGTGATTCCATCGATACCGCCCAGGGGCTGCTCGCGGTCCGCTACCAGCTGGAAAAGCACCGCCGCTGGAGCATCGAGACGGGCGTGGCCGGCGCACTCTTCTCGGTCACGCAATTTTCGGGGAGCGGCAATGCCGCCGCGTTCGTGCGCACGCACCGCGAATACGGTACGCACGGTTACTGGGTCGGCGGCGCGGGGGGAGTCACCAACCGCACTGGCGATGCGATGCGCTCCACCTCGACCGACGCCGGGGTCTGGGGAGTGTACAATCGGACGTCGGCCACGTTCTCAGCCGTCTCGACGCGCTCGCTCGACACCGACCTGCTGTCGGCCAGCAGCCTGCCATCGCGCCGCCCCGTGGGGACGTACACGGTGCGCGACGCCACCTTCGGCGTTCAGCAGTCGCTGGCCGCCCTCGACCTCGCGGCCATCGGGACGCTGCGCCGGGGCGAAGGCGTCGTTGCCGGCGTCAACGACCGCGCGTTGATGCTTGCGGCGGCCTTGTATGTGTCGCCGGTGGTCGCGCTGACGGTGTCGGCCGGCCGGCAGCTCGCCGACCCGCTGCGTGCGCTCCCCGACGCCAAGTTCGTCTCAGCCTCGGTGCGTGTGCTGCTCCTCCGCCAGGATCCGGCGGTGCGGCAGATCTTCCGCTACGGCGCCATTGCGCTGACGGAAGCCGATCCTGCGGGCGGCGCCACGCTGACCATCCGTGTGCTGGCCAGTTCGTCGGCGCGCGTGGAGGCGTACGGGAGCTTCAGCGCCTGGCAGCCGGTGCAGATGCAGTGGGTGCTCGACGCCTGGGAACTGCGCGTGCACCTGCCGCCGGGGCCGCAACGGGTGGCCGTGCGCATCAACGGGAGCCAGTGGCGTGCGCCGGCCAACTTGACGAAGGTGACGGACGAGTTTGGGGGGGAGGCGGGGCTGGTGGTGGTGCCCTAGGCACCACCAAGATGACAGAGGACGGATGACGGATGACCGACGAGTGCTGGCGGACTCCGTCCGAGTCGACATATTTGGCATCAGTCATCTGTGATCTGTCATCCGTCATCCGTCATCTGTCATCTGTCCCCAGTCTTCGGTCATCAGCTCATGGAAAGACGCCAGTTCCTCAGTGGTCTCGCCGCGGCCGGTGTCACGCTCCCGGCCTTCCGCGCCAACGCCTTCGAACAGCTCTTCAAGGCCAACGTCATTGCCGGGGATCGCGCGCCGCAGGCCCTCGCCGAGGACGAGCTGTACTGGGCGCAGATCCAGCGCGCGTTCGACGCCGACCGGACGATGATCAACCTGAACAACGGCGGAATCTCGCCGACGCCGTCGCACGTGCTCGAGCAGATGATCCGCGACCTGCGGTTCACGAATGAACTCCCGGTGGAGCACATGTGGCGCGTGCTCGAGCCGCGCATGGAGAGCACACGGCGCGACCTGGCCCGGGACTTCGGGTGCGACCCCGAGGAAATGGCCGTCGTGCGCAACGCCTCCGAGGCGCTGGAGATCGCGATCTTCGGCATCGACCTCAAGCGCGGCGACGAGGTGCTGCTCACCAACCAGAACTACCCGCGCATGATCACGTCGTGGCAGCAGCGCGAGCGTCGCGAGGGGATCGTGCTCAAGCAGATCTCGTTCAAGGTGCCGCCGCCGAGCGACGAGTACATCGTGGAGCAGTTCCGCAAGGCGATCACGCCGCGCACCAGGGTCATCGAGGTCACGCACATCACCAACCTCACCGGCCAGATTCTCCCGGTGCGCGACATCGTGCGCCTGGCGCGGCCGCTCGGCATCGAGGTCATCGTCGACGGGGCGCACGCGTTCAACCACTTCCCCTTCAAGCGCGACGAGCTCGAGTGCGACTACTACGGCACGTCGTTGCACAAATGGACGCACGCCCCCATCGGCACGGGCTTCCTGTACGTGCGCAAGGAGAAGATCCCGCAGCTCTGGTCGCTGATGGGCTCGACGCCGGGTAACCAGGCGAATATCCGGAAGTACGAGGAAATCGGCACGCACCCGCAGGCGAACTTCAATGCGGTGTCCGCCGCGCTTGCCTTCAGCCGCGGCATCGGGCCGGATCGCAAGATCGCCAGGCTGCGCTACCTGCGTGACCGGTGGGCCCGGCGCCTGCTCTCGTCGAGCGACCGCGTGAAGGTGCTGACGCCGCTCGACACTGACCGTGCGGGCGCCATCTGCCTGTTCAGCGTCGATGGTATCGAGCCGGGCAAGCTGGGCGGCTGGCTGCTCGACAAGCACAAGATCGTCACCACGCCGATCGTGCACGCCGAGTTCAGCGGCATTCGCATCACGCCGAGTGTGTACACGAGCGTGGACGAGATCGACACGTTCGGCGATGCGGTGCTGAAGGCGATCGCAAAGGGCATTGCGTAGCGCGTTGTGCACTGCTGGCGATTGGTGAACGGCGTACGGCAGCTGTAAGCTGTACGCCGTCCGCTTTACGCCGTCCGCTTTCCACACACCGCATCCATGGCAGCCAAGAAGAGACCAGCCGGCACGAAGCCCGCCAAGGCGCCAACCGAGCCCTCGCAGTTCTTCACGCCCGAAGGCGGGCCGTGGGGCAAGTGCTTCCTGCCGCGTCGCCCCGGTGAGCGGCGCTACTGGCTGGTGAAGTCGGAACCCGACGTCTTCTCGTGGGATGACCTGCTTCGCGCGCCCGGGCGCACCACGACATGGGACGGCGTGCGGAACTTCGCCGCGCGGAACTTCCTGCGTGACGGCATGAAGCAGGGTGACCTGGTGTTCTTCTATCACTCGAATGCCGCCCCCCAGGCGATTTACGGCATCTGTGAGGTGGTGCGCGACGGGTATCCCGATCAGACGGCGTTCGATCGGCGGCACGTCGGGTACGACGCGGACTCGTCGGCGGACGATCCCACGTGGTTCATGGTCGACCTCATGGCCGTTGCGTCGCTCGCGGCGCCGGTGACGCTGCCAACGCTGAAGTCCACCAAGGCGCTCGCGCAGATGGCGCTCATTCGCACCGGGCGACTGTCCGTGATCCCGGTGACCGTCGCGGAGTGGGAGGCGATTGTCGCGATGGGGCGGGGTTGAGCGGGTTTCGTCTCGGCGCGCGACCAGCGCTACTGGAATTGGGGTAGTGACTGAGCGTTCCTACCCCATTTCGCGCTCTGAACTACACCGTTTGGGCGCCTGCGCGCGGTCAGGTAACGTTTCGAACAAGAACGCATCCTTATGGGTAGGTGCGACCGGCATTCCCCTCGGCTACATTCTGCCCGTGCCGAGCAACTCCCCTACCACGACCAGACATCTTCACGAATTACTCGCCGAGCGGGTCGCCACCTGGCGTGCCGATGGCTACCCGTCGCCGGAAGCCCCGGCGATTGCAGAGGTGCTCGAGTGGGCACGCGGAGAGGGCGATGGCAGTACCCGCTTCTTGCGCGCCGCACAGTTGGCAGCGCTAGAGACCTACTGGTACCTGCGGCTTGTCGAGCGCACGCCGGGCATTCTCGCCCTGTACCGCAAGCTCTTTCCGTCGCCGAAGGATCTTCGAGTGGCGTTGGGGCTCACCGCTGACGCCCTGCGCGATCTCGTGGAGGAATTAGGCGGACTTGACCCGCTCCTCGAGCGCGTGAAGCACGACGACCAGTTGGTAAGGGACTTCAAGCTCGAGGCGCTTCGCGAGTCGCTGACGCTCGACTATCCCAGCTACATCCTTGCGCTGGCGATGGGGGCGGGCAAGACGATTCTCATCGGTGCCATCATCGCGACCGAGTTCGCCATGGCGCTCGAATATCCCGACGGTCCGTTCGTCCAGAACGCGCTCGTCTTCGCTCCCGGCACGACGATCATCGTCTCGCTGCGGGAGCTCCTCGAGATTCCCTGGCAGCGCATCCTGCCGCCCCGACTGCATGGCGCCTTTGCGGCGTCGGTGAAATTCACCTTCACGCGCGACGGTGCGACGAGCATCGACGTCATCGAGGGATCGACGTTCAACGTGGTGGTCACCAACACCGAAAAGATCCGCATTCAGAAGGAGAGCATCCGGAAGGGTGATCTGGGGCCGCTGTTCGGCGAGCGCCAACTCGACGAGGCACGCAAGGAGGTCGCGAACCGGAGGTTGCAGGCCATCGCCTCGTTGCCACATCTCGCCGTCTTTTCCGACGAGGCTCATCACACGTACGGACAGGGACTCGACAGGGAATTGAAGAAGGTTCGCAAGACGGTGGACTACATTGCGCAGCAGACCAACGTGCTCTGTGTGGTCAACACCACCGGCACGCCATACTACCGGCGGCAATCGCTCAAGGATGTAGTGGTCTGGTACGGCCTGTCGCAGGGAATCCGAGATGGCGTCCTGAAGGACGTCAGCGACAACGTCCTGTCGTACGAGTTCGACGGGGACGCCGCGGCCTATGTCCGTCACGTCGTCGGCGACTTCTTTTCGCACTACGGCGCGGTGCGGCTTCCCGACGGCAGTCCGGCCAAGCTGGCGATCTACTTTCCCCAGACCAACGACCTCGCCGAACTCAAGCCGGTCGTCGATGCGGCAGTCATCGCCGCCGGACTTCCGACTTCGACGATCCTTGTCAACACCTCTGATGAACATCTCACGCGCAAGGCGGACATCGAGGCGTTCGAGCACCTCAACCACCCGTCGGCGCCGCATCGCGTCATCCTGCTGGTCAACAAGGGCACCGAAGGGTGGAACTGCCCCAGCCTGTTCGCCTGCGCCCTCGCGCGCACGTTGCGCAGCTCCAACAACTTCGTGCTGCAGGCGGCCACGCGCTGCCTGCGCCAGGTGCCGGGCAACGCGCGCAAGGCACGCATCTACCTGTCGAGCGACAACTTCAAGACGCTCGATGACCAGCTCAAGGAGACGTACGGCGAGTCGCTGGTCGAGCTGAACCACAGCGGGCACGAGAGCGCCACGGCGCGCATCGTCGTGCGGAAGGCGTCGCTTCCGCCGGTGGTACTCAAGCGCGAGGTCCGCACGGTCGTGCCGAGCGGTGCCCCGGCTGGTCCGTTGGTGCTCGTGCGGCCGGATGTTGCGGCGGAGCAGCTCGTGGAACGGACGCATACCATCGGCGAAGCGACGCCAGGGCTGGGCGTCCTGCGGCAGATTACCGATGCCCTCGTCATTTCGCTGGCGCCGAGCGAGATGAGCGTGCGCATGGCGGCCGCCGAGCTCGCCGCCCGCACGCGATGGGACCTGTGGGAACTGCTCGACCAGTTGCGCGCACTGTACGGCGATGCCGTGCCGGTGGCCGATCTCGACGGACTGGCCGCGCAGATCGAGCACGCCCGCGGCGGCTACGCCATCCACAAGGAATGGGTCGACGTGGCGATGGCGCTCATCCGCCTCGATCCCGAGACCGGTCTCCCCGATGCCCGCGGATGGCACAGCGAATCGGATGCCGAGGGCAAGGATCTCTTCGTCGCCGACATCGTCTACCCGAAGTCCAGGGAGCAACTGCTGCTCCATGTCGAGGACAAACCTGAGGCAGCACGAACCGGGCTTGGCTTCCACTACACGCCGTACGATTTCGACTCGCAGCCGGAGCGCAGCTTCTTCGAACAGTTGCTTGCTCGGCTCGACGTTGACCCCAGGGACGTCGAGGAGATCCTGTTCACCGGTGCGCTCACCGATCCCGGCAAGACGGAGTTCTTCGTCGAGTATCGCGATACCAAAGGCAAATGGCGGCGTTACACGCCAGACTTCCTGATTCGACGTAGGCCGGCCGCCGGGCAGCCGGCGGGATCGGGGCCGTTGATGATCGTCGAGGTGAAAGCCGAGCGTGAACGGGAACATCCGGACGACGGTGAACTGGGGCGCAAGGCGATGGCCGTGCGGCGACTTGCCGCGCTCGATCCGGCGCGCCTGCGGTACGAGATCCTATTCACCGATTCATCGGTCATCGCCGCTGATGACATTGACCAGCTGCTGAAGGCCGGCGTCGAGGCCTCGACGTGAGCTCCCCAGCCAACAAACACGCCGCGGTCGGACGGCGGGTGCCGACGATTGCTGCCGGCCAGCGGGTGCTCGCCTTCGTGCCGGCGCCCCTGCCGCCGTCGCTGCAGTTCGATGGTCGTCTGGTGGGGCTCGTCGATCGTGCCTCGCGGGCCACCGGCGAATTGGCGGGCACCGGACGTCGGCTGGCCAATCCCTCGCTGCTCATCCGGCCGTTCATTCGCCGTGAGGCGGTGCTGTCGTCGCGTATCGAGGGAACCCACGCCGAGGCGCTCGACCTGTACGCGTTCGAGGCCGGGCAACTGGAGCTGCCGGGGCTCACCAAGGCGTCGACGCCGGATGACGTGCGCGAGGTGCTTAACTACGAGGCGGCGTTGCGGTACGGGCTGCATCGGCGCGACTCGCTCCCCATCGGCCTGCGGTTCATCCGCGAACTGCACGAGCACCTCATGAGGGGCGTCCGGGGCGGACACGCCGCACCGGGGCGCTTTCGCACCACCCAGAATTGGATCGGTGGTGAGGGGCTATCCGTCGGCGACGCGCGCTACGTGCCGCCGCCGGTACCGGAGATGCGCGAGGCGCTGCACGCGCTCGAGAGCTATCTACATGCGGAGGATGCGCTGCCGCCGTTGGTGCGCCTGGCGCTGGTGCACTACCAGTTCGAGGCCATCCACCCGTTTGCCGACGGCAACGGACGCATCGGGCGACTCCTCATGGCGCTCCTTTTGGTCGACTGGGGGCTCCTGCCGCATCCGTTGCTGTACCTGAGCGCCTGGTTCGAGGCGAATCGCGCGGCCTACTACGACCATTTGCTGGCGGTGAGCGAGCGTGGGGCGTGGGAAGCGTGGATCCGGTTCTTCCTGGAGGGGGTGGCCGCACAGGCCGGCGATGCCACGCGGCGCGTGGTGCGCATCGAGGCGCTGGAGGCCGATTGGCGCGACCGGCTGGCGCGCGGCGACGCCTCCGGCACGACCATGCGCCTGCTCGAGGTACTGTTCGAGGCGCCGGCCTTCACCATTCCGTGGGCGGCGGAGCGCCTGGCTGTCACGTACCGCTCGGCGCAGCGCGCGGTGCAGACGCTGGTGCGTCACAAGATGGTGCGGCCGGCGGTGGCCGGTGCGCGGTACAACAAGGTGTTCGTGGCCGAGAAGGTGCTGGATGTGGCAGGGTCAGTATAATTGTACTTTGATGCGCAAAAGTACAATTGTAATCGCAACTATTGCTGCAACGGACAATTCGGAACCGACGACCGCTCGGTTCAATCCCGACCTCAGGAGAGCAGGACATGGCGGCTCGTAAACCCAAGGGCAACAAGCATCGCGCGAAGCCCAAGCCCCCCGCCAAGGGGGGGGCGGCGAAGGGTGCTACCAGGTCCGCGCTGAAGGCAGCGGCGACGAAGGGCGGCAAGGCCGCCGCGAAGACGGCGCCCAAGTCGGTCGCGAACGCAATCGCCGAGGCCCTGCCGTGCGTGGCACCCGCGGAAGTGACAGTGACGGCCGCCAAAGGGCGGCCCATGCTGACTTGGGTGGGTAAGCGGGCGCTGGAACGCGTGACGGCCTTTCCGGCGCAGCATGTGGAGCGTTACGACCCCGCCGGAGAGCTGGCCAATGCCTCGCGCACCGGGGCTTGGAAGGACTGGCCCGACGGCTATCCCGCCGGTGGCCTGCTGTTCCACGGCGACAACAAGGAAGTACTGGCCCACCTGCTGGCGAACGGGTTCCGCGGCAAGGTGAAGCTCATCTACATTGACCCGCCGTTCGACTCCGGGGCCGACTACGTGCGCAAGGTGTCGCTGCGCGGCGCCAAGGGGACGGCCAAGCTCGACGGCGTGTCGTACTCGCTGGGCGAGCAGGTGCAGTACACCGA
>ERZ1292630.3153-Hain-H41-02um-R3-3153-length-14737-cov-14_pt1 | contig 14737 bp, 15 predicted proteins | sample MGYA00564408_ERZ1292630 | MGnify/ENA primary metagenome ERZ1292630 (study PRJEB36523, sample SAMEA6512641) | groundwater metagenome | collected 2019-01-08 | study: AquaDiva: Metagenomics assemblies of 32 groundwater samples | reverse complement strand
TGAAAGCGATCTTGGTGAGTGATAGTGGCGGCTTATGCACCAGCGCGCGGTCGCCTGAGATAGCCGAGGGGCGCATGAAAAACACCGCCGTAGCGAGCGCGCCAATGGCGGCAAGTTTGAGGATAAAAGAAACAACTCTCATGCGCCCATCATAACGAAATTATGCCCATCGCGCACCATTGACAAATCATTGTTTTTGGAGTATTCTTATGCGAAATAGTAGCTGTTTTAAAAATCAAACGCCTTATATAGGCAAAGGAGGAGAATATTATGGTAATACCGACAACGCTTATTGTTGTAGGCGGGCTCATACTAGGTGCCACGACATACCACCTGCATAAAAAGAAAGAGGATATTGAGGTACAGCTTATAATCATTGCCTGCTGTTTCATCGGCCTTGGTATTTTCTTGAATTTTTTACCTAGATAGGGCGATATATCGTCCAACCCTCGTGTCTTTATCAAAAAGAGCGGGGGCTTTTTCTTTGCCGTGCAATGCCTTGTAATCTTCGTTTTTTTGTGATATTATCGCGCTATGACGCTTAAGGCACTTGGCGCTTTTTTATTTGAGACGTTCAAGCTGATGCTCGTCTCGTTTCTGATCATTGCTCCGATCAGGTATTTTGTCGTCCAGCCGTTCTTCGTCCTCGGAGCTTCCATGGAGCCGACATTCCAAAACGGCGATTATCTTATCATTGATGAAATAAGTTATAGCGTGGGAGATCCTGATCGCGGCGATGTCATCGTGTTCCATTATCCTTATAATACGAAGCAGTTCTATATTAAGCGCATCGTAGGCTTGCCGGGGGAGATCCTTGTGCTTGATGACAAAGGCGTTACGGTGAAGAATAAAGATAATCCGGAAGGGTTCGGGCTCTCCGAAGAATATCTGCCCGTGAAAGAAGAATACGGCAACATAACGATGACGCTCGGCAATGACGAATATTTCGTGATGGGAGACAACAGAGATGCGTCGTCTGATTCGCGGCGGTGGGGCGCGCTGAAGCGCGAGTTTATCGTCGGCAAAGTATTGGTACGCGCGTTTCCGTTCCAGAAAATGGAAGCATTTTAATATATATGACCACGAAAACAAAAAGACAATTTCAATCGCCGAAGGGGACATTCGATATCCTTCCCGAGGACCAGAAATATTGGGAGAAAGTGCGCAAGGTGATCGCGCGCGTGGCGCTCGGGTATGGGTTTGAGCGCATCGACACGCCTATTATTGAAGACGCGGATATCTACTCGCTTGCCGCCGGCGAAACCGCCGATGTGGTGGAAAAGCAAATGTATGTGTTCAAATCAAAAGGCGGCGATATGCTCGCGCTTCGGCCGGAGGGTACTGCGGGCGTGATGCGCGCGTTTATCGAGCACGGCATGGCACAGCTACCCCAGCCGGTGAAACTGTATTATCTCGCGCCGATGTTCCGGTATGAACAGCCGCAGGCGGGACGATACCGCCAGCATCATCAGGCGGGGTTTGAGATCATCGGCGATCAGGATGCCGTGTATGATGCCCAGCTTATTCATATGTATGTGGTGATCGGCGAAGAGCTTGGGCTGAAAAACCTGAGCATCGAGATCAACAGCATCGGGTGTGCGAAGTGCCGTCCGACCTACCGCGCACAGCTCTTGCGGTATTATCGTTCGCGCACGGCGAAATTATGCAAGGATTGCAAACGGCGGATCAAAAAAAATCCGTTGCGTCTGCTTGACTGCAAAGAAGAGAAGTGCGCACAGATGCGCGTGAACGCGCCCAATCTTATCGATCATCTCTGTCATGAATGCCACGATCATTTTAAAAATGTGCTTGAGTATCTTGATGAAACAGGCGTGCCGTATGTGCTCAATCCGCATTTGGTGCGCGGATTCGATTATTACACCAAAACGGTGTTTGAGGTGTTTTTGGAAGACGAACATATCGAAGGAGGCAATGAGAAGACGCATCAGCGGGCGAAACTCGCCTTGGGCGGCGGCGGAAGATATGATTATCTCGCAAAAACACTCGGTGGCAGAGAAACCCCCGCGGTGGGTGCCGGGCTTGGCTTGGAGCGCCTCATCGGGGTCATGAAAAAACAAGGCATTAAGGCGCCGCCGCTGTACAAGCCCGATGTGTTTTTAGTACAGCTTGGCGCGTTGAGCAAGAAAAAGAGCTTGCGGCTGTTTGAAGAATTGCGGAAAGCGGGCATTGTGGTTGCCGAATCATTCGGGAAAGACAGCATCAAAGCACAGCTTCGCTCGGCGGATCGGCTTGGCGTCAAGATGAGTCTGATCTTGGGTCAGAAAGAAGCGATCGACGGCGTTATTTTGGTGCGTGAAATGGAAACCGGCGCGCAGGAATCGGTTGCGATAGAAAAGGTGGCAAAATTAATAAAGGAACGGTTGAAAAAATGACCTGTATTTTTTGCGACATCGTGAATAAAAAAATTCCGTCCGACATCATTTTTGAAAATGACGCACTGGTCGCGTTTCATGATATCCGCCCGAAAGCGCCGGTGCATGCGCTCGTCGTTCCAAAAAAACACGTGGCATCGGTGAATGAATTTACGAAAGAGGATGCGCCGGCCATTGCCGCGCTGATGTTTGCGGCGCCCGTGGTAGCCGAAACATTGGGCGTGAAGGACGGCTACAAGATTGCGTTCAATGTCGGGAGAAAGGGCGGCCAGCTTATCGATCATGTGCATATGCACGTGCTCGCGTGGCCTGGAAGTCCGGAAGGAAAAAAGGAGGTGGCCCCTATATGATAGAAGCAAAAAGAAAAGAAGGAGAATCGATCGGCGCATTTTTGCGACGCTTTACGAAGAAAGTGCAGTTGAGCGGCGTATTGAAAAAATCGCGGCGTCTTCGATTTCGCCAAGATGTGAAAACGCGGCGGGAGAAACAGCTTGCGGCGGTACGAAGATCAAATGTTACGCGCGAACGTGAACGGTTGTACAAGCTTGGCAAATTGGAAGACTAATCTTTGCATTACAAAGCGTCACCTTCTTCGTTCCGCCTCCGTGTCTCGCCTCGCTGTACTACATAGTACAGCTTCGGCTTCGATACTCGGCGCGCCTCGAATCTGACGCTTTGTAATGCAAAGCAATTTTTGAAATTATATTATGACGCTGTACGAAAAAATTCTCGAGAATTTCAAAGACGCATGTAAGGCGCGCGATGCGGTAAAACGCGGCACGCTTGCGATGCTTAAATCCGCGCTCCAGAACAAAGCGATAGAAAAGGGTAAAAAAGATACGCCTCCAACCGATGACGAGGTGTTGGATGTCATCGGTTCTGAAGTTAAAAAACGAAGAGATTCCATAACGCAATTCCGCGCGGCACAGCGCCACGAGCTCGCCGACAAAGAAGAAAAGGAGCTTGCGGTGCTTATGACGTATTTGCCCGCACAGCTTACCGAAGACGAGTTGGTGCCGCTCGTTGCGGATGCGGTTGCGCGTTCAGGCGCATCAAGCGAGAAGGATATGGGGAGGGTGCTGGGGACACTGTCTAAGGAGCTCAAAGGGCGTGCGGATATGGCGTTGGTCGCGGAAATTGTAAAGAAAAAGCTTTTAGGATAAAATGAAAGCGTATCTTGACGTTGCCGTGCGCAACATGACCCCGCGCCGAGCGCACGAGCGCGCAGTGAAAGAAGCGGTACGTCTCGCGCTAAAGTATGCGGGCGTGCGCGGGAACGGCGAGGTGAGCGTAGTTATGGTGGGAGAGCGCGCGATACGCGCACTTAAACGGGAGTGGAAAGGGGAAGATAAGGTCACCGACGTGTTATCGTTTCGGTTTGCAGAGGGCGGGTGCGTGGATATGCGCAAGCAGGGCGAAGCGGAGCATCTCGGGGAAATTGTGATCTGTCTCCCGTACGCATATACGCAAGCTCAAGAGCTTGGCGTGCAGGGGAGGGAGCATATTATTACGCTTGCGGCGCATGGTGCTATTCATCTTGCCGGCATCGATCACGAACGGTCAGCGCAAGAAGCGCGGCGCACGGAAGCGATTCAAAAAAAAGTTATCAAACACGTACTATAAACTTTGAATTATGAAATGTCAGATTCGAGGCGCGCCGAGCATTGAAGCCGAAGCCGTACTGTATAGTACTGCGAGGCAAGAGGCGGAGGCGGAACGAAGAAGATGGCGTTTCATAATTCAAAGATAAACAGGAATGTAGGTTTCACGACGTATGGCACGAGACACCATTATTTGCGGTCTTGATATCGGATCAAGCGCGATCAGAACCGTTATCGCTCATAAAAAAAGAGAAAGCGAACAGCTTTCGCTTATTGGCGTAGGCGAGGTTCCTTCGGTGGGTGTGCGGAAAGGAGCCATCGTTGATAATGAAGAGGCGGCCGCCGCAGTGAAAGAATCGATAAAAATGGCACAGCATGCCGCGGGCCACACGGTGCGTTCGGTGTACGCAAGCGTATCGGGGGCGCATGTTTCTTCTCGGTATTCAAAAGGGATTGTTTCGGTCTCTCGCGCGGACGAAGAAATATCGGAAGACGATGTCGCGCGGGTGGTTCTGCAGGCGCAGTCCATTTCCATACCGCCCAATAAGGAGATCCTTCACGTGCTTCCGAAAGAGTATATCGTTGACGGAGAAGGAGGTATTCAGGATCCGGTGGGCATGCGCGGCAAACGGCTTGAAACAAATGCCGTGATCGTCGAATGTTCCGCGCCGGTCATTCGCAATCTTGCCAAGTGCATTGATGCGGTTAATGTTGATATCGACGGTTTCGTCGCGTCTCCGGTTGCCGCGGCGCACGCGGTACTTTCAAAACGGCAAAAGGAGCTCGGGGTATTGTTGTTGGATATCGGCGGCACGACATCCGGCATTGCGGCGTTCGAAGAGGGAAATATGATCCATGCGGCGGTCCTGCCGGTGGGAGCGGCGCATATCACCAACGACATTGCGATCGGACTTCAGGTGGATATTGATATTGCGGAGATGATCAAGGTGCGCTATGGCGTGTGCAGGCCGGACACGATCAACCGAAAAGAGATGATCGACACGATGATGGAAGACGGAGGGGAGAAAATAGACAACATTTCGCGGAAAGAGGTCGCGGAGATCATTGAGGCGCGCATGGATGAATTATTCGATCTCGTGGAGAAAGAGCTGAAAAAAATAACCAAACAAGTGCTGTTTCCCGGAGGCGTGGTGATCGTGGGCGGAGGAGCGCAGATGGGCGGAATAGTGGAATTCGCAAAAAACCGCCTGAAATTGCCCGCGCATGTGGGTGTTCCCGATCATATTGACGGGGTTGTGGACCAGCTTGCGTCTCCGCAATACGCCACGGCGGTCGGCTTATGCCTTTTGGGGTTTGATGCGGAAGAAAAAAGCACCGGTTCGCGGATATTTCCCTCATCGGGGCCCGCGGGACGGTCCGGGGAATGGATGAAAAAGATACTGAAGATGTTTTTACCCTGACGCTTGTGTTGCGTGAGAGAATCGTAGTAGTATGGAGGCAAGAATCGAGCGCACAGCGAAGAATATAAAGGAAACATTTTTTGCTGTGAATTTTTTGATTTTCACTTTACGTTTTATTTATGGCCCGTCTCAAACCTGATTTGGAAACATTTGCGAAGATAAAAGTGGTGGGTGTCGGCGGCGGCGGCAATAATGCCATTACGCGCATGGTGAGCGACAAGATCCGCGGCGTGGAGTTTATCGCGATCAATACCGATGCGCAGGATCTGCATTATGCGCAGGCGCAGACAAAGATCCATATCGGCAAAAATATCACGCGGGGACTCGGCGCGGGCATGGACCCCGACTTGGGCAAGCAGGCTGCGGAAGAATCCCGCGAAGAGATACAAGAGGTGCTCAAAGGAGCGGACCTCGTGTTTGTCACGTGCGGTCTTGGCGGCGGCACGGGCACCGGCGCATCGCCGGTCGTGGCCGATATCGCGCGCAGTCTTGGCGCGCTTACCATTGCGGTGATCACGAAGCCCTTTACCTTCGAAGGAGCTCAGCGCACGAAACTCGCGGAAGAAGGGCTGGTCAATTTGAAAGAAAACGTCGACGCGCTCGTGGTGATCCCCAATGACAGGATATTTGCCATTATCGGCGAGGACACCTCGTTTTTCAATTCGTTTGAAATGGTGGACAATATTCTTAAGCAGGCGGTGCAGGGAATTTCCGATCTTATCACCTTACCCGGCATCATTAACGTTGATTTCAACGATATAAAATCGATCATGCAGAACGCCGGTTCGGCGCTCATGGGCATCGGCATCGCATCGGGCGAGGAGCGGGCTACGAAAGCCGCGAAAGCCGCGATCAATTCGCCATTGCTTGAGCTTTCCATTGAAGGCGCGCGCGGCGTGCTGTTTAATATCTCGGGCGGGACCGATCTGGGCATGATGGAGATCCATCAGGCGGCAAAGGTGATCACCGATGCGGTTGATTCCGATGCGCGGATCATTTTTGGCGCGGTGAACGACCCTCGGCTTAAAAAGGGAGAGCTCAAGATCACGGTGATCGCGGCCGGGTTTGGCGACGGCAGGGGGCCGGGAAGCTCTGCGCAAAGAAAGGAACAGCCGCGGACGATTTCTATTACCCCAACAGAAGCCGTGTTTAAAAAACCCGAAGAAAAGGAAGTGCCGGTACGGCAGATCCCGGTGACAAACGCCGCGCAGGGCGCAGAAAAAAAGCCGGAACAGAAAGCAAAAACTGCGTTTGCGCCTGAAGTTACCAAGATCGCCGACGACGGATGGGATATTCCCGCATTTATCAGGCGGAAAAAGATGTAATTGGCCGATTCCCTCGGTGTCACAAAGCCCATAGTACTGCATGTGGGTTTTTTGTTTTTTAGCACGTGTAAAAATAGTATCCACAATTGCCTGCAGGCATGCACGCATGATAGTATGAGAATATTATTATCAATAGTAGGTATTATTATCATTTATTGTTCTCTCTATGTCCATCAGTCAAATTAAAAAAAGAAACGGAGACAGCGTTATATTCGATGCGGGGAAAATAAGCAATGCGATGGGCAAGGCGCTGGACGCGACCCGCACGCCATATAGCGTAAAAGAACTTGAGGGTGCGACCGCGGAGGTGGTATGTAGCGCAGAAATGCTCACCGGGTGCGGGGGCGTGCCGCACGTGGAACAGATACAGGATCTCGTGGAGAAGGAGCTTATGGCGCGCGGGTGGTTTGAGGCTGCAAAAGCATATATTTTGTATCGGAAAGAGCGCGAGCGCGAACGATTTGAAAAAAAGAACAAACTGCTTGAAAAGATCGATGCCCAAGATCTTTTTGTTGTGAAGCGGTCCGGCGCGAAAGAAAAATTCGATGAGAAGAAAATGCGCGTCGCGCTGGTGTCAGCGGCGCAGGGATATGAAAACGCGGTCAATATTGATGCGCTCGCACTGCAGTGCAAAGGCGGCCTGTACGACATGATCGCCACCAAAGATATCCGCAAGGTAATGGTGATGACCGTGCGCTCGTTCATCGAGCAGGATCCGGCGTATTCTTTTATCGCGTCCCGGCTCGTGCTTCATGGTTTATATAAAGACGTGATCGGTAATGATATAGATCTTCGCGATATCACGAAGGCGTACCGCGCGGCATTTGTGCGCAATATCCATGATGCGATCACTGCCGGCGTGCTCGCGCCCGCGCTTGCGGAGTTTGACCTTATGGCGCTTGCGCAAGCGATGAAGCCGGAGCGGGATCTTTTATTCAACTATCTCGGCATGCAAACGCTCGCCGACCGCTATTTCGCGCGCGACGCGAACACCGGAAGGATATTTGAAACGCCGCAGGCGTTTTGGATGCGCGTAGCGATGGGTATCGCTCGCAACGAAAAAGAAAAAGAGAAAAAAGCGATGGAGTTTTACGAGGTCATGTCGACCCTTCATTTTGTGCCGTCCACGCCGACGCTGTTTCATGCGGGCACGCCGCATTCGCAGATGAGCTCATGCTACGTGAACATGGTAGAAGACGATCTCGCGCATATTTTCAAATGTTTCGCGGACAACGCCCAACTTTCGAAATGGTCGGGTGGCATCGGCACCGATTGGACGAACCTGCGGGGCACGGGCGCGCTCATTAAAAAGACCGGCGTCGAAAGCCAGGGGATCATTCCGTTTTTAAAGATCGCAAATGATGTGACGCTTGCGATCAACCGCAGCGGCAAGCGCAGAGGAGCGACGTGCGCGACGCTCGAGACGTGGCACTACGACATCGAAGATTTTCTTGAGTTGCGTAAAAACACCGGCGACGAGCGGCGCAGGACGCACGATATGGATACGGCCAACTGGGTTCCCGATCTCTTTATGAAGCGCGTGGAAGCGGATCAGGAATGGACGTTATTTTCTCCCGACGAGACGCCGGACCTCCATCATATCTACGGCAAAAAATTCGAAGAGCGCTATACCGCGTACGAGGCGCTCGCGCGCGAAGGGAAGATACGGCTGGTAAAGACGATGAAAGCGCGCGATCTGTGGAAGAAAATGGTCACCATGCTTTTTGAAACGGGGCATCCGTGGATCACATTCAAAGATCCGTGCAATATCCGCTCGCCCCAAGACCACGCCGGCGTGGTACACGGGTCCAACCTGTGCACGGAGATCACGCTCAACACCTCAAAAGATGAAACGGCGGTATGTAACCTCGGCTCGGTAAATCTCGCGTTGCATGTGAAGGATAAAAAAATAGACAGCGCGATGATCGAGTGCACCGTACGCACGGCGATGCGTATGCTCGATAATGTTATCGATATTAATTTTTATCCGACGCCCGAAGCACAAAACGCGAATTTCAAACACCGGCCCGTCGGGCTTGGCATTATGGGGTTTCAGGATGCGCTGTATCAAATGGATATTCGGTTTGATTCCGAAGCATGCGTGCAAATCGCAGATGAAAGCATGGAGCTGGTCGCGTATCACGCTATCGCATCATCTGCGGAGCTTGCCCGCGAGCGCGGTGCGTACGAAACATTCAAAGGGTCAAAGTGGGATCGCGGCCTTCTCCCGCACGATACGATCGCGTTGCTTGAAGAGGAACGGGGCGTGCGCATCGACATTCCTAAAGGCGGGAAGCTCGATTGGGCGCCGGTGCGCGCGGCGGTGAAAGAGTACGGCATGCGCAACTCAAATTGTCTTGCGGTAGCGCCGACCGCGACGATCGCCAATATCACGGGCGCAACGCCCTCCATTGAGCCGGTGTATAAAAACTTGTACGTGAAGTCGAATCAAGGCGGCGAATTTATTGTGGTGAACGACTATCTTGTCGGGGAACTGAAGGCGCTCGGCTTGTGGGATCATGACCTGTTGGGTAAAATAAAATACCACGATGGAGGCATCACGCGCATCCATGAGATCCCCGAGCACATCAGGGAAAAGTACAAAGAAGCTTTTGAGATAGACCCGATGTGGCTTATTCGTGCCGCCGCTCAACGGGGGAAATGGATCGATCAAAGCCAGTCGCTCAACATCTTTTTTAAAGGATCGTCGGGGCGCGATATATCCAATATCTATATGTACGCGTGGGCGATGGGGCTCAAGACAACGTATTATATGCGCACGCTTGCGGTGTCGCAGGTGGAGAAATCGACCGTGAACACCGCGGAGTTCGGCTCAACGCATAAGCGCGCTGTTGTCGAGCCGATCCAAGAACCTGTGGTGATGGCGAGCGCGCCAAAATTGTGCGCGATAAAAGACCCGACCTGCGAGGCATGCCAGTGAAGGGCTTTGTCCGTATTTCCGAGCTGTAGCGAAAGAAATACGGAAACAAAACCTTCATGGTGAGCATAGTCGAACCGTTACCCTTCGACTACACTCAGGGTGCTCAAATTTATGATAAAATTAACTTCGTTTTCAACTCGTAAATTTTAATAAATTTGGCATGCCAATTACTAAAACAACGCAAAAAGTAGATATCAATAAACGGCGCATTATCAACGGCGCGGATGCCGACGTGATACAGCTCTACCCGATGAAGCACACATTCGCGTGGGATGCGTATAACAACGGCAACGCGAATCATTGGCTCCCGACCGAGATCAGCATGCAACAGGATATCGAGCAGTGGAAGTCGTCATCGGTGCTGTCTGATGACGAGCGTTTGGCGTTTAAAACGGTGCTCGGGTTTTTTTCCACGGCAGACTCTATTGCGGCAAACAATATCGTGCTTGCGGCATATCGCCACATCACATCGCCCGAGTGCAGGATGTATTGTTTGCGCCAGGCGTACGAAGAGGCGATACACACGCACGCATATCAGTATGTCGTTGAGAGCTTGGGGCTCGATAGTTATGAGATATTCAATATGTACCGCGAACGGCAGAGTATTTATGACAAAGATGCGTTCATTTTATCGTTCAACGAAGGCATATTTGACCCGTCATTCAAAACAGGAACATTCGAGAACGATCAGAAATTCCTTGAAAACATCGCCGTATTTTCGCTCATTATGGAAGGCGTTTTCTTTTATAGTTCGTTTGCGGTCATGTTCAGCTTCCAGCGCCAAAATAAGCTCGTGGGCGCTTCCCAGCAGATACAATACATCATGCGCGACGAGTCACAGCATCTCAATTTCGGCATAGAGATGATAAACACCATCAAAGAAGAACAGCCGGAATTATGGACAAAAGAGTTTCAGGAAAGGATCATCGGCTTGGTGCGCAAAGCGGTGGAGCTTGAATATGCGTTTGCGGTGGATTGTTTCCCGAAAGGGATTTTAGGCATCAACTCCGAGAGTTTTAAAACATACATCGAATACATCGCCGACCGGCGGCTTCAGCGCGTCGGGTTACCCGTGCAATATGGCAGTCCCAATCCGTTCCCGTGGATGTCCGAAGCGGTTGATCTTAATAAAGAAAAGAATTTCTTTGAAACCCGCGTCACCGAGTACAAAACCGGCGGCACGCTTGAATGGGATTAACATGAGATGAGAAATGAAAAAAGGCGCACTGTATTACAGCGCGCCCCTTTTGTTTGTTTTTTCTTCAATGTCCGAGGAGGAAGCTTCTTAATTCTTCCTTGCACAACAGATGAGCGGAGATAGCCTGATGTGTAACATTAATACCGACAGCGGTAATAATACCGCGCAAGCTATTATGCCGACCTCCAGTCCGAAAACGAGTCCGAGAAGTGGGGGACAAAACAGGGAAATGCCGAAAAAATTAGCCGTCGTGGATGGGCGTACCAGTATCCTTTCCAGTACCCAGGCATTGGTAAGAAGAAAGGTAAAGATAACGGAAAATATCGGCCCCAAAAGAATGTCCCACCACCGTGAAATACCAAACAGATGAGAAACCGGAACAGATCCCTCCTCAAAATACCACCTTCCCCAATATGCTCCGATAACCATCGTGGAAAAAAACGACCCACCTATTACGAATACTAATCTCACATCTATTTTCCCTTGCATCATTCTACCCTCCCTTGTTATTTAGTTTTTAAGGTTTCTATTTACACGAGAATATCATAAAACAATAGTTTGTCAATGGTGCGCGTTTTCGAGTAAAATGAATGCATATGTCCAAGTCGCGGATATTTCTCGCGTTCATGCTGTTTTTTGTCGGAGGCGTTGCGCTCCGTTCTTTTTTTGTTGTCGGCGAACTATATGCTCTCATCGGCATTGGCGCGCTTGTGTGCGTGATGCTCGCGTTCTCGCGCGACATGAAGGTGGGTTTGTATGCGGCGATGGCGGGCGTGTCGCTTATCGGCATGCTATGGGTTTCGTCGTTTGAGCCGAGGCAGTTGGTACGTGAAAAACAAGCGGGGAAGAACATAACCATAGAAGGGGAGGTGGTGCGTGATCCTGAATTCCGCAACAATACTCAGCGGTTGGTGGTGGCGCCGCAGAGCGCGCCCAAAGAAAAAATAGTGGTCGTTGCACTGCGCTATCCCGAAGCGGCATATGGCGATACGGTGCGCGTGACGGGCATGCTCAAGCGCCCGGAAAATTTCAGCGGGTTTGACTACGCGGGGTATCTTGCGAAAGATGATATTTATTTCACGATGAATTACGCGGATGTCGCGGTTGTGCGCGAGGGGAGCGGAGTACGGCGAAGTTTGTTTGCCGTTAAAAATCGGCTGAAAGAAAATATCAATCTCGCGATGCCGTCTCCGCACGCTTCGTTCGTAAACGGCATATTGCTGGGGGATACCGCCGATATGCCAAAAGAACTTGATGAGGCGTTTGTCGCATCGGGCGTGTCGCACCTTACCGCTCTTTCGGGATACAATATCACCATCATCGCTGTTTTTATCGCGTTCGCACTGTCGTTCTTTTTTACATCATCAGCAGTGATCACCGCGCTTTCCGTGATAAGCATCATACTCTTTGTGCTGATGACGGGCGCATCGCCATCGATAGTGCGCGCGGCGATCATGGGTAGTGCGCTTCTGCTGGCGCGCCACTTCGGAAGACAGAGCGCGCCGCTTATCGTTATCGTGTTTGCCGCATTTATAATGATTGTGGTTAATCCCCGCGTGCTGTTATTTGATATCGGTTTTCAGCTTTCGTTTTTGGCGGTGCTGGGGCTCGCATACATTGCGCCGTATGTGCAAAATAAAATGGCGCGCGTACCCGAATTTTTGAAATGGAAAGAAGCGTTTGTTGCTACCATTTCCGCGCAGATCGCGGTACTCCCGCTTCTTGCGTATCAGTTCGGGCAGGTTTCGCTCGTCGCACCGCTCGTTAATGTGCTTGTGCTTCCGCTTATGCCGTTTGCGATGTTGTTTGGGTTCCTGACCGGCACCGCCGGGTTTATCGCGCCGCTTCTCGCAAAAATATTCGCGTATCCGCTCTGGGTCATCACCGCGTATCAGCTTCATGTTATTGAATATTTTGCATTGCTTCCGCACGCGCTTATTTCGCTATGATAATTAATGAGACATCATCAGCCATTCCAACTCCTCTTCTTTTTATCTTAACGGAAGCCACGACTACGCTATCGCTCCGCTGGACTGCTGTTTGTGTGCCAATCTCCGCCAGTTGGCGGATCTTGGACAAACAGGGAGCGTAGCCCTTCATTATTGTCTATGAAAAGGGGCGTGAGAGGATTAAAAGGAGAGGTGTTGGGGGTGGCTGGCGATAAAACTAATGCATAAACGATATTATTTTTTCTTCCTTGTTTTTACTGCGATATCCGTGTGGGTTTTTGCGGTTGCCGGCGCATCGCGCGACTTTCTTTCTGTGTATGCACTTGATATAGGGCAGGGTGATGCGATTTTTATAGAAACGCCACAGCGGCATCAGATATTGATTGACGGCGGGCCGGATGCGCGCGTGGTTTCGGAGCTTGGAAGCGTCATGTCGTTTTGGGACAGAAGCATTGACCTTATCGTGCTCACGCACCCGCAGGAAGATCATATGTTTGGCCTTCTTGAGGTGTTGCGCCGGTATGATGTGGCGAACGTGCTCTTGACCGGCGTGAATTATCATACGCGTACGTATGAGGAGTTTAAAAAAGCGGTAGAAAAAGAAGGCGCGCGCGTGATACTCGCGCAAGCAGGCGAGAATATCCGGTTTGATGATGGGGCGGAAATGGATGTGCTGTTTCCGGTAAGCGAAGTGGCGGGAAAAGATGCGCCCGCTGATGTGAACGACACGTCTGTCGCGGCGCGCCTGCGGTTTGGAGAAAAGACATTTCTTTTTATGGGTGATGCGGGTATGCAGGAGGAAGCCGCATTGATACATTCCGGAGAGAATATTGATATCGATGTGCTCAAAGTAAGCCATCATGGGTCAAAGACATCCACATCACGGCTGTTTTTGGAAAAAACGACACCCGCGCTTGCGGTGGTGTCGGTCGGCGCAAAAAACAAATACGGACACCCGCACCAGGATACACTCGCGCGGCTGAGAGGCGTTCCGCTGTATCGTACCGATACGCAGGGAAGGATCGCGGTATATACCGACGGCGAGCGCATCAGCGTTACAACTGAGTATTGATAACGATCGGTGCAGTGGCATGCGATGTCCCAAAATTTCGCATATGCGAAATTTTGGGACCGACTTGGTTCACTCTGGCGTGGCTTGTACTTTCGCTTGCGATGTGCTATTTTTCGAGCATTAATAAAAATAGTATGCCAAAAACAAACGAACGAACACTTGTTATTTTAAAGCCCGATGCGCTTGATCGCGGTATCGTCGGTGAGATCCTTACGCGGTTTGAGCGGGTGGGCATGAAGATGGTCGGTATGAAATTACTCGTGTCTGAAAAAGATACGGCTTCCCAGCACTACACCGAAGACCTCGCAAAGCGCCGCGGGGAACACGTGCGCACGATGATGATCGAGATGCTCACTTCGGGGCCCATCGTGGCGATGGTGCTTGAAGGCATTGATGGTGTTGAAGTGGTGCGCAAAATGATCGGCGCTACCGAACCGAAATCCGCCGCCCCGGGAACCATCCGCGGCGACTACGCGCATATCTCATATCGGTTTGCCGATGAAAGAAAAATAGGCGTATTTAACCTTATCCACGCGTCCGCAACGCCCGAAGAGGCGGTTGTGGAGATCGCTATTTGGTTCAAGCCCGAAGAGCTCGTAAAACACACTCCCAGCTATACGAAATTGACCCTCCACGAGTAACTTTACATTACAAAACATCATCTTCTTCGTTCCGCCTCCGCGTCTTGCTTCGCTGTACTGCACAGTACAGCCTCCCTGTTTGTCCAAGAGCGAAGTGATTGGTAACAAACAGCAGTCCAGCGAAGCGATAGCATAGCAGGGTTCAGCTTCAATGCTCGGCGCGCCTCGAATCTGACGCTTTGTAATGCAAAGTGAG
>ERZ1292630.3152-Hain-H41-02um-R3-3152-length-14742-cov-5_pt1 | contig 14742 bp, 23 predicted proteins | sample MGYA00564408_ERZ1292630 | MGnify/ENA primary metagenome ERZ1292630 (study PRJEB36523, sample SAMEA6512641) | groundwater metagenome | collected 2019-01-08 | study: AquaDiva: Metagenomics assemblies of 32 groundwater samples | reverse complement strand
AGCGGGACGCGCGTTGCTCTGGTGTCGTCAAGACCGTCAAGAAGGACAACGTCGAGTCCATGCTCAACGTCATCAAGCTGCATCGCGATGCAGTCGAGCAGATTCAACCGAGCGCGGAATTCAATTATCTCAAAACCGAAGCCCGCCAATGCTGGGATCGCGCCCTCGCGCGCGGCAAGCAAGTCGGTTATCGCAACGCCCAGGTCACCGTGCTCGCGCCGACCGGCACGATCGCTTTCCTCATGGATTGTGACACCACCGGCGTTGAACCCGACATCGCGCTCGTGAAATACAAACTGCTCGCGGGCGGCGGTATGTTGAAAATTGTCAATCGCACCGTGCCCGAAGGCCTCCGTCGTCTCGGTTACAACCCGAAGCAGATCGAAGGCATCATCGCGCACGTCGAGAAGTTCGACACCATCGAAGACGTGGAAGAAAACGGCGCGACCATCCGCAGCGGCGTGAAGGCCGAGCATCTGCCGGTGTTTGATTGCGCGTTCAAAGCCTTCCGTGGCAAACGCAGCATTGGTTACATGGCGCATCTCAAGATGATGTCTGCCGCGCAGCCGTTCATCAGCGGCGCGATCTCCAAGACCGTCAACATGCCGAGCGATTGCACCGTGGACGAAATCCGCCACACCTACGTCGAAGCGTGGAAGATGGGCCTCAAGTGCGTGGCGATTTACCGCGACGGCTCGAAGCGCTCCCAGCCGCTCAACACCCAGAAGACCAACGAAGCGGGCGGAAAAGCTTCCGCCGCAACCTCCGCAGCGTCACTCGATTCCCGTGTTCAAGAACTTGAAGCCGAAGTGGCCCGCTTGCAGGTCGAGTCCGGCAAACCATTACGCCGTCGCCTCACCGACACCCGCACTGCGCTCACGCACAAATTCGACATCGCCGGTCACGAGGGTTACCTCACCGTCGGCCTGTTTGAAGATCACCAGCCCGGCGAGTTGTTCATCACCATGGCCAAGGAAGGTTCGACCATCGGCGGTTTGATGGACGGCATCGGCACGTTGACCAGCATGGCCTTGCAATACGGCGTGCCGCTCGAAGCACTCGTCCGCAAATTTGCGCATCAGCGTTTCGAGCCGAGCGGTTTCACCAAGAATCCCGAGATCCGCAACGCCGCTTCCATCACCGACTACGTGTTCCGCTGGCTGGCGATGCAGTTCGTGCCTGGCTACCGCGAGGCCAACACCGCCCCGCGCAACCAACCTGAACTCGCGATGCCCGGCCTCCTTGAGGAGCTAAAAAAAAAGATAAACCGTCCGGTGCCGGAACTGCCCATCTCCGAAGACACTGATGTGCTGGACATCCACGAAGCGGCGGTTGAGAGCAAGCCCGCGCCCGCCCCGCTCAAGCTCAACTCCTTGAGCGCGACGCTGGCGCACTTCCAAAAAGATGCGCCCACGTGCCCGAACTGCGGTCACATGGCCGTGCGTAACGGGGCCTGCTACAAGTGCGTCAACTGCGGCGAAAGCCTCGGTTGTAGCTAGGATCTTTTGTATACTCTTACAGGGAGCGAGAGCAATCTCGCTCCCTTTTTTATGTCAAAAGTAGATTTGAATACTTAGCAATTTATTACGATTCTAATTTTATGGACGCACGCTCTTGAGCATTAATGCTGCACTCAACAACCCCCACCAACGCATTCAACCGTAAAACTGAACATGTCGTATGTAGCACCTAAATATCCAATTCCAGCGGAAGAAGTCTGCGTCAATTTGGGTGATTTCTTTCGCCATAAGGGTGATCAAAGTTTGATTCTTGTTTTAGACAATTCTAAACCTGAAATCGTCTACGATACATCTGATGGCTGGAATGGAAGAACTGACTACCACACACTAAAGCTCTTGATCCCAATGGGGTTGTTCGCCCGTCTAGAAGCTGATAGGGAAAAGTTGGAGAAGACAATTAGCACCAGCCTCAAAGCCTTGCTGCCCGACACGGAAGGCCATGTTCTCGGTGCAGTCTCAATTAAGCCAAAGTTACGAGAGAACCCCGTCAGAATTGTGGAAGTTGAAGTGAATCGCTTGTGGGAAGCAGGATTCATTCGAGCGTTCTTGAGCCATTTGACTGAAAACAAGCGAGAGGTCGGACAACTTAAAGCCGCATTAGCTTGGTATGGAATTTCAGGATTCGTAGCGCATGAGGACATCGAGCCAACGTCTGAATGGCGCATTGAGATTGAAAATGCACTTTGGTCCATGGATACAATGATCGCGCTAGTTGTGCCGGAATTCCACAAAAGCAAGTGGACTGATCAGGAAGTTGGAGTAGCCATGGGAAGAGGCATTCCAATTATTCCTGTCAAATGGGGTATCGATCCCCACGGCTTCATCAGTAAATACCAAGCGCTATCAATTGGCCCAGACAGGCCCGAATTAATCGCATCAGGCGTGGTCGACATTCTGCTTCACAAGGAAGCCCTCGTAGAAAAAATGAAAGAGGCGATGGTAACCACACTTGAGAGAACGGAGGAAGATGTGGCACTTCTGGCGGTTTCGAGAAAAATACCACTGGTAGCAAAATACACACAAACGCAGTTACAACGCATTTGGCAGGCTACTGAAGGCAAAGAACATCTGGCTGAAGTCACCAGCGCAATCGGACATCTTCGAGAGTTTGTTCGTGCGTCCGGTTACGCACCAACCGCTGAGAGCGATGACGTCCCATTCTGATGAAACAGGAATCAAGTCCTTGGGGCGATCAGCCTTCAAATAATCGCGAAAGCTTTTAATTATCCGGCCAAAATAAAAAGCCCGCTCGTGAGAGCGGGCTTTGATGAGATTCGACAGCGAATTACTTTGCGGCGGCTTTTTCCTTTTTGTCGCCTTCAGCTTTTACTTCCGGGGCGGCAGTGACAACTTCGTCCACCCATTCAAGGATGGCTTTGTTGGCGGAGTCACCCGGGCGTTGCTCAAGCTGGATGATGCGGGTGTAACCACCGGCCCGGCCCTTGAACGCAGGAGCGATGTCCTCGAACAGGATGCGGATGACGTCCTCTTGCGCGCGCCACTTGGTCTTTTCGGCCTTGCTCAATTGGACCGTGGGACCATGAGTGCGCAACTTGGCGTTGACGAGGCGGCGCGCTTGGAGCGTGCCCTTCTTGCCGAGGGTGACAATCTTTTCCGCCACGGAGCGCGCGGCCTTGGCCTTGGCGAGCGTGGTGGTGATGCGCTTGTGCTTGATGAGGCTGCAAACCATGTTGGCCAGCATCGCGTTCCGATGCTCAAACTGGCGGCCCAACTTGGCGGTTCGTTTAAGGTGTCGCATAATTTTCGGCGCAACTTACTGCGCTTTGTTCTCTTCTTTCGGTCCGTCAATCAGACCGGATTCAAAGGTCATCCCGAGCGCGAGGCCGAGAGCCGTCAGCTTGTCCTTGATCTCGTTCAGCGACTTCTTGCCGAAGTTGCGGTACTTGAGCATCTCGGATTCGCTCTTCATGGCGAGCTGGCCGACGCTGGTGATATTGGCGTTGTTCAAGCAGTTCGCGGCGCGGACGCTCAACTCGATCTCGTTGACGCTCATGTTGAGCAGCTTCTTGAGCTTCATCTTCTCGTCATCCTGCTTGTCCACGGTTTCTTCAAACTCAATGGCGTTCTTGTCGTAGCCGACAAACACATCGAGATGATGCGCGAGAATGGCGGAAGCCTGTGTGAGCGCGTCATCCGGCGTGATGCGGCCGTCAGTCCACAGTTCAACGACCAACCGGTCATAGTCAGTGCGGTTGCCGACGCGCGACGCTTCCACGGCGTAACGCACGCGGGTGACGGGGGAGAAGATCGAGTCAATGGCGATGACGCCGATGGATTGACCGGACTTCTTGTTTTCGTCGCCCGTCAGGAACCCACGACCGACCCGGACGGTCAGTTCCATCTCAAATTTCTTTTTCTTGTCGAGCGTGCAGATGTGCTGGTCGGGGTTGACGAGCTCGATGTTCTGGTTGGTCTGGATGTCGGCGGCAGTGACCGCGCCTTCCTTGTTCGCGGAAAGGATCAACACCTGTTCATCCCGGGTGTGGGCCTTGAACTTGACCTTCTTGAGATTGAGCACGATGTCCGTGACATCTTCCACGACGCCTTCGATGGCGGCAAATTCGTGCATCGCCCCATCAATCTTGATGGAGGTGATGGCCGCGCCTTCGAGCGAGCTGAGGAGCACGCGGCGCAGCGAGTTGCCGATGGTATGACCGTAACCGGTTTCAAACGGTTCCGCGACAAACTTGGCGTAAACATCCGTCGCCGTTGACTCTTCTTTGGTCAACCGCTTGGGCATTTCAAATCTTCCGAGACGTACTGGCATGGTTTCCTTTCAACAATTTTAATCTGACGACGCGACTGCTATTCCCGGCAGTCCGCGCCGTCCATGTAATTGTTCTTTTGTTGTTCCGCCGGAGCGGAACGGGTTGGTTACTAGCGGGAATAAAATTCGACAACGGCTTGCTCGTTCGCGATGGGATTGATCTCATCGCGAGTCGGAATGCGCATCACGACGCCCTTGAATTCGTCCTTGCTCAACGAGAGCCAGTCCGGAACGGCGCGGCTCGTGGACAATTCCAATGACTTCGTCGCCATCTGGCGCGAAACCGTGTTGTCCTTGGCAACAATCACGTCGTTCACCTTGAGGGCGTAGGACGGAATGCTGACCTTGCGGCCATTGACCGTGATGTGACCGTGATTGACCATCTGGCGCGCCGCGGCGCGGGTGGTGCCGAAACCGAGGTGAAACACCACGTTGTCCAAGCGCGTCTCCAGAATCTGGAGCATCTGTTCGCCGGTGACACCACGACGCTTCAAAGCCTTTTCGTAAACGCCCCGAAATTGTTTTTCCATCAGCCCGTAGTAATAACGGAGCTTCTGCTTCTCGACCAGGCCCATGCCGTAATCGGTGAGCTTGCGACGGGACTTCGGGCCATGAACGCCCGGCGGATAATTGCGGCGTTCCAAATACTTTGAGTTGCCGAAGATCGGGATGCCGAACCGGCGGCTGATGCGAACGCGAGGACCTTTGTAACGAGCCATAAATTCTTGATGCGGGTTGCGTGATTCGTGAAACGACTAGACGCGGCGTTTCTTGCGCGGGCGGCAACCATTGTGCGGAATCGGCGTCACGTCTTTAATCGTGCTGATCTCCAGCCCGATGGCCTGTAAAGCGCGAATCGCGGATTCACGACCGGACCCCGGACCTTTGACGCGGATTTCGACTTCTTTCATCCCGTGGGCCATCGCTTGACGGGCGGCGTCTTGCGCGACCATCTGCGCCGCGTAAGCCGTGCTTTTGCGCGAACCCTTGAAACCAACGCGACCCGCAGCAGACCAACCGAGCAGATTGCCGTGCATGTCGGTGATGGTCACCTGAGTGTTGTTGAAGGTCGCCAGAATGGTGGCGATGCCGACTGAGATATTCTTGGCGTGCTTCGCCTTGACGATTTTCTTGGCGTTGACGTCTTCACCGAGCAACTCGGCGGCGGTCGGCGCCGCCGCAGCGACGAGCACCCCGGGTTCCGCCTTCGGAGCATCGGCGGCAGCAGCAGCTTTACCCTTCTTGGGCTTGGTTTCGTCAGCGGCTTTCGCAGGAGCTTCCGCGGCAGCTTCGGGCTTCGCTTCCTTCGCAGGAGCGGCTTTTTTCTTGATCTCTTCAGCCATACAAATTCAGTTCTTAGTGAATGCCGGTCTTGGCATTCGGGTTACGCTGCACGCCGACGGTCTTACGCGGACCTTTACGAGTCCGAGCGTTCGTCTGAGTGCGTTGACCACGGACCGGCAGGCTGCGCAAGTGGCGGACGCCACGATAGCACTTGATGGCCTGCAGGCGCTTGAGATTCAAGCCGAGTTCGCGGCGGAGGTCGCCTTCAATCACGTATTTGCCTTCCTGGATCGCATGAACGATCTGGGAGAGCTGGGCCTCGGTGAGGTCCTTCGCGCGGATCGAAGGATCAATGTTGGCGCGTTCGAGAATCTCGATCGCGTTGACCGGACCGATGCCGTAAATGTAGCGGAGCGCAATATCAATGCGCTTGTTCGGCGGGACTTCTACCCCAATGATGCGTGCCATAAATGATTAACCTTGACGTTGTTTGTGACGCTTGTTCGTGCAGATGACACGAAGGACGCCACGGCGACGCACAATCTTGCAGTGCTCGCACAGCTTTTTTACCGATGCTCGAACTTTCATGTTAAATCGTTTTTTGCTCTACCAGCAACCGCCCGGTTGACAAATCAAACGGTGTCAGTTGCAACTTCACTTTGTCCCCCGGCTTGACGCCGGAAAATTCCTGCTGCGTGCGCCCGCTGGCAAACGCCAGCAACCGGTGGCCATTGGCCAGTTCCACGCGAAACGTGCCGTTCGGCAACGCCTCGATTACCCGACCTTCAACCCGGAAGGCGTCTTCACGCATGTCAAAATCTCCGGTTCGCCGTTCGTGATCAATACCGTATGCTCAAAATGGGCTGAGAGTGAACCATCTTGCGTCACTACTGTCCAGCCGTCTTTCAAGATTTTCACCTCGGGCCGACCCGCATTCACCATCGGCTCGATGGCGATTGTCATTCCCGCCCGCAACTTGTGGGTGCTTCCCGGGTCAACGAAATTAGGCACTTGCGGTTCTTCATGAACCGACCGCCCGACTCCGTGCCCGACAAACTCACGCACCACGCTAAAACCGTTGCCCTCGACAAAATTTTGCACCGCGCGCGAAATATCCGTCACGCGATTCCCCGCGACCGCCTGCGCGATGCCCTTCTGTAACGCCTGCTGCGTCACATCCATCAAGCGCTGCGCTGCCACCCCGCAACCACCCACGGCCAAGGTCGTCGCCGTATCCCCGATAAAACCTTTATAGACCACGCCGCAATCTACGCTGACGATGTCGCCAAAACGCAACTGCCGGTCATTCGCCAGCCCGTGAACCACTTCGTCGTTCACCGAGAGACAAGTATGACAGGGATACTTGCGGTATCCGAGAAACGCACTCTTCGCCCCGCGCTTCTTCATCGCTTCAGCCGCGAACTCATCCACCTGCCGCGTCGTCACTCCCGGACGCACAAACGTCGCGAGTTCTTCCAACACTTCCGCCGCAATCATCCCGGCGACCCGCATGATCTCCAACTCGCGTTCGCTTTTGATGAGGCTCATCTCGGTTTCAGCTTCACCTCCACCCGAGTTGCTCAGATGAGATCAAGCAGTTAAAACTTAGAGCCGGCCTTTGATCTTCCCCTTCTTGAGGAAGCCATCGTAGTGGCGCATCAACAGATGCGATTCAATCTGCCGCATCGTATCCAGCATCACGCCAACCGTGATCAACATGCTCGTGCCGCCAAAAAATCCTGCGACTGCGGGCGGAATCCCCATCAATTTCCCCAAAATAATGGGCATGATGGCAATCCCGGTCAGAAACAAAGCCCCTGCCAGCGTGATGCGACTCATCGTGTTGTGCAAATAGTCACTGGTGGGCACCCCAGGCCGGACCCCGGGAATGTAGCCGCCATTCTTCTTCAAATCGTCCGCGATCTGGATTTCATTGAACTGGGTTGCCACCCAGAAATATGAAAAGAACAAAATCATCAAACCAAACAACACCAAGTAGGCCACGGACCCGTCGTTAAGCAGTCGGGCCAACGCCAGACATGTTTCTGACATGAACTTGGGAAACGCCCCGTTCTCCGGCTTGAAGGCGCTGCCCACTGTCAGAAAAATCTTTTGCGGAAACATCAAAATAGCTGAGGCGAAAATGACCGGCATGACACCCGCATAGTTCACGCGCAACGGCATGAAGGAAGATTGCCCTGCATAAATTTTGCGACCCACGGCGCGCTGGGCATACTGGACGGGAATCTTCCGTTGCGCCTGGGTGACCGCAATCACGACCCCAATCACCACGATGATCATGGCTGCCAGCAAAGCTCCATGGCCGATGTTGTGCGACGGTTCGATGCCCTTGCCCGGCCAGAACATTTCTTTCATCTGGCCTACCGCTGACGGCAAACTTGCGACGATGCCGATGGTGATGACGAGCGAGACGCCGTTGCCGATGCCGCGCTCGGTGATCTGCTCACCCAACCACATCAACATCATCGTGCCCGTCGTGAGCAGCAGCACCGTCTGGATGCGATACCACCAACCCTTGCTCAAAACCAGGTCGCCATAACTCCAGCCTGAAAAAAGTGTCTGCGGATTTTCCCAGCTCAACGCGGTGGATGTCCCCAAGATGACGCACAATACCACCGTAAGATAACGACCGTATTGGATGATCTTCGCGCGCCCACCTTCTTCCCGAGCCGCCTTGCTCAACTGCGGAATCACCGCCGTCAACAGTTGGATGATGATTGTGGCGCTGATATACGGCATGATGCCAAGAGCGCCCACCGCGCCGTGCCGCATGGCATCGCCGGTGAAGAGATTGTACATCGCCAGAATCCCACCCGCTCCAGCGTGATCTTCAAAATACTGCGCCAAGGCAGCGTTGTTCAGACCCGGCACATGGACGAACGCCAGCAACCGGCAGATGGCCAACAGCAACACCGTGAAAAAAATCCGGGACTTAAGTTCCGGAATCTTGAAACAGTTGGTGAAGGTCTGAATGAGTGATCCAAACATGGAAGCTTATCCTGTTATCCCTTGGCCGCCGGAGCTTTCGCGCCGCCGACCACTTCGCACTTGCCGCCCTTGGCTTCAATCTTGGTTTTGGCCGAAGCACTGAACGCATGTGCCGCCACGGTCAATTTTTTGGTGAGTTCACCGGTGGCGAGAACTTTCACGCCATCACCCTTGCCGTTGATCAAACCGGCTTTGCGCAACACCGCTTCATCCACCCGCGCGCCTTCATCAAAAGCGTTCAACGCGTCGAGATTCACGGGGATATAACGCGTGCCGAAACGCACGTTGTTGAAACCACGCTTGGGGATGCGGCGGATGAGCGGCATCTGACCGCCTTCAAAGCCGATGCGGATCGAGCTGCCGGAACGAGCGGTCTGGCCTTTGCCACCGCGACCGGCGGTTTTGCCGCGACCGCTGGATTCGCCCTGACCGAGACGCTTGCGCCGATGCTTCGCGCCGGGACGGGGTTTAAGATCGTGTAATCGCATAAAAAATTAGTTCGCGGTCGGTGCCACGGGCGCCGCCACTTTTTTGATTTCGATGCCGCGACTGCGGTAAATATCTTCGCGGAGGCGGAGTTTCAACAAACCATTCAAGGTTGCCTTCACCACATTCGCTGCATTGGAAGAGCCAAGCGACTTGGTGAGGATGTCGCGGATGCCGACGGATTCCAACACCGCACGGACCGTCTTGCCCGCGATGATGCCGGTACCGGGAGAGGCCGGGCGCAACAAAATCTTCGCGCCATCGAACTCACAAAAAATCTCATGCGGAATTGTCGCATCCTTCAAAGACACCGCCGTCATGTGCCGCCGGGCGTCTTCGCCACCGCGACGAATTGCGTCAGCAACCTCCGTCGCCTTGCCGAGCCCCAGACCCACGCGGCCTTTTTTGTCGCCAACGACAACCAGCGCGCTGAACTTGAAACGGCGTCCGCCCTTTACAACCTTGGATGAACGGTTGATGAACACCACTTTCTCGACGAGGTCTTCGCCCTTCGAGCCGTCGAAACCTGAGTCAGATGAATCCGGTCGGCGCCCACGACCACGCCCGCCGCCGCCTGCTCCGCCAAAACCACCGCGCCCACGGCCTGCGCCACCGCCAAAACCACCGCCACCCTGGCGGGCCGGCGGAGTCGAAGGGGCTGCTCCCTCTTTATTGATAATTTCTGTTCCGGGTTCGTTTGCCATAACAAATTAAAACTGGAGACCAGCCTCACGCGCCGCATCTGCGAGCGCTTTGACTTTACCGTGATAACGGGCGCCGCCACGATCAAACACAACCGCCTTGATGCCCTTTTCAATCGCCGCCTTCGCCGCTGTGTCGCCAATGCTTTTGGCAGAGGCCACATTTGCTCCGACCTTCTGACCCTTGAGCGACTTGCTGCGGGTGGAGGCGGTGGCGAGCGTCTTGCCCGCCGTGTCATCAATGAACTGCACGTAGATGTGCGCGTCCGTGAAGCACACGCTCATGCGCGGACGTTCACTGGTGCCGGTGATTTTTTTCCGCACGCGCCAGTGGCGTAACTGTTCGAGACGATGTTTCTTTTGCGTTTGCATGTTCTTGGCGCCACGGTTTTGGCCGTGACATTAAAATCAATTGTTACTGAACGGTCTTGCCTTCTTTGCGTTCGACGCGTTCGCCGACGTAACGGACTCCCTTGCCCTTGTACGGCTCAGGCGGATAATAAGCACGAATCTCGGAGGCAACCTTGCCGACGATATGCTTGTCCGGACCTTCGATGGTCAACTTGGTGTTTTCTTCCACCGTGACCTTGACCTGATCCGGAATGTCGTAGTTCACCGGGTGCGAAAATCCGAGACTCAGGTTCACCACTTTGCCGGTGACGGCGGCTTTGAAACCGACGCCTTGAATTTCGAGCTTCTTGACGAAGCCATCCGAAACACCCTTGACCATGTTGTTCACCAACGCGCGGCTCAAACCATGCAACGCCTTGGCCTGGGCATCTTCGCCATCGCGGCTGACGATCACATTCGTGCCGTCCACCTTGAGGCTCGTGCGTTTCGGCAATTCCCAGTCGAGCTTGCCCTTCGGGCCTTCGACGTGAACTTTCTGCCCTTTGATCTCCACCTTTACTTTGGCGGGGATGGCAATCGGTTGTTTTCCAATACGCGACATAAAATCAATCCTTACCAGACGTAGCAGAGCAATTCTCCGCCGATGTTTTTCTTGCGGCACTGCTGGCCGGTCATGATGCCTTCCGAAGTGGAAACCACCGCGACACCAAGCCCACCGAGCACGCGGGGAATTTCCGTTCCGCCGACATACTTGCGCAATCCGGGCTTGCTCACGCGCTTCAATCCTTCGATCACCGACTTCTTGCCTTCGTATTTCAGACGCAGCGTGATCTTCTTGGGAATCTTGCCTTCCACGGCAACTTCCGCGACGAAACCTTCCTTCTTCAGGACGTCCGCCAGACTTTCCTTCATGCGGGAGTGCGGGATTTCCACCGTCGGCAACAGCGCACGGCTGGCGTTGCGAATGCGGGTCAACATGTCTGCAATCGGATCGATCATATCAAAGTCGTAATCTTAATCGTTCACTTCGTTACCAACTGGCTTTGACCACTCCAGGGATCAAACCATTGAGGGCAGCTTCGCGGAACGTCAAACGCGAGCAACCAAATTTGCGCATATAACCATGGCGGCGACCGCTCATCGAGCAGCGATTCACCAGGCGCGTCGGGCTGGCGTCGCGCGGCAACTTCGCCAGACCGGCGTAGTCGCGCTTCGCCTTCAACTCGGCGCGTTTCGCGGCGAATTTCTTTACCGTTGCTGCTTTGCGCTTGTTGCGCTCCAACCATGCTGTCTTGGCCATAAAATCGTTTGGTTATTATTTCTCCGCGAACGGAAAGCCCATGTGCTTCAACAAGTCCAACGCTTGCGCATCGGTCGGTGCACTGGTGACGATGGTGATATCCATCCCCTGCTGCCGCTTGATCTTTTCCAATTCGATCTCGGGAAAAATGGTCTGATCCGGCACGCCGAACGTATAGTTGCCCCGGCCATCGAACTTGCGCGGCGACAAACCACGAAAGTCCCGGATTCGCGGCAAAGACACGGCAACCAGCCGGTCGAAAAACTCATACATCGCGTCCTGACGCAACGTCACGCGACAGCCGATGGGCTGGTTCTCGCGCAACTTGAAGTTCGCGATCGCCTTGCGGGATTTGCTGACCGCCGCCTTGCGACCGGTGATCTGCGTCAGATCCTTGGCGGCATCTTCCAGCGCGCCCTTTTCCAACGAAGCGCTGATGCCCATGTTCACCACGATCTTTTCGATCTTCGGAATCTGATGGACGTTGGCATAGTTGTGCTTCGCCTTGAGGGCGGGCACTACTTCATTGACGTATTTCGTATAAAGTCTGGCTTTCATTTTTGGGCGTCACGGTTTGGGCCGTAACTTAAATTTTATTCTTCTTTTAGGCTTTGGCCGGGGTCGTACCGCGCTTCGCTGCCCGGGCGTCGAACTGCGCCGCTGCCATCACGTTCGAGACGTGGACGGAACCTTCCTTCTCCACAATGGCCCCCTGCGGATGCTGCTGACTCTTGCGCGTATGGCGCTTGATCATCGCGACGCCTTCCACAATGACGCGATCCTTCTTGGGCAGGATGGAGATGATGCGACCGCGCTTGCCTTTGTCCGCGCCGGACAACACCACCACTTCGTCGTTTTTCTTAACGTGAAAACTCTTCATAACTTCAAATCACTTCCGGCGCCAGCGAGATGATCTTCATGAACTTCTTTTCGCGGAGCTCGCGGGCTACCGGTCCGAAGATACGGGTGCCCTTGGGGTTTTCTTCTGCGTCAATGATCACGCAGGCATTGTTGTCGAACCGCACATACGACCCGTCACTGCGGCGGGTGATCTGGCGCGTCCGCACCACCACGGCATTGTGCACTTCGCCTTTTTTCACCGTGCCATCGGGCGCAGCAACCTTGATGTGAACTTTGATCACATCGCCGATGCCCGCATAACGCTGGTTGCGACCCAACACACCGATGTTCCACGCGACTTTCGCGCCGGAATTGTCGGCTACATCAAGATGAGAACGGACTTGTAACATAAAAATTTATCAGGCGGCCACTCGGTCCACGCCGCTGCTCTTTTCCACCACCGCCACCAGCCGCCAGCGTTTCAGCTTGGACAACGGGCGGGTTTCCTCAATGCGCACCTTGTCGCCGACCTTCGCCTCGGCCTTTTCGTCGTGCGCGTAAAATTTGGAGTAGGCCGTGACGACCTTCTTGAACTGCGGATGCGGGAAGCGACGCTCCACCCGGACCACGATGGTCTTGGCCATCTTGTTCGAGATCACATCACCGACGCGTTCTTTGCGCGTGCCGCGCTTTTCGACCGTTTGATTTACAGTTTCAGCCATACCAGAATCAGATTAAGCCGCTTTCTTGCTGTTGCGGAGTTGGGACGCGCGGGTTTCGATCCGCGCAATATCACGGCGCAACGTGCGCAACCGCGCCGGTTTCTCCAACTGCGCGCTTGCCTGCTGCAACCGCAAGTTGAATATCTCCTGACGCAGCTTGCGGCTCTCGACCGCCAATTCCACCTGCGTCATGTCTTTGATTTCCGAAATCTTCATAAAACTTGTTGCGTTCAGGATGCGTGGGCGTGCCGGGAAATGAACTTCGTCTTGATCGGCAATTTGGAAGCCGCCAGACGCATACAATTGCGCGCCACCGCTTCCGTCACACCATCCACTTCAAACAAAATGTTCGCCGGACGGATGACCGCCACCCAACCTTCGACCGGCGCTTTACCCTTACCCATCCGGGTTTCGAGCGGCTTCTTGGTGAAGGATTTCTGCGGGAAGATGCGGATCCACAACTTGCCATGGCGCTTCATCTCACGCGAAATCGCCACGCGGGCGGATTCGATCTGCTTGCTGTCCATCCAGCAACGCTCCAAGGCCATCAAACCATATTCGCCAAACGACACCGAGCTGCCGCGATAGGCCAAGCCCGCGCGGTTGCCGCGGTGCATTTTGCGAAACTTTACTTTTGCGGGTTGTGTTGCCATGTGAAAATTCTCTTCCTAAAAATTAGTTGGCGGCGATGGGCGCAGCCGGTTGCGGCTCGTTCTTCTTCTGCGGCTTGTTCTCGCCTTTGCAAATCCAGCACTTGATGCCGAGCTTGCCATAAACCGTGTTCGCTTCCGCGAAACCGTAATCAATGTTCGCGCGAAGCGTGTGCAACGGCACCCGACCCCAGTGATACTTCTCGACGCGGGCGATTTCCGCACCGCCGAGCCGACCCGCGCAACGGATCTTGATGCCGTCGGCACCAAAGTCCTTCGCAGTCTGCAAAACTTTCTTCATCGCGCGCCGGAACGAAACCCGACGTTCGAGCTGAAGCGCGACGCTTTCCGCGACGAGTTGAGCGTCAATCTCGGGCGATTTGACTTCCTGGATGTCCACGTAAATCTCTTTACCGGTCATCTTGCTCAAGTCTTCCTTGATCTTGTCGATTTCTGAACCCTTGCGACCGATGACCACACCGGGACGCGCGGTCAAAATCGTGATGCGGCAGCGGCTCGCCGCGCGCTCGATCAAAATCTTCGGAACCGAAGCGGTCTCGAGCTTCTTCTTGAGAATCTCGCGGATCTTGCGGTCTTCAGCCAACAGGTTGCCGAACTCTTTCTTCGGTGAATACCACTTGGAGCGCCAGTCTTTATTGACAGCAACACGCAGTCCGATTGGATTGGTTTTTTGTCCCATACAAATTACTCGTCAGAGACCGTGATTTTGATGTGGCAACGACGCTTGACGATCGGGCCAGCCGAGCCACGCGCCTTGGGCGTAAAACGTTTCAGCGATGTCGCCGCACCTGCTACCGCTTCTTTCACCAACAGCGTTTCCGGCTTCACCTTGTTATTGTGTTCGGCATTCGCAATGGCCGAATCCAACGTCTTGGCAACGAAGCGCGCTGACTTGCGCGGCACAATTTTCAAAACTGCCTGCGCCTGCAAAGCGGGCAAACCCTGGATCTGCCGCACCATCTCCCGCATCTTCTGCGGAGACATCGGCACGTTTTTCATGATTGCAAAAGTTTGCATACTATTTCGCTTCCGCCTTGGCCGTGTGAGCGCCGTGCTTCTTGAACGTGCGC
>ERZ1292630.3151-Hain-H41-02um-R3-3151-length-14742-cov-7_pt1 | contig 14742 bp, 15 predicted proteins | sample MGYA00564408_ERZ1292630 | MGnify/ENA primary metagenome ERZ1292630 (study PRJEB36523, sample SAMEA6512641) | groundwater metagenome | collected 2019-01-08 | study: AquaDiva: Metagenomics assemblies of 32 groundwater samples | reverse complement strand
TCTTCACGCCCGCCGCCTGCGAGGGGACAACGACCCTCTTCGAGACCGACTACTTCGGCGAGAAGGCCTACCTGACCCAGAGCGGACAGCTCTACAACGAGGCCACGGCGATGGCGTTCGGGAAGAGCTACTGCTTCGGGCCGACCTTCCGCGCGGAGAAGTCGAAGACCCGCCGCCACCTCATCGAATTCTGGATGGTCGAGCCGGAAGTCGCCTACGCCACGCTCGACGACGTGATGTTGCTCATCGAGCGCTTCCTGGAATACACGGTCGGCCGCGTGCTGGAGGCCCGGCGGCCGGAGCTCACGCTCCTCGGCCGCGACGTCGCGGCGCTGGAGCGCGTGAAGGCGCCGTTCCCGCGTCTCTCCTACGATGAGGCGGTGATGGTCTTGAAGCAGAAGGGACAACCGTTCGAGGACGGGAACGACTTCGGCGGCACCGACGAGACCATCCTGACGGAGGGATACGACCGGCCCTTCTTCGTCCACCGTTTTCCCGCGGCCGTGAAAGCCTTCTACATGAAGCGCGACCCCCAGGACGAGCGTCTCTCGCTCTCGTGCGACCTCCTGGCGCCGGAGGGATACGGCGAGATCATCGGGGGCGGGGAGCGCGAGGAGAGCCTGGAACGGCTGGTGGCCCGGATCGAGGAGCACCAGCTCCCGATGGCGGCGTTCGAGTGGTATCTCGATCTTCGTCGGTACGGTACGGTGCCTCACGCCGGATTCGGAATGGGCATCGAGCGGACGCTGACCTGGATTTGCGGGCTGGAGCACGTGCGCGAGACGATTCCGTTCCCGCGCCTGCTTCACCGGTTGCACCCCTAGCGCCCGCGCGACGATCCTGGGTAAGAGGACGCGTTCGTGGTAAAATAGCTGTTTCGCGCTGCATCCGGGCTCCGACACCATGCGAACGCGCCAGTCGCCGCCGGCCGCCAGACCGGCCCCTCTTCGCCGCCTCGTGGCGCCCTTCCTCGCGGGGGTGCTCGCCGCGCTTCTCTGCTTCTGCGGCGCGGCGCTCCGCGCCGAGGCGGCGGCGCGCTCCCTCTACCGCATTCCTCCCGCCAAGATCGAAACGCTCCATCGCTTCCTGCTCGCGGGAATCGACGTGGCGGGAACCGGCGAGGATGGATCGCTCCACGTCTTCCTGAACGCCACCGAGCTCGCCTCGGCCGAGGCCCTCGGTCTCGCCCCCCAGCTGCTCGCCCCTCGCGGTGCGCTGGCGGCGCCCGGAGCCGTGGCGGCTCCTCCTGGCCTCGGCGACTACCACACCTACGACGAGACGATCGCCGAGATGAGTTCGTACGTCGCCTCGCACCCCTCCATCGCGCGGCTCGACACGATCGGCGTCTCGATCGAGGGGCGCCTAATCCTCGGCGTGAAGATCTCCGACAACGTGACGGCAGAAGAGGCGGAGCCGGAGGTCCTCGTCGTGGGATGCCACCACGCGCGTGAGCTGATGAGCGTGGAGTTGCCGCTCTACCTCATGCGGCGGCTCCTCGACGGCTACGGCGTCGACCCGCTCCTGACGTCGCTCGTCGATTCGAGAGAGATCTGGATCGTCCCGATCCTGAATCCCGATGGGCACGTCTACGTGCAGAACAACTCCGGCGGGCAGTCCGGCGGCTGGTGGCGGAAGAACCGGCGGCCAAACGGGGACGGGACCTTCGGCGTCGATCTCAATCGGAATTACGGGTTCAACTGGGCCTACGACGATCTCGGCTCGAGTCCGTCCACTACCAGCGAGGTCTACCGGGGAACGGGGCCATTCTCGGAGCCAGAGACGTCGGCGATTCGCGATTTCATGGCGGCACACGAATTCCGCGTCTCGGCGTCGTTCCACAGCTACGGTCAGCTCTTCCTCTACCCCTGGGGATACGACCGCCTCGACACGCCGGACCACGCCGTCTTCCGCGCGCTCGGCGACTCCGTCTCCGCCCAGAACGGCTACCGGGCGGGGAACCCGAAGAACGGCGCGATCTACATCACCAACGGAGACATGGACGACTGGGTCTACGGCGACACGGCCGCCAAGCCGCGGCTCTATGGATTCACGTTCGAGTTGAACACCTACGATCAGGGGGGCTTCTACCCGAACGACGCGCTCATTCCCGCCACGTGCGCGCTCAACAGCGGCCCGCTCCTCACGCTTCTTCGGTACGCCGACGAACCGCGCCGCATCCTCTTGCCCGCGCGTACCACGCCGCCCGCCTTCGCGGCGCAGGGCACGGGAATGCTGCTCTTCTGGAGTTCGTCCGCGCCCGATCCGGCCAACCCCGCCGCGCGGCACGACGTTCGCCGCATCGACTCCCTCGCTCGGGCCCTCGACGACGCCGAGAGCGGCGTGGGCGACTGGGATTCGCTTCGCTTCGCGTGGAGCGCGACCCGGGCCGCGAGCGGGAGCCACTCCTACTGGTCGGGCTCGGGGAACAATCGCGAAAGCATGCTCACCGCGCGTGCGAGCCTCGACGCCGCGGGGAACGACAGCCTTGTCGTCCAGGCCTACTGGGACCTGGAGCCGTTCTACGACTACTGGTACGCCGAGGGGTCCACCGACGGCGGCGATTCGTGGACCCCGCTCCGCGGCGACCGGACCACGGACGACAACCCCTTCGGCTACAACCAGGGATCGGGCATCTCGGGAACGAGCGGGGGGGGGTTCCTGCGCGCGGCCTTCTCCCTTCTGCCCCAGGCCGGGACGCAGGTCCTGGTCCGCATCCGATGCGTGACGGACGGGGCGACCTTCGGCGAGGGGCTCTACGTGGACGACCTGACACCGACGGCGCGTTACCTCGGCGCCTCGATCGTCGATACGGGAAGTCCCGCCCCGCAGTTTCTCCTCCAGCCCACGCCCGCCACGCCGGGGCACTTCCAGGTCCGCGCGATCGACGGCGAGGGGCAGACGGGGCGCTGGAGCGACCGGACCTCCTATCAGCCCGGTGTGACGGCGGCCGGCCAGGGAGACCTCGTTCGCGCGCATGACCGGCTCTGGCCCAACGCGCCCAATCCTTTCAATCCGCGAACGCGATTCCGCTTCCAGCTTGCCGCGGGCGCCGCCGGGCCGTTCCGGCTCTCCGTCTTCGACGTCACGGGACGGCTGGTCTCCACGGTGGCGGCTGGGCGCGACGAGGGCCGGGGTGGGGAACGGGCCGTCGACTGGAGCGCGCGCGACGCCTCGGGCCGGGAACTGGCGAGCGGTGTCTATCTTCTCCGGCTCCAGACGGTTCGGGGCTCCCTGGAACGGAAGATCACCCTCCTTCGCTGACTCCGATTCCGGGCTTTCTGGATTGACAGCGCCGACGACCCGACCGTACCCTCCCGATTCCATTTCCTCCCTTCATCTTGCGTTGGCATTGAAATGGAATTGGCCGGGCTTCGTCGGGGTAGGAATGGAAGATGGCGGTCGGGGCGCGGAAACGACGTCGAAACAGCGATGTCACCGCGCAGTAACTTGACAGGCGGCAGGGTGATGGCTAGGCTCGCGAACGTGAGCCGTAGGATCCGGGCCGAGTCGATCCGGCCGCAGGTGGCGGCGCTGGTGGTCGCCCTGGCCGGGTTTGGGTCCTGCGCATCGCCGGCGCCCCCACGCCCAGCAGTCCCCCCCGCTCCGATCGTATTGGCCGGAACCGAGTACGCGGCACCGATGCTCCGGGCGCAGATCCTGGCGTTCCGCGAGCTCTACCCGCAGGCCGATTCCATCGTCCTTCAACCGAACGGTTCGGCGGAAGGGATGGAGCAGCTTGTGAACGGAGAGGTGGGCATGGCCCTGATGATGCGCGATCTGACCGAGCCGGAAGTCGAGGCGGCCGTCACCAAGGACGGGCTTCGCTCCTTTCCGATCGCGTGGGACGCGGTGGCGGTCGTCGTCCATCCCTCCTCGCCCATCCAGCAACTCTCGCGATCCGAACTCACCCAGATCTACTCCGGCGCCGTCACCGACTGGTCCACCCTGGGCTGGCGTCGCGGCGGAGCCATCATGGCGATCACCGGCGGACCGCGTCTCGGGCTCTACGGCTTCGGGGAGCAGGCCCTCCTCGCCGACTCCGCGTACGCCGCGACGATCTACGCGCTCGATACCGAAGAGGAAATCGCGCGTGTCGTCTCCGAGCGGCCGAACGCCATCGCGCTTCTCTCCCGGCCCTTCGTCACCGATCGGATCAGGCCGCTTCACGTCTCGGCGGCCATCGGATTCCCGTACGTTCCGTTCGAGCGCGGCGCGATTCTCGAGCGGCGCTACCCGCTGCTCCGGAGCCTCGCCTTCGCGACGCCGCTGACGCCGCGGACCGGCGCGGCGGATTTCGTCACCTTCGTTTCCAGTGCGGAGGGACAGCGAATCGTCGCCCGCCACGGTTACGCCCCTGCGACCGTCCCCGTCCGGATCGTCCGGACTGTAGAGGAGGGAGAGTGAATCTGCTTCGTTCCCGGCGAGTTCTCGTGTTGATCCTGGCCGCCATGGCGCTCACGGCGCCCCGAGCGTTCGCCCTCTCGTCCGGCGACCTGATCAAGCAGGGGGTGCAGGCGCTGAAGGACGGGAAGTCGCAGAAGGCCCTCGAGCTCTTCACCCAGGCCGAGAAGCTCGATCCGAGCAGCCCGCGCCCGCACTACTTCATCGCCTCGGCCCTGGAGCGCCTCGGGAATCCCGACAGCGCCAAGGTCCAGTACCAGGTCGCGCTCGGGAACCAGCCGAAGTATCCGGAGGCGCTGACCGGCCTCGGCAACCTCCTTCGCAAGCAGGGCCAGATTCCCGAGGGGACCGCGAAGCTCGAGGAAGCGGTGAAATACGGCCCGAAGGATCCGGGCGCGCTCTACTCGCTGGGGCAGGCCTACCTGAAGGACAAGCGGTACGAGGAGGCCGAAAAGGTCTTCCGGAAGGGAACGCTTCTCAAGCAGGGACGCTCCCTCTTCCTGGCGGGAACGGCCCTGGCGCTCGAGGGGAAGGGCGATCTCAAGCCCGCGGAAGAGCTCTTCATCCGCGCTCGCGAGACCGATCCGAACAATCTGCGCGTCCGGATGGACTTCGGCGGCTTCTACGATCGGAAGAAGATCCCCGTGCTCGCCGCGCCGGAGTACGGCCGCGCCGCCGAACTCGATCCGACGAATCCCGAGACGCATTTCCTCTACGGGCGCGCGCTCGTGGGGATGAACGAATTCAACGCCGGCCTCGCCGCCTTCCAGAAGGCGGAATCGGTCGACTCGACCTTCGCGCCGGCGTACCTCGAGGCGGGGCGGCTCTTCGCCCGCGCGAAGCGCCCGTCCGACGCCGCGGAGAAGTTTCAGAAGTACACCGAGCTTCTACCGGAAGAGTTCACGGGCCATTTTGAGCTCGGCAAGGCCCTGAGCGCGAGCCGCGACCGCGCGGATCGAATCTCGGCGGTCGCCATTCTCGAGAAGGCGAACGAGATCAAGGCGGATCAGCCGGAAGTGCTGGGCGCGCTCTGCAAGCTCTACACGGAACAGGGAGCCGACTCACGCGAGCAGGCGATCGCGGCGTGCGACAAATACGTCGCGGTGGCCGACTCGATCGAACCGGCCGAGAAGCTGAAGATCGGCGGGCTTTTCGCGGCCGTGCCCGATTCCGGAAAGGCGCTTCCGCTTCTTCGCGCGGCGGTCGAGCAGGATTCGACGCTCGCCAAGGACGCCAACTTCCAGATCGGCCTCCTTCTCTTCACCTCGCGCGACTGGGGGGCGGCCGTCCCGTACTTCAGCGCGACGCTCGCGTACGACTCGACCTTCATCCCGGCGCTCCTCAATCTCGGCCTCTGCCAGTTGCAGGGCGGCGAGAAGTCGGGCGCGATCGAGACCTTCCGCCGGTCGCTGGCTCTGAAGCCCAACGACGCGCGGACGCTCATCTGGGTGGGGCAGACGCTCCTCACGATGGAGCCGGATTCGCTACCGGTGGCGTACGAGACCTACGAAGCGGCCATGGCCGCCGACTCCGCGAGCGCCGACGCGCAGCGCGGAGCGGGCCTGTCGCTCCTGCTGATGGACCGCTGCGGGGACGCCCTCTCCTACTTCCTCCAGTCGACGGCGATGGACCCGAACAACGTTCAGGGGCACGTCTGGCTGGCGCAGACCTACTCGAAGTGCAAGGATCTCACTCGCGCGAAGGAAGAGTTTAACAAGGCGCTGGAGATCGACCCGACCAACGGGCCGGCGTCGCAGGGGCTCCAGATCATCCGGAATTTCGAAGCGAAACAGCAGGCCCGGGCCGCGGGAGCGGAAGGGCAATAGCGGCACGCGGCGGGTTTGCCGCCGACCACGTCAAGGAGGCACGATGAGTTTGGATGTTCGGACCGTGGGAGACGTGACGATCCTGACCCCCAAGGGAATGCTCCTGGGCGGGAAGGAGACGGACGAACTCCAGTCGAAGATCAAGGAACTCGCGGAGGCGAGTAATCGCAAGCTTCTCATCAACCTGGGGCAGACGACGTTCATGAACAGCGTCTCGCTGGGCGTGCTCATCGCCGGACACGCGAACTACTCCAAGCGTGACGCGAAGCTGAGGCTTTGCGCCGTGGACAAGAAGATCCAGAGCATTTTCGTGGTGACGAAGCTCTCTCTCGTCTTCGAGGTGTTCGACGACGAGGCGGAAGCGCTCGCGAGCTTTAAGTAGCCGGAACCAAGGGTTGCCGGTCCCGCCGGGGTGGCGTATCCTGAGCGGCCGGTCGGACCCCCCACACAACCAGGTAGGAGGATTCAGCAGTGAGACAGGGTCTCTTCGTCACCATCCTCGGAGTGGTCGCGCTCGTCATCTCGATCGTGATCTTCAACTTCCTTCCCGAATACATCAAGCAGGGCGGGCCGCTCGTCGCGGGCCTCATCATGCTCTCCATCATGTCGGTCGCGTTCACCTTCGAGCGCCTCTTCACGCTCTCGCGCGCCAAGGGCGTGGAGCCGGCTCCGGTGTTCATGAAAAAGGTCCGTCAGAAGATCGACGCCCTCGACATCGACGGCGCCGCCGAGCTCTGCGCCAAGCAGCGCGGCTCGCTGGCCAACGTGCTTCGCGCCGGCTTCGATCGCTATCTGGTCGTTCGCACGACCGGCATGGATCGCCAGCAAAAGCTCCAGGAAGTCCAGAAGGCCATGGAAGAAGCGAACATGCTCGAGGTTCCGCTCCTGGAGCGAAACCTGATCGCCCTGGCGACGATCGCCTCGATCGCGACCATGGTCGGTCTTCTCGGGACGGTCATCGGGATGATCAATTCGTTCGCGGCCCTCGGGCACGCGGGCTCGGTCGACGCCGTGAAGCTGGCCGTCGGTATTTCCGAGGCGCTCATCAACACGGCCGGCGGCCTCTTCGTGGCCATCTTCTCGATCATCCTCTACAACATCTTCACGACCATGATCGACAACTTCAACTACGGCATGGACGAAGCGACGCTCCAGGTGATCGAGGTCCTGGCGATCAAGGAAGCGAGCAAGTAAATGTCGGCCAAGAAGCTCAAGCGGGTAGGCATCAAGATCGACATGACGCCCATGGTCGACGTTGCCTTCCTGCTCCTGATTTTCTTCATGTCCACGTCTCAGTTCGATCCGCCGCAAAAGGTGCCGATCACGCTCCCGGACAGCCATTCGAACTTGAAGGTGCCCGAATCGGACGTGATGGTGCTGGGGATCGACAAGGAGTCGCGGCTCTACTGGCAGCTCGGCAAGAATCCGCAGCAGGAGACCGACATCGCCAGCCTGGAGCAGCTCCTGACCGACCAGCGGCGCCGGAACCCGCGTCTCCGCGTCGCCATCAAGGCGGACAAGGAGAGCGAGTACGGAATGATGGAAGACGTGATGGCGGCCATGCAGAAGACGAACACGATCACGTTCAGCCTCGTCACGGAGCTGGTGCAGAGCAAGAAGTCGGCGCTCCACTGATCTCCGTTTCATCCGAGAGGAAACGCCACCGATGGGTGCCGTAGACAGTCCAGAATCAGGCAGTAAAAAGAAGAAAAAAGGCGGGCTGAAGAAACGCGCGCCGAAGCGGCTCGGGATCAAGATCGACATGACCCCGATGGTCGACGTCGCGTTCCTGCTCTTGATCTTCTTCATGTGCACGACGGTGTTTCGGAAGCCGCAGGCGCTGGAGATCAACCTGCCCCCGGATCCGAAGGCCAAGGTCGAGATCGCCGAGTCGAACGTGATGACGGTTCGCGCCATCGCGCCGACCGACAAGGCGCGCGGCGACATCCGCGTGTTCTGGAACATCGCGAAGCAACCGTACAAAGAACAGAAGTGGAACGACATGGAGTCGGTCTTCGCGGCGGAGGGGAAGAAGAACCCGAAGCTCGTCGTCCTGGTGAAGATCGAACGGACGGTCAAGTACATGTACATGGTGAATCTGATCGACCAGTTGCAGTTCGCCGAGTTGAATCGCTTCTCGCTGGCGCCTCTGGAGCCGAAGGAGAAGGCGGAAGTGGAGGCGCTCTGATGAACATGGCGACCAGCACGATCGATCGCGTTCCCATCGGGGCGAGCGATCTCAAGCAGAACGCTGCCCGCCTGCTTCGCAACGGGCTCATCATCTCGTGCGCGATTCATGTGGCGTTGATCGGGATTTACCTCGGAAGCACGCTCATCAAGCCGAAGGACGAGGCCGCGTACACGGGCCGGGTCATCAGGATGGAGACGCTTCCTCCGCCCCCGCCCCTTTCCGACGCCGCGCCGCCGCCGGTGGTGCCGCAGACGATGGAAGTCGCCAAGCCGACGATCGGAATTCCGACGCCGGTCGCCGACGAGCTCGCGCCCGAGCAGACGATCATGACGCAGCAGGAAATCGCGGCGTCGATCACTCCGATCGGGCAGGGGTCGGGAAGCGGCAGGGACTCGCTCGTAATCGGGGCCACCGACGACCTTCCGGCGCAGGGCGAATTCGTCTACTACGAGGACGAGCCGGTTCCCGTCACCAATCCGGCGCCGGTCTATCCCGAATTCGCGCGCGAGGCGCAGATTCAGGGCAAGGTGGTCCTCCACGTGCTTGTCGGAAAGGACGGGCGCGTCAAGAACGTGAAGGTGTTCAAGGGCGTCACGGGGCTGAACGAGGCCGCCATGGACGCCGTGAAGCGATGGGTTTTCAAGCCGGCGCTCAGCAACAACAAGCCGGTCGCCGTCTGGGTGGAGGTCCCGGTAGACTTCCACTTCTAGCCTCAAGCGCCTCCGCGGAGCAGAGGCGCCGGACATGATTTCGGACCTGATCTGAGAAATCCCCCCGACCCCTCTCCACGACGTCCGCGGACGTCGTCGACGCCGGGAAGAAACGGGGAGCATCATGTCCGGCCTGCTTCGATACGCTTCGTTCTCCGCATTGTCTCCGGCGCGGGCCGCCCATCGTGGGGGCCCCGACGCGAGATCCTCTCCCGGCACCCCCTCTCTCGCCCTCGTTCTCTCGGGCGGAGTCCATCTCGCGGCGCTGGCGCTCTGCCTGGCGGCGGCCGCGCGTTCGGGGTTCGTGGAGTCGAGGCAGATGGAAATGCGGATTCTGATCGATCCTGGCCTCACCCTGACTCCGCCGCCCTCGTCCGCGCCGCCCGTCATCGGCCGAGCCGCCGATGACGAGCGAGGCCGCATCGAACCGGCACCGCCGGAGCGACGGGTCGTGGATCAACCGATCGACAGGCCCACCTTCAACCCCGGCGCCAGCGGGGGCGTCCGCCCCGACAATCCTCACGGGGGCGGAATCGTCGGCGAGGGGGACCTCCCGGCTCCTCCGGAGCGTAGCGCGGTCGATCCCAATACTCCCATCGCCTACTACGACGAACCGCCGGTCCCCGTGGAGGTCCCCGAGCCACCCTATGAGGACATGCCCCGGGAGGCGGGAATCGAGGGAAAGGTCGTCCTGGAGGCTCTGGTGACCTGGGAGGGGCACGTTCGAGAGGTTCGGATTCGGGAAGGGAATCCCATGCTGGCGGCTCCCGCCGCGAAGACCGTGAAAACATGGCGATTCCGGCCAGCCCGGTGGCAGGGACGGGCGGTCAGCTGCTGGGTCTCGATCCCCATCGTCTTCCGGCTGCACTAGGGGGCGTTTTCGTTGACAGGCCGCAAGGGCGAAGCATAGCCTGAACGGTCATGCGCGCCTCCGGCAATCCCTCTGATCGCAATCTTTTCTGGGGCATGGCTGCCGGGCTGACCGCGGTGGTCGTCGGGCCGGTCCTCGCCGCGGCGGCCGAGGGGCGCGTCCCGCATCAGAGCGGCATGATCGAGCTCTACTGGACCGGCGGCGTCTTCATGCACCCGATCCTCTTCTGCTCGGTCGTGGGGCTCGGCCTCATCATCGAGCGCGCGTGGTTTTTCACGCGGGCGCGTACCGATACCCGCCGGCTGATGGGCGAGGTGCTGCGAACCCTTCAAGACCAGGGACTCGAGTCGGCGCAGCGGATGCTCCACGCGCGGCGCGGTCCGATCGCCGCCGTCCTTCATTCGGGACTGGCGAGGGCCAAGCGCGGCCCGGAGGCGGTGGAGAAGGCGATCGAGACCGCGGCATCGATCGAGATCGCGCTCCTGGAGCGCGGCTTGATCTGGCTCGCGACCGTGGCCAACATCGCCCCGCTCCTCGGTTTCCTCGGCACCGTCTCGGGGATGATCCACGCGTTCGAGGCGATCGCCGCCGCGGAGGAGGTCTCGGCGAAGCTCGTCGCGACCGGCATCTCCGAAGCGCTGATCACGACCGCCGCCGGGCTGATCGTGGCGATCCCGGTTCAGGCCGCGCACAACTACTTCGTCTCCCGAATCGACAAGTTCGTCATCGACATCGAGGAGTCGGGCGCCGAGTTGATCGACAGCCTGACGACGCACTCCAAGGAATGGGAGCACTTCCTCACGACGATCCACGCTCCGGGCACGCCGGCTCAGCGCTGACGGCCCGGGCCCGGTCACGCCACACATGAGAATCGCCCGCAGACGCTCGTCCAGCCCGGAGATTTCGCTCGTCTCCACGTCGGACGTCGCGTTCCTTCTGCTCATCTTCTTTCTCTCGACCGCGGCGCTGAGCGTCGAGCGCGGGTTGCTGCTCGAACTTCCGCGCGCGGGCGATTCCCCGGCCGTGCTCCCGGCCTCGCGGATCGTGTCGGTCGGCGTGGCCGCGGACGGATCGTTCGACCTCGACGGCACGCCGGTCTCCGCCGACGCGCTCCGTGCGGCGCTCCTGGCGCGACTGGGCTCGGTGCCCGATTCGGTCGTGCGACTGCGCGTCGATTCGGCCGCGCCCTACGCGGCGTTCGTCTCGGCGCTCGATCAAGTGAAGCTCTCGGGCGCGCGGCAGCTCTCGCTGGAATCGGGACCACGGCCATGAAGCTCAGACGGCGGGTGCGAATCGGGTCGTCGATCCCCACGGCCTCCATGGCCGATATCGCCTTGCTCCTCCTCATCTTCTTCATGAGCACGACGATCATCGGCTCGCGTCAGGGGATCGCGGTCCGTTTGCCGGGTACGACCGCGGGAGAACGGCTTCGCGTGGAGGGGATGATACGCGTCTCCATCGGACCGAACGGGGAGGTGGCGTTCAACGACGCGCGCGTTCCCCTGGCGAGCGTCGGCGCCCTGCTCGCGGAGAAGCGCGCGCGGCGCCCCGATCTGGTCGTGGCGCTCCACGCGGATGCACGGACGCCATACGCGCTGGTCGGCGCGGTCCTGGACGAACTGAAGGCGGCAAGGGCGCCGCGCGTGACGCTGGCGACGACGAAGCGGGGGGGGATGTGAACCAGACCGACCGACTCCCGTCGCTTCGCCGAAATTACTACCGGCGCGTCCGAAGCGCGCTCGTCGTCGCCGCGGCGGTCCACGCGGTCGCCTTCGCCATGGCGCCGCCGTACCGCCCCGCGCCTCCGATCATGCGGCCCGATCCGCTCCGGCTCCTTCCAGCCGGCGGGGGGTGGGGCCGGTCGATCGTGGACCTGGCGAGCGCAGGGACGTCCGTCGCGCAGGAGCTGCGGGCGAGGACGTCTCCGCTGGCCGGCGTCGTCCCGGCCGCGGAGCGGGAGATCATGTCGGAGCAGTGGGCGCCGCCACGGGCGGGGGTGGCCGCCGCGGCGGGCGCAACGGTGGCGGCCGGGGGAGGCGGGACGATGGAGGAGGATGCCGCGCCCGTCTACTACGGGTACGACACGGCCCCTCGCGCGCTGCGGACGTTCGAGCCCTCCTACCCCATGGCGGCCAAGTACTCGGGATTCGAGGGGACCGTCGTGATCAATATCAACCTCGACGAGCGTGGGAGGATCCTACGGGCGTGGGTGGCATCCGCCAGCGCTCCGGAGTTGCTCATCGCGACCGCCCTCGACGCCGTCCACCAGTTTCAGTTCTCGCCGGGGCTGGCGCGCGGCGTCGCGGTCCGTTCCACCGTGGCGGTGCCGTTTCGGTTTTTCTTGAGGCGAATCAGCTAACGCGATGGGAGGCAATACGATGAACACTCATGCTGCCGGCGACGGCGAAGTTCCGAAGCAGAAGGGGCCGAACGAATTCGGGACCCTGGGGACGATCTTCGTCAACCCGAGGGCGACCTTCGCGGCCATGGCGGAACGGCCGCGCTTCATCGTGGCGATGATGCTCGTGGCCGTGGCGATCTCGGTCATGGCGGTCCCGATCTTCCAGTCCGGAGTGGTGCGTGACGAGACCCTCGCGAAGATGGAGCAGAAGGGGACTCCCGAGCCTCAGATCGAGGCGACGGCGAAGTTCTTCGATTCTCCGGCTGGGCTGATCATGGGCGTCGCCGGAAATATCGTCGGCGTGCCGTTCGCCCTCCTCGTGAGCGCGGCCATTCTCTTCTTCATGGGGAATTTCATGCTCGGGGCGAAGCTCCGCTTTTCGCACTACCTGAGCGCGGCTGCCTACGGCTCGGTCGTGGGAATCGCGGATCATGCTGTGAGAACGGCGCTCGTGGTCGCCAAGGGATCGATGGACGTTCGGCTGGGGCTCGGCAACCTCTTCGGAGAGGATCTCCCCTACCTGGGCCGGGTCCTCGATTCGCTGACCGATCCGCTCCTCCTCTGGGGGATGGCCATCACGGCGCTGGCGCTGGCGGTCTACGCCAAGAAGGGGTTCGGATTCGGCGTCATCGCCTCCATCCCGACCCTGATCGTGACGCTCCTTCTCTCGGCGATGCGCTAGAGGCGGAAACCAAAAGGCGTTTCCCCGCGTATCAGTGAATACCGTCCCCCGGGACGGCCTAGACGATTCAATCCGTGTCCCTGATCTGGAGATAACGCATGCGATCCGTTCCTCGCTTCGCTCTCAGCACCCTCGCGGCGGTCGCCGTCCTTACGGTGGGCGCCATGGCGCCGCCGCCCATATGGGCCGCGGCGGATTCCACGATGGCGGTCCCCTCGGCGGCCGTTCCCGGGCAGGCGGGCGAGGTCTGGTCCCTCGCGCGCTGCATTCAAACCGCCCTCGAGAGCAACGGCGATGTTCGCGGCGCGAACGCCCGGACGATGCAGGCGCGAGGGGGCGCGCTCAGCGCCTGGTCGAACGTCCTACCGTCTGTGACAGCGTCGGCGGGAATCACGCGCATCAACCCGCAAGGCACCGTCAACCCAGTCGACGTGTCCTCAATATCGGGGTCGCTCCAGACCAATCTCTTGGACATCCGCGCATGGTCGGACAAGCGCCGCCAGGACCATTTGAGGACGAGCGCCCGGCATGGTGAAGCCGAAACGCGCAACGACGTCGTCTTTCGCGTGAAGCAGCAGTATTTCGAGTGCATCAAGGCCAAGCGCCTCGCGGAGGTCGCACGCGATTCGGAACGGCTCGCGCGCGACGAGGAGACTCGCTCCGAGGCGCTATTTCAGGTCGGAAGCGTCGCACGCGGCGACGTTCTGAAGGCGCGAGCCCGGCGTGCGTCGACGCAGCTGAGCCGGATTCAGGCTGTGAATCAGGTCAACATCCAGTTGCAGCGGCTGAAGCAGCTCCTCGGCGTCGAAATCGGGACGTCGCTCTACGTCGAGGCCGAGATGGACGGGGAGACGGCACTGCCCGATTCCGCGTCGGTGGTGGCGCAGGCGATCCGTTCGCGGCCGTTGCTCGCTTCGGCTCAAGCCTCTGAACGCGCTGCCCGGTCCGGGTTGTTCGGCGCGCGCACGTCGCGCGCCCCCCGCGTGACCGGCACGGCGAACGTCGAGCGGACCCGCATTGAAGAATCACCGGCATCCACCGAGTGGACCGGCGCGCTCCGCGTATCCGTCCCGCTCTTCGACGGCCTCGCCACGGAGGGGAATGTCCGCGCCGCCAAGGGATCGCTCCTCGAGTCCGAGGCGAGCCGCCGGCAGCTGGAACTCGACGTCGCCGTCGAGACGCAGCAGGCGTGGCTCCTTCTCAAGGAAGCCGTGGAGCGAATCGCCGTCGCGCGAGAAGGCGTCGCGTCGGCGGAGGAGGATCACAAGTTTTCCAAGAGCCGCTACGAGCTCGGCGCGGGGACCTACCTCGACCTGCTCACCGCGGCCGTAGGCCTGGAACAGGCGCGCCAGCAGCTGGTCGAGGCGCAGGCCGACGCGCGTGTCGCCGAAGCCGCGCTGGAGCGGGCGATCGGGGAGCGGCGCTACTAGCGTCGCTCGGGGGGAAAGCGAACCATGAAAGGCCGGACCAAGGCGCTCCTCATCGGAGGAGGCGCGCTGCTCGTGACTCTCGTGATCGTGGCCAATGTGGCCCGGTCCTCCGGCGGCAAGACCGCCGTGCAGGTGGGCGAGGTGAAGAAGGGGACGATCACGTCGACGGTGCGCGCGCCGGGAGGATGTGGCGCAGAGCTCGGCGAGCCTCGTGATCGCCCGCAGCCGAC
>ERZ1292630.3148-Hain-H41-02um-R3-3148-length-14749-cov-5_pt1 | contig 14749 bp, 11 predicted proteins | sample MGYA00564408_ERZ1292630 | MGnify/ENA primary metagenome ERZ1292630 (study PRJEB36523, sample SAMEA6512641) | groundwater metagenome | collected 2019-01-08 | study: AquaDiva: Metagenomics assemblies of 32 groundwater samples | reverse complement strand
GTTCGGCGCGCTGGTCGTCGCGAATCCGTTCAGTCGCAACCCGGTCACAAGCGCGATGTTCCTCGTGCTCACGATCATCTCGATGGCGGGGTTGTTCGTCCTGCTGCACGCGTTTTTCCTCGCGGCGGTGCAGGTGGTGGTTTACGCGGGCGCGGTGATGGTGCTGTTCCTGTTCGTCATCATGCTGCTGGATCTGAAAGAAGAAGAGCGCCGCAAGATCAAGAAAGCCGGACTGGTGGCAGGGGTGGTTTCAGTCGGTGCCATCATCGCCATTTTTATTCGCTCGCTGCTGGCCACGAACCCCGGCAAGGAGCTGACCAATCCCACATCCGTCGGCGACACTGCCACGCTCGGCAAGATGCTATTCACGAAATACCTGTTGCCGTTTGAGATCGTCTCCATCCTGCTCCTCGTGGCAATGGTGGGTGTGATTTTATTAAGCAAAAAAGATTTGAAATGAACCTTAGCCGCAAAGAAGCACAAAAAGCACAAGAGGGATTCTTTTTTGTGCCTTCTGTGCCTTTTTGCGGCCAATCCAAATGAACGTAGGACTGGAACATTATCTCGTAGTCAGCGCGCTCCTATTCGCGTTGGGCCTGCTCGGCGTCATCGTGCGGCGCAACCTCATCGTGATTTACATGTCGCTGGAGTTGATGCTCAACTCGGCGAATCTCGCGCTCGTCTCTTTTTCGCGGTTCAACGACAACCTCAACGGCCAGGTAATGGTGTTCTTCATCATCACCGTGGCGGCGGCGGAAGTGGCGGTTGGCCTCGCGCTGATCGTCGCGCTCTATCGCAAGCGCCAATCGGCGCACGTTGAAGACCTGACCTCGATGAAATACTGACGGATGAAATACGAAGTTCTACCTTGGGTGATTTTGTTCCTGCCGCTTGTCGCGGCGGGCATCATCACCCTGTTCACTCTGAAGAACGAGAAGGTCAGCGCCGTGCTGTCCGTCGGCGCCATCGTGACGAGTTTCGTGGCAACACTGCTTTGCTTCCGCGCGTTTAGGTTTTCGCCGCAAGAATTCACCATCAACTGGCTCGACCTCGGCACGCTGCAAGTGGACTTCGGTCTGCGCCTCGATCCATTGAGCCTGATGATGCTGTTGATCGTCACTGGCGTCGGCAGCCTCATCCATATTTACTCGATCGGTTACATGAAGGGCGACCCGGGCTTCTCGCGCTTCTTCGCGTGCCTGAGCCTGTTCACGTTCTCGATGCTCGGCATCGTGCTCGCGAACAATTTTCTCCAGATGTTCATCTTCTGGGAACTGGTTGGCGTGTCGAGCTATCTGCTCATCGGGTTCTGGTTTGAAAAAGCCAGCGCGGCGGATGCGGCCAAGAAAGCTTTTCTGACCAATCGGCTGGGTGATTTCGGTTTCATGCTCGGCATCCTGATTTTGTGGGTCACGTTCCATAACACGTTGAACTTTGATCTCATCCAGCAATACATCCGGGAAAACCCGGCACTGTTGGGTGGCGGCCTGACCATTGCCGGGCTGTTGATCTTCTGTGGCGCGATGGGCAAGTCCGCTCAATTTCCACTGCACGTCTGGTTGCCGGACGCGATGGAAGGCCCGACGCCCGTCAGCGCGCTGATCCATGCCGCGACGATGGTGGCTGCCGGCGTTTACATGCTGTGCCGCGTGTTCTTCATCTTCACGCCGGACGCGCTGACCGTAATCTCGTGGGTTGGTGGATTCACTGCCTTGCTCGCCGCGCTCATCGCCGTCCAGCAAAACGACATCAAACGTATCCTCGCCTACTCGACGCTTTCGCAACTCGGTTACATGGTCATGGGCGTCGGGCTGACCGCGCCGGAAGCGAGCATGTTCCATCTGACCACGCACGCGTTCTTCAAGGCGCTGCTGTTCCTCGGAGCAGGCTCGGTGATCCACGCCATGCACCACGAGCAGGACATCTGGAAGATGGGCGCGCTCCGCAAGAAGATGCCCGTCACGTTCTGGACGTTCATGGTCGGCACGCTGGCGTTGGCGGGTGTGTGGCCGTTGAGCGGCTTCTTCTCGAAGGATGCCATTCTCGCTGCCGCGCAACATCATAGCATCCCGCTGTTCATCCTCGGAGTTTCTGTGGCGGCATTGACCACGTTCTACATGTTCCGGCTGGTCTTTGTGGCGTTCTGCGGCGTGGCAAAATCACATGGCGTTGATCACGCGCACGAATCGCCGGGAGTCATGGTCTGGCCGTTGCGCATCCTTGCCATCATGAGCATCGCCGGTGGAGTGATTGGCATCGAGGCCTTGTTCGCGGGCGCGCTGAAACCCGGCGGCGAACATCCGCACGGCTTGCTGGCGCAACTCGTTTATCCATTCCAACACGCGCCCGTCGCCGCATTGAGCGGACTAGCGGCGTTTGCCGTTGGCCTATTCCTCGCTTGGAAGCTTTACTGGAACGCGAAGGAGGACTTGTTCACCTTGAAGTTCAGCGGCTTGTCCAAGTTGATGAGCAACCGCTTTTATTTCGATGAGATTTACGAAGCCACGGTCATCCGCATCCATGACACCATCGCCACGATTTCCGACTGGATTGATCGCTGGATCGTGGAAGGCCTGTGCCTCGGCCTCGTACGTGGCGGAACAGATCTGACGGGCCGCGCGTTGCGTTTGGCCCAGACCGGCAACCTCCAGACCTACGCCTTCCTGTTCGTGCTTGGCGTGGCGGTGGTGCTGTGGTTCGTGCTTGGAAAATGATGCCTCGACTCGCCAACAACACAGCTTTGATCAAGGCCCGACCGGCCTCGCGGAAGATTGTGTCCGCCGCGCGGACACAATTGGTGCGAGGCGCAGTGGCTTCACCCAAGGCATTGCTGGCGGACGTGCGCGAACTGATTCTCACCGCACGCGAAGGCGTGGCTCGTGCTGTCAACGCGGGACTTGCAACACTCTACTGGCAGATTGGCCGACGCATCCACCAAGATGTTCTCAAAGAGAAGCGAGCGGAGTATGGGCAGAAGATTGTCGCCGCACTGGGGCGACAATTGGAAACGGAGTTTGGGCGGGGCTTCACGGTGAAAAATCTTTGGCGCATGGTTCAGTTTGCAGAGGCTTTTCCCGATGAGCAGATTGTCGCCGCACTGCGGCGACAATTGGGCTGGACGCATTTTCGCCAGATCATTCCCATCGAAGACCATCTGAAGCGTGACTTCTACGCCGAGATGTGCCGCATTGAAAATTGGAACACGCGCACGCTCGCGAAGAAAATTGGCTCAATGCTTTTCGAGCGCACGGCCATCTCGAAAAAGCCCGATAAACTCATCCGGCAGGAATTGGCCGCGCTTCGCGAAGAAGACCGACTCACGCCTGACTTGGTTTTCCGCGACCCATACGTGCTGGATTTTCTCAAGCTCAAGGACACCTACAGCGAGGGCGACATCGAAGCCGCCATCCTGCGCGAGATTGAGTCGTTCATTCTGGAGCTCGGCGCGGGCTTTTGCTTCGTCGCGCGGCAGAAGCGGATGCAGATTGACGACCGCGATTATCATCTGGATCTGCTGTTCTATCACCGCAAGCTGCGTCGCCTGGTGGCGATTGATTTGAAGCTTGAGGAATTTGATGCTGCTGACAAAGGGCAGATGGAACTCTATCTCAACTGGCTCAAGCGACACGAGCAGGGCGCGGACGAAGCACCGCCGCTGGGCATCATCCTGTGCGCTGGCAAACGGGCAGAACATGTCGAGTTGCTGCAAATGGAACGCGATAGCATCCACGTCGCCAGCTATGTGACCAAGCTGATTCCGAAAAAACAACTGGAACGGAAGCTTCACGAAGCCGTGCGTCTGGCGCGGGCGCGTCTGGAACAAAACAAACTTAGATGACGACGTTGACCTTAATCTTTGCTCTACCGCTGCTCGCCGCAATCGTGCTGGCGTTTGTGCCGCGCAGCTTTGCCGTCATCATGCGCGCCGTGGCGGTGGGTGTGACGTTCGTCACGATGCTGCTCGGCATCCTGATGTTCTGGCAGTTCAATGGCGCGGCGGCGGAGGCTAACGGCTACAAGTTCGTCAGCACCATTCCCTGGTTGGGTGCGGAATCGCTCGGCATTGCCTGCAAGTTTGGCGTGGATGGCTTGAACGTCGGCCTCGTGCTGATGGGCGCGATTGTTGCGTTCGCGGCGGCGTGCTGCTCATTCGAGATCAAGACGCGAGAGAAGGAGTTTTACATCCTGCTGCTCGTGATGACCGGCGGCATCCTTGGCGCGTTCATGTCCACCGATCTGTTCTTCTTCTACTTCTTCCACGAACTCGCGCTCGTGCCGACGTTCATCATGATCGGCGTGTGGGGTCGCGGCGAACGGAAGAACTTCGCCACGTTCCAGATCACGATTTACCTGAGCATCGGCGCATTGCTGGCGCTCATCGGGCTCATCGCGCTGTATCTGCAACTGCCCGCCGACGTGCGCACGTTCGACATCCCGACGCTGACGAAGTATTTCGCCGAAAACACGATGGCGAAGAGCGCGCAGATGTTTATCTTCCCGCTGCTGCTCTTGGGCTTCGGCATTCTCGTATCGCTCTGGCCGTTTCACTCTTGGGCGGCGTTGGGCTACGGTTCAGCTCCGAGCGCGACGGCAATGTTGCACGCCGGGGTGTTGAAGAAGTTTGGGCTCTACGGTCTGATTCGCATCGCCATTCCATTCTGTCCGGAAGTGGCGCAATCCCATCTCCAACTGATTGCCTGGCTCGCGCTCGGCAACGTGCTTTATGTCGGCTGGGTGGCGATGAAGCAGAAGAACCTGAACCTGCTCATCGGTAATTCCAGCGTGGCGCACATGGGCATGATCTTTCTCGGCATCGCAAGCTTGAACCTCATCGGCGTTACGGGCGCGGTGGTCATCATGATCGCGCACGGCTTCCTCGCGGCGCTGACCTTCGGCTTGAGCGGCTACATCTACAACCAGACCGGCACGCTTGAAATGAGCGAACTCGGCGGACTGGCGAAGAAACTACGTTTCATCGGTGTAGCGTTCGTGATGGCGGCGATGGCAGGCTGCGGTTTGCCGGGCTTCCTGAATTTTGTGGGTGAGGTGAGCGTGTTCTTTGGCGCGTGGCAAGTGCCGGCGTTGCGCACTGTGACCGTACTGGCGGTCTGGGGCGCGTTGATCATCGGTGCGGTTTACATGCTGCGCGCGGTGCGCGCGGTTTTCCACGGGCCGGCGCAGGAAAACAGGACTTATGCGACTAATGCGACGGATGCCAACCTCTGGCGGAAGCTGCCTTATGCACTGCTCATTGCGAGCTTGCTGGTGTTTGGATTCTTCCCGCGCCTCCTGACGGACAAGATTAAGCCGGTGACGGAACAGATTGTGAACATGGCGACGGTGAAGTCGGCTCCGCCCGCAACCAGCGGAACGGTCGTGATGGTAGAAAGCAAATGAACCTTTCTTTGATGTCATTGGAAATCTCGGTGGTGGCACTTGGCATTCTCGTGCTGCTGGCCGATTTGTGGCTGCCGGCGGAACGCAAGCGGGCGCTGGGCTACGCGGCGGCAGCGGCTTTGGCGCTGCTGTTTCTGAACACCTTCACCAGCCATTGCAGTTGTGCAGCGACTGGCGAAGCCTTCGGCGGGATGTTCATCCAGGACGGCTTGGCGGTGTTCTTCAAGCGCTTCTTTCTGCTGGCCGCAGTGCTCGTGTTGATTCTGGCGGTGGAGTTCGCGGACCGGATCGCGGCGGGCATTTCGGAGTATTACTCGCTCATCGTGTTTGCGCTGGCAGGCATGCTGTTTGCCGCGTCATCGAACGACTTTGCGATGCTGTTCGTTTCCATTGAACTGATCACGATCACGTTTTACGTGCTGACGAGCTTCACCCGTGGCAAGGTGGCGGCGTTGGAATCGGGCGTGAAGTATCTGATTCTTGGAGCGTTGTCCTCGGCGTTCATGATTTACGGCATCGCCTTGGTCTGGGGCACGACCGGCAAGTTCAACTTCAGCGAGCTGGCGATGGTTTCGCCGAACTTTGTGGAGAATAAACTCTTCCTGTTCGGCGTGCTGTTCATCCTCGTCGGCCTCGGATTCAAGATCGCGGCGTTCCCGTTCCAGATGTGGACACCGGACGTTTACCAAGGCGCGCCCGCTCCGACAACCGCGTTCCTGGCCATCGGGTCGAAGGCGGCGGGGTTTGTTTTGCTGCTGCGCTTTCTGTTCGGTGCGATCCCCAGCGTGACGGCGCATTGGGACAAGTTGCTCATCGTCGTTTCCGCGATCACGATCCTCTACGGCAATCTGTGTGCGATTCCGCAGCGCAACCTGAAGCGGTTGCTCGGCTATTCGAGCATCGCGCACGCGGGCTACTTGCTGCTCGGTGTGGCCGCGCTCAATGCGGCCGGACAATCAGCGGTGCTCTATTATTTGAGTGGCTATCTGTTCACGACGCTGGCGGCGTTTGCGGTCATCGTCATCGTGATGCGGCATCTGGATAGCGAAGACATCAGCGGACTGGCGGGATTGCATCAACGGTCGCCGTTGCTGGCGGCAACACTGACCCTCGCGATGGTTTCGCTGGCCGGCATCCCACCGCTGGCTGGGTTCTTCGGAAAATTTTTGCTGCTCACAGCCATCATCGAGCAGGGCGCGACGAACCATGGCTACTATTGTCTGGCGTTCACGGCGCTGGTGGGCGTGGTAATTTCTTTCTATTACTACTTCGGCGTCATCAAGGCGATCTACTTCGGCAAGAGTGCGAATGACGCGAGTCCGATCACGATGTCGCTCCCGATGAAGGCGGTAGTTTGCGTCTGCATCGCGGGGATGTTTTGGCTGGGATTGATGCCGAGCAGCGTGCTTAAGCTGGCTAACGAGGCGGTGGCGGTTTTGAAATAATCGCGCTCGCGATTCACGGGCGGCAAATCAACTCCGTTTGAGACTCACGCCCGGGTGCCGGTGACTTTGCGCTGGCTTGACTTTGAGCGAGTGGGAGACTGAATCTGAGCATCAATCATGGCAACCAATCAAACCGGGACTTTCCAAACAGAGGTAATCCAGCGCGGCGGGAGGGTGGTTTTCTCTCGTGGGACGTTTATTGATCTGGGAGTCATCGTGCTGTTGTGGATTGTCGCCGTCATCATGGTCCGCCCGGGGGGCGAGTTTCCGCTGAATGATGACTGGTCTTGGGGAATGACGGCCAAGGATCTAGCAGAAGGGAAGGGGTATCGTCCTACGGGTTGGACGGAAATGACGTTGTTCGCTCATGCGATTTGGGGTGCGTTATTTTGTCTGCCGCAGGGCTTTTCTTTCACGGCGTTACGGGTTTCAACGCTTGTCATGTCCCTGGCTGGGGTGCTGGCGATGTATTTTTTGATCCGGCAATTGGGCCGCACGCGTTTGGTGGCGTTGATTTGCGCGCTGTCCCTGGCATTCAATCCGATCTATTTCGCGTTATCCAACACCTACATGGCGGATGTGCCGTTCACTACGATGGCGATTTTGGCGGTGCTGTTTTTTGTCCGGCACTTGAAAAGCGAATCCAGATTGGATCTGGGGATCGCGACTGCGATCGCGGTGGCGGCAACATTGTCGCGCCAGATGGGGTTGTGTCTGCCGCTGGCCTTTGGGATCACGCTGTGGCTCAAGCATGGATTTCAGAAACGCTTGCTGCTGCGGATGGTTTTGCCGGTGGTCGTGTGCGTGGCCGGCCTGATGATATTTCAGTTCTGGTTGAAAACGACAGGGGCCGCTCCGACCAACACGTTGAGAACCGGGCGGCTTTGGACGGTGTTGGGGGATCCGCTCAAAGTCCTGGTGAACGTGGCGTATTACGGCTGGGGCATGTTGATGTATCTCGGCTGGTTCGTGGCGCCAGTGATCCTGCTGGTGTCGAGAAAGCGAGATGTGACGCCAGCGGGGCCGAGCCTGGCGGTGCGGGTGGTGATGATGATCTTTTTATTGGTGACGGCAGGGCGGTTTGCGCTGCGGCCATCGTTGATGCCGGTGCACAGCAACATCCTCGTGCCGCAAGGAATCGGGCCGCTGACATTGCGCGATAGCTTTGATCTACAGTTGCCTCATGTGCCGCCGGTGCCGATTTACTTTTGGATCATCGTCACGTTGGTGAGTCTGGCGGGGGCAATCTATCTGGTGATCAAACTGACGCGGCTCCTCATCAAGCTTTTCCCCAAAGGCCGGTTCACGCCTGAAAATGAGGATGAAACGATCGGAGCATTTTTACTGTTGAGCGCAGTCATTTATCTGGCGCCGTTTTTGATGAGTGGTTATTTTGACCGGTATCTGCTGCCGGTGCTGGCGTTTCTGCTGGCATTTATGGCCGTGCTATGGACGGGCGTCGAACAGAAATTATCCCGGTGGCAACCAATCGGAGCGCTGTTGTTGGTTGGCGGGGCCGGAGTTTTTGGCGTGATGGGGACGCGAGATTATCTGGAGTGGAATCGCACGCGTTGGAGCGCGGTGCGCACGTTGCTGGCGCAACCAGAAGTAAAGCCCGCTGATGTGGATGGAGGCTTCGAGGTCAACGGCTGGTTTCTGTATGGTGATGCGAACCTGGCAACCAATTGGGCTGGTACTGTGACTTATGTCATTGCATTCGGAGCGATTGAGGGCTTCGAGCCGGTGGCAACCAACACTTACCATCACTGGCTGCCGCCGCATGAGGGCCGGATTCTAGTTTTGAAACGCAAACCCGGTCACTGAGGCGGAGGCGGAGATCTTTCAGGGAAATCGCTTCAAACTAAAGGCGGTGAAAACCACGGCGTACGCCACCCAAAATCCCACGGCTTGCACGGCGGGACTTTTGATGGGCAGCGGACGCAAGCCCGAGGCCAAAGCCAGCGCGAGCGGAAACACTACAGGAAATAAATGGCGGCCTTGGCCCATGCCGGAGATGTAACCAAACCGCAGCACCAGACCAATATTGATGATCACGGTGAGGGCCAGAGCCCAGACCATAATGCTGCTGATGCCGGATTTTGAATGGTCAGTCGGGGAATGGGCGCGGATGCCTTCCTGTTGGGCCAGAAGGCATAATCCCATCAGCGCCATTCCCACCAACGGAAAGGGGTAGGCGATGTTGTTGGTGATTCCCGCGACGGCCCAGAATGTTTTCAAAATATTGTGCGCTGCGGCTGCGATTCCGTGAAGGAAGGAGGGCCACGGAATCGGGGACAGAATCAGAAATTCCGGGGTCAAACTACCATAAGTTTTGAAGTTCCAGAAGGCCCGGGGCAGGAACAGCATGGCCGAGACGCTGCCCACAATGGCGATCCGGGTGATGGCCGTTGCCCAAGACGTGCGTTTTTGCAATCCATCGCCAAGCGCCAGCAGGACAATCGCCGGGACGAAGATGCCCGCCGATTGCTTGGTCAAGAGGGCCAAGCCCAGCACCAATCCGGTGGTCAGCGAATTTTTAAGCGATGCCTCACGCCGGGCCAGCAGACACAACAACGCGCCGCCGAGAGTGGTGAGGAGATTGTCATTATTGACGACCGAGGAGACAAAAACATAGGTGGGCAGGAGGCAGACCATCCCCATGACAAAGGTCCACACGAAGGGGTTGTTGATCTCCAGCCGCCGCAACCAGATTTTTACCAGCCACACATTTGCGCCCCAGAACAGAACGGAAACCAGGCGCAGGAGAATAACAGTGGCGGAAACCTCCCCAAAGACCGCGTGGCCCAGCCAGAATAATGGGGTGAGCAACAGGTAATAGAGCGGTGGCTGGTTGTATTCGAAGTCGTTGGTGTATTCGCCGAGCTTGCTGGTTTGGATCGGGAACGACCGTTGTTCCACCAGGTGCTGGATGTATTTGTAATGTGACTCCTCGTCGGGGGCGTAAAAGGTCGGGGTAAGAAAGACGAAGCTCAGCCGGCAGAGCAATCCCGTGACAAACAGGATGGTCAACAGTGTGCGTGGCTCGGGCGCTTGATTCCGATGCCGCTGAAACAGGACGAACCAGAATAATCCTGCTCCCAGCGCGAATAAGGCCGCAGTCAACATGGCTCAAACTTTGGTGCGGAAATACTCGATGGTCTTCGTGATGCCTGCTTCTAACGGCACCTGCGGCTCCCATTTCAAAAGCTTTTTGGCCTTCGTGATGTCCGGCTTGCGTTTCTTGGGATCGTCCTGTGGAAGCGGTTTGAAAATGATTTTGTTGCGCGAGTTGGTGGCTTTGAGGATCGCTTCGGCAAACTGGAGCATGGTCATCTCGCGTGGGTTGCCGATGTTCACCGGCAGGTGATGATTGCTCATCATCAAGCGATAAATGCCTTCGATCAGGTCGGAGACGTAACAGAAACTGCGGGTCTGTTTGCCGGTGCCGAAAATGGTGATGGGTTTGCCGGTCAATGCCTGGCTGATGAAGGCAGGGACGACGCGACCGTCATTGAGGCGCATGCGTGGTCCGTAGGTATTGAAGATGCGGACGATGCGGGTCTCCAGTTTGTGGGCGCGATGGTAGCCCATGACCAGTGCTTCGGAGAAGCGCTTGGCTTCGTCGTAGCAGCCGCGGGGGCCGATGGTGTTCACGTTGCCCCAGTATTCTTCGGTTTGGGGATGCACCAGCGGGTCGCCGTAAACTTCCGAGGTGGAGGCGGTGAGGAAGCGGGCTTTCTTGCGGCGGGCCAGTTCCAAGGCCTGATAGGTGCCGAAGGAACCGACTTTCAGGGTTTCAATCGGAATCTGCAGGTAATCAATCGGGCTGGCAGGGGAGGCAAAATTCCAGACGTAGTTTACCGGGCCGGAAATGGCCAGCGGCTCGCAAATGTCTTGTTTGACGAACCGGAAATTTTTATTGCTGCGCAGATGGGTGAGGTTGGCTTTGCTGCCGGTCACGAAATTATCAATGCCGGTGACGCGGTGGCCGCGCGCGAGCAGGAGCTCAGTAAGGTGCGAGCCAAGAAAGCCGGCGGCGCCGGTGACGATCGAGACGGGTGATTTGGATTTCATGGATAAGGGCAGGGGAACGGTCGGCGGGATCGGAATTTATCAAGTGCGTTCATTTGGCGCCAGAGCCGCCAAACACCGCCGGGATGGTGCGGAGCAGGATTTTGAAATCGAGCCAGAGCGACCAGTTATCAATATATTCAAGGTCGAGGCGGACCCAATTATCAAAGTCCTTGATTTCATTGCGCCCGCTGACCTGCCACAAGCAGGTGAGTCCGGGTTTGACGCTGAGGCGGCGGCGATGCGCCATGTCGTGGATGCGTTTGATTTCATCCACGGGCAAGGGGCGCGGGCCGACGAGGCTCATGTCGCCGCGGAGGACGTTGAAGAGTTGCGGGAGTTCATCAATGCTCGTTTTGCGCAGCCAGCGACCGAGAGGCGTGATGCGCGGGTCATTGGCGACTTTGAAGACGGGGCCGCTCATTTCATTCATGGCGGCGAGTTCGTGTTTGATCTGCTCGGCATTTGTCACCATGGTGCGGAACTTATAGATGGTGAAGGGCGAACCATTCAGGCCGGAGCGTTGCTGCTTGAAGAAGATCGGTCCTTTGGAGGTGAGCTTGATCAGGATCGCAGCGGGAATCATGAACAGCGGCCCGGCGATCAACACCAGCACTAGGGCGCCGGCAAAATCCATGATCTGTTTGATGACGCCCTGCCAGGATGATTCCGGGGCGGAGCGGAAGACGAGCACGGGGCGCCCATAGAAATCATCAAGGCTGGTGCTGGAGATGTTGGTCTTGAAGAAGTCGGCGACGAGCCAGGCTTCGACCCCTTCGAGTTCGCAGGCATTGACGACGAGTTCGGCGCGATCAAAGTGGGCGTGGCGGGTGCTGAGGATGACACCGTTGATGGCGTGTTCGTGGAGAAGGTTGACGAAGTCTTCGAGTTTGATCTTGTTGAGATCAATTTCCTGCATGATTTCGACTCCGGATTCCGGACGCCGCTGGATTTCGTCGTGCATCCGTTTGGTTTCTTCGGGAGTGCCGAGCAGGATGAACCGGCGGCGGAACTGGTTTTGCGCGAACTTGCTTTTGGCCGTGAGGGTGAGCAGTTCCTCTTTGAGATAGACGAGGCAAAAAGCGATGACCCCAAAGCCGATGGGAACAAAGCGGGCGATTTGAAGGCGGGAGAAGTAGAGCGCCAGCGTGAGGCCGACGGAAATGAACAAGCAGCCTTTGAAAAGCTGGAGCAGGGTATGTCGCCGCGGCGCTATCAAGGGGCGGTCATAGAATCCCTGAGCTTCCAAGACCAGCGGAGAAACGGGAATCAAAACGAGATAGTGCCAGAAGAACTTCTCGAAAGGATCGATGACGGGCTGACGCAAGGTCTCGGTGATGAAGTCGGAGGCGCGCAATTCATAGGCGAGCCAGAAGCTGACGGCAAAAATGCACGCATCCATCAACTGATGGAGTTGCATGCGCATCTGGCGGTCGCGGCGGAGCATGATGAAAAATCTAAAGGTTTACGGAGACTTCTGAGTCGGTGCGGAACTGACGGGGACGAGTTGAAACTCCGGCACACTGGCGGCAATCAGCGGTTTCATCCGTTCAAAGGTTGCTTCTTCTTGGCCCGGTGGGCAGGTGGCAAAGAACGAGATGTAGGCCCAACGTTCGAGGACGCCGGTGGTGATCAGATTGCGGGCCATCGACCACATCCGGTCCGTGCCGGTGGGGCTGGCGCTGATTTTGTCCCCGCAGACATACCAATAGACATAAACACCGCTGTATTCTCGTTCCCGTCCGCCGTCCTGGAAGGTTCTGCTGGCGGTCAATTTTATTACGGGCAGGTTGTAGGGTATGGGTTTTTCCAACGGGATGGAAATCATTTCGGTGCTCTGGATGTTCCAGCCGGCACCGGTCAGGCAAAACTGGGGTTTGTGCATGCTGGCGCGATCCGTGCCCATTAGAACCACGTTGGCTTGAACGCCGAATTTTTCATCCGGCGCGATATAAAAGCATTGGCCGTAGGACGTATCTTTGGGGAGCACATTGGTGACGATTTCCGCCTGGGGCATCCATTTATAGGTAAAATCCAACACCCGTTCCGGCAGGACAACTTCCAGATTCTTGCTGTTGGCAATCGGGCGAGTGACCACGCCGGGGTTCCCGAGTCGTTGCACGGATTTATAATGGGCGAGCACGGCGGCAGCGCTGCCGATCAACACCAAAGTCAATAAAACCAGAATCCATTTCGAGCGGTTCATAGGGTTCGAGTCTGGGGCGCGGGGTTGGGAACGGGTTCAGTTTTCTCCAACAGCCGGCCGATATACATGACCCCGAATATGGCGGGAATATAAGGCAGCAAACTGAAGAAGCCGCTGTCATGAACATCGTTGCCCATCTTTTGTCCGCCAATTTCTCCAGCGGCGACGATAAAGGAAAGCCGGACGACGTTGCCAATCACCGCGAGGGGCAGGGAAGCGGCCACCATTATCAATCGCTTCCAGGGGGAACGAAACATCAAGAAGCCGTAGCTGATTGAGATCAGGGAAATGGCGATCAAGCTGCGCATCCCCCCGCAGGCGGCGGCCACATCATATTGGTAATCGCCCATGGGATTGAAGAGTTGCGTTCCAGCCCGGATGACGCCGATGCCGAGCAGATCATCGAACAGGTGTGTGACGATCCAAGTCACGGCGAGCCGAAGCGGAAAGGTGACAGTCTCGATCAGGGATCCCACCGGCACCATGAAGCCAAACAGGAAAAAGGGGAAAAACGATGCCTTGAGCCAGTTCAGACCCCACACCAAGCCGGTCAGGCCATAGATTCCGATGAACAATCCAATGATGGAAAGCCGCTGTTGTTGGATCAAATAACCGACGACATGGGTCAGCACCCCCGCCATCACTAGCAATAACCCGGGCCACCAAGTTGTGAGCGGTCGGGAAAACAGGTCGTTCCGCTTCCACCACATGATGCCCAGCACCACGATGGGAATGAATGTGCCATGCGTGTCGTCGGTTATTTTATTTTCTTGATATGAAACCCGCATGAAATCGAACAGAGAACTGGAGGGAACATAACCAAATGACGAACTCCCCCAGAAATGAAACAATGTCAGCCAAGCCAACAGCAGGCCGAAAAAAAGCCCTTTGTCCGGCAATTGCCGCCAATAGGCGCGAATCTCCTCGGACAAACTATCGGTTGGCGGGCGGAACGTCGGGTTACTCATCAGATTATTATGCTTTTGCCGATTTATTGGATAACGATTTCAAGGTTTCCGCTCAATCAAATTCCCGGAACTTTCCCCCAAGCCCGGGCCTGCAATCCATCCCGCAACAGGTAAAACAGAAAGAGAGAATTCCACTTCACATAGCGGGGGACCAGGCGGCGCGGTTCCGAGCACATCCGGTACAACCACGTCAACCCACCGCGTTGCATCCACTTGGGCGCATCGGGTTTCATCCCCGCATTGGCGTCAAAAGCAAATCCTACGGTCAACACCACGCCGCGTTTCAGCAGGTGTTTATGTTTCTGGGCCCAATATTGTTGTTTGGGCGTGCCGAACCCCACCCAGATGAAATCAGGCGCGAGCCGGTTGATTTCGTTGATGACCTCTGTTTCTGCCGCACCTTGCAGGGTGCCATCCGCTTCGCACCAGCCGTGGAATGAACCCACAAATTTTAGCTTCGGATTCAGGCGCGTGAACAATTCCCGCAACTTGGTGCCACAAGCCTCCGAGCCGCCCAACAAATAATGCGTCGTGTCTTCCGGTGCGGTTTCCAAAAAGCGGCGCATGAACGTCGGTCCATAAACCCGGTCCTTGAGTCCGGCCCCGGCGCGATTCAGACACCAGACTAGCGGCATTCCATCCGGAATCAGGTCGTCGTAGGA
>ERZ1292630.3147-Hain-H41-02um-R3-3147-length-14749-cov-5_pt1 | contig 14749 bp, 24 predicted proteins | sample MGYA00564408_ERZ1292630 | MGnify/ENA primary metagenome ERZ1292630 (study PRJEB36523, sample SAMEA6512641) | groundwater metagenome | collected 2019-01-08 | study: AquaDiva: Metagenomics assemblies of 32 groundwater samples | reverse complement strand
CGTGATCCAGGATGTGGTGCTGCTCAAGATGGTGGGGATGGAGCCGATCTTGGTCACGGCCCTCGGATACACGAAGGGCACCGACGAGCGGACCAAGCTCCTCATGTCGATCGCGGAGAACGAGCTCCGCGTCGACGATGCGCCGATGGTCAAGGCCGCGAAGGCGGCGCGCGCGCTCGCGAGTCTCGGCGCCGACGATCGGGAGACGCGTCGGCTCGTGGCGACCGCGTTTGGTTTCGGCTCGCTCTCGATGCTCGACGAGCTCCTCCGGCTCCGCGAGTCGGGAACACCAGAGCTTCTACGCGCGGTGCGCGAGGAGAAGATTGCACCGGCGGCTGCGGCGGCGGTCGCTGCTCTTCCCGCTGGCAAACAAGCGGCCGTCGTCGATCGCGTGGACCGTGGCGAGAAGGTCACGACCGACGACGCTCGAGAGATGCGGGCTCGAGAGACGGCCAAGAAGAACGGCGTGGCCGACGAGGACCGCAAGCACGCGATGAGCCGTGCGACGGTGACGAAGCTCGCAGACCACTACGGCGCGCGCACCGACCTCTCCGACGCGGAGCAGATCGTGCGCTCGGTCCTCGCGCTCGTGCTCGGTCGTCGCGAGGCGCGCGGGATCCCCGGCATGGTCGACGCGCTCAAGGCGATCGATCGGATCTATAATGATCTCAGGTCGCAGCGGGGACGCGGCGGCCGGGTCTGACCCACCAGGCGTGCGAGCGCGCCCCGATCCTCCGACCTCTCGGGTGATCGGGGCGCTCACGAACGAGCGCAAGAGGAGATAGAGATGACAGAGATGACGACGAAGACCACCCACATCATCATCGATCGCGACACGCTCGCGGCAGTGGCCGACAAGGCCGAGCAGGACAAGGTCACGACCCGCTACGCGCACGCGCTCCGCGAGGCATGCGAGGTAACAGGGGATGCGGTCGTCGCCGAAGGCGCGCGGCGAGGCACGGCGATCACGTACGAGGTCGACACGCAGACCAGCGGGCGCCATGACGACGCGAGCGAGATCCCAGAGATCCTTGACGCAGTCCTGATCGGCCAGGTGGACGCCCTGCGCACGGCGATCGGCCTCTGATGTCGCGCTGCCGATGGAGGACGTCATGGGTGACCGAGGTGAACGGGTCGCGGTGCTCGAGGAGGTGATCGCGATGCTCGTAGAGGAGCGAGACCAGAGCGGCGATCCGATGGCGCGCTACACGATCGAACGCATCGGCCGGATCGTCGAGGAGTGGCGCGACGCCACCGTGTCGGGACTGTGCTCCGCCGCGAGGCCGCGATGACCACCGCCGACCTGATCAAGAGCGTGTCGATCGACGGGCTCTGCGCCAAACGCGACGCAGCGATCTCCGCTCTCGCCGACGCGCGTCAAAGCATCGCGGACGCGAACGAGCTCCTCGCGAGCGTGCACGAACGGATGACGACGCGGTGGACGCAGTCGAGCGGCGGCCGGTGGGCGCGCAACCGTGCGCTCGACGACGAGGATTGGGGCGACGTCGTAAACTCGATCGACGCCGGGTTTTGGTCGCACGTGATGGAGCGGTCGGGGATGATCCTCCTCATGTCGACCGACGCCAAGGCGCGCTGGGAGAAGTCGATCGAGGAGCGTTCGTTCCCGCCGTTCACGCTCGAGAACGTCCAAGCGTCGTTCTCCCGACTGCACGGCGAGAAGGACGCGATGTTCGACGAGGCGATCGTCGGCGTCTTCCGGAAGCTCTCATGGCACTACAAGACGAACAGCCCGGTGAGGTTCGGCGCGCGGATCATCGAGTCCAACGTCGTCTCGATGGGTCACGCGGGTTTCGAGGCGGCCCGTCGACTCGACGACCTCATCCGCGTGATGTGCGTCCTCGACGGACGGCCGGTTCCCGACTACGCCGGCTCGGCCTATTCGCTCTTGAACGGGCCGATCGACCGCAGGGAGTTCGGCGCGTGGATCGACGTCCACGGCCTGTTCTCGATCAAGGTCTTCCGCAACGGCAATGGCCACGTCCGATTCACGCGAACTGACCTCGTCGACCGGATGAACCGCACGATCGCCAGACTCTTCCCCGGCGCGCTCCCCCCGTCCGATCCCGAACACACTTACCGTCCAGAGCGAACCGATGGGGAGGCGCGTAATGGGTGAGTCGACGTCGATCGAGTGGTGCGACCATACGTTCAACCCGTGGCGAGGCTGCGCGAAGGTCAGCCCCGGCTGCGCGCACTGCTACGCCGAGACGCTGTCCCAGCGCTTCGCTCACCTCGGGCAATGGGGCGTTGACGCACGACGAGATATCGCGAGCGAGACGATGTGGCGCGAGCCGGAGCGGTGGAACCGGGCGTTGCCGATGGTCGGCCAAGTCGGTCGCCGGCGGGTCTTCTGCGCGAGCCTCGCCGACGTCTTCGAGGACCGCCCCGACCTCGTCGAACCGCGCGCGCGCCTATTCCGTCTCATCGAAGCCACGCCGGACCTGACATGGATGCTCCTCACGAAGCGGCCGGAGAACTTCAAGCTGATCGGACAGGGGCGAGACATCTCGACGGCGGCGCTCAAGCGAAACGTGTGGCTCGGCGTAAGCGTCGAGGACCAGCGGCGCGCCGATGAGCGGCTCCCATGGTTGATCACGGCCTCCGGTCTCGTCGCTCGTACCTTCGTCTCGTACGAGCCCGCGCTGGGGCCGGTCGACTTCGCGCCGTGGGTGCGGGACCTCGACTTCATCATCGTCGGCGGTGAGAGCGGAAGCGGTGCACGCCTGTTTGACACCGCGTGGGCGCGGCACGTCATCGACGTCACCCGCGGCACGGGGTGCGCGGCGTTCGTGAAGCAACTCGGCCTGCGGTACCGCAACCGCGACGACGTCGGCGAGGCGATTCACGTGCCGAAGGACAGGAAAGGCGGGGACATGGCTGAGTGGCCCTCCGACCTCCGCGTGCGGGAGATGCCGTCGTGACGTTCAAACGGGCGAGCGGATGACCATGCAAGGCGACAGGGGAGCAAGGCTCACAACGCGGTGACGTTGACGGATGTCGTCTGCCGGGGCCATCGGATCGACGGCAGCCGAGCTGGTACCGAAGAGACGGGTGGGACCCTGCATCCGCGGTTCGTCGAGTGGATGATGGGTTTTCCGCCCGGCTGGACCGACACGCACGGCGACGACGAGGACAACGAGATGAAGCCCGCCTCCGCGCCCTCGGCAATGCCGTTGTTCCCCAAGTAGCCGCCATCCCGCTCGCTCGCGTCCGCCATCTCGCCTCTCTTGACGCACCGGATGCTACACACCTACGATCGTGATGCATGACGCAGACACCGCACACCGAGACCGAATCGAATCGCTTCGAACCCAAGACCGCGCGAGTCTCGAACCGGTGGCCATCGGGAGATCGAGCCCTTCTCTGTCGCTCGATTCTGGCGATCGCCATTGAGTGCGGGGGGAAGGGTGACGGTTTCTTGTCATCGATACGGACCGGACCAGTCGGCGATCACCTGCGATCGGTTGCGGTGCGGTTCAAGCGACCCGTTGCCGCTCGGTTCCTTCGGTCGCTCATCGACGGCGGTCTGCCGGAGAACCTCGTGGAGATCCTCCGGCTGGAGATCAAGGGCGCTCGCCCGATTCGGACAAACCCTCCGCGGAAGCCTGGAGTGCTCCGCAAGCTGACGCTGGACGGATGGCGGAACACGAGCGTCTTCCCCACCGGTCCGCACACGACGTCCGTCAAGGTGCGGGTCGACCAGGCCGGCTTTCGGTCCGGTGACCGCGTCGAGGAGAAGGCGCTCGTGCTCCAGCCTGGCGATCGACTCCTCCTCGAGCACCCGCGTGGCGAGCCCGAGATCCTCGTGGTCGGACCGGCTCGGTTCGTCGTGGTGCGGGATGCGCGCGCGTGACCTCCCATCCGATCGTCCGAGATGGCCGGCGTGCGTGGTCCCAGCAGCCGAGGGAGACCGCTCCGATGTTCGGCGCCTTCCTCGCGTACAAGGGACTGCACCCAGGAAACCGGACGACGGACGCGGTGGTTGCCGAGGTCTTTCGGATCGCGGGCCGGGTCGTGACCGAGGAGCGGATCCGCCAGTGGTCGGCCCGGTGGAAATGGAAGGACCGAGCTCGTGCGTGGGACGAGCACGTGCGGGCGGAGGCGGACAAGGCGGAGATCGAGGCGCGGAAGTCGGCTCGCGTGCAGCACGTGAAGCTCGCCTCGTCGCTGCAGGCGGTCGGCGGAAACGCGCTCGCGGCGATCGGCCAGATGATGAAGGCCGCCGAGAAACAGCCAGCGGAGATCGTGAAGCTCATCGGTCCACGCGACGCGCTGCGGCTCGTGGTCGAGGGCGTGAAGCTCGACCGTCTCGTGCGCGGGCAGACGACGGAGACCGTCGGTGGTCCGATGAGCGTGGCAGAGTTCATGGCCGAGCAAGAGCGGCGCGATCTCGAAGAGGCGCGCGAGCGCGAAGGTGAGGATTGACACGAACGGGGGCCGCGTTGGCTCCTATGAGGTGAGGCGTGAGCGAGACCGAAATCAAGGCTGTCGGAATGATTCCCGAGCACATCGCCAGGGAGATGGCGACTGCCGCACAGAAGCGCCTCGACGAGCAGCGCGACACTGACGCACTGCATGCGGTGCGCGACGCAACTCGACGCCAAACACAGACTCACGTGAGCAATCACGAGCGGTACTCGAACGCACAGACCTTCGCGCCGTGGGTCATCGCCGTAGCCTCCGTCATCATCGCGGCATCGACCGCGGGCGGCGGGTGAGCAATGGACAAGATCGAATGTCGCCCGGCTCCGATCGCGCTCACGTCTCTCGACGACGTCTTGCGCTCGCTGTCCGATCCGCACGCGACGCGGTACACGAGCGTGTCGGTGTCGATCCATAATCCCTCGAACGGGACGCGCAACGAGCTCCGCACACTCGTCGTCGAGACCGAGGCGCTCCGCCGCGCGCTCGCTCACGTCGTCGGGGGTGGGACGTGAGCATTCACATCGGCAGGTTCGCGTCCATAGAGATCGCCGTGGGAGGCACCCCCGTTCCTGATCACATGCGGGCCTCGGCCCCGCCAAAGCCGATCGGTGGCCGTCGTCGTCGTTTCTTCCGCCGAATCCGTCGTGCGGGGATGACATGGAACGAGTGGACGACGATCGGCAGTCGACTCGACTTCGTCACGGTGGCGTTCGACGCGATGACCTATCGGTTGACGGAGGCGCGTGAGGCGCTCTGTGGATTTGCGAGATTGCTCGAATCGAGCGATGGGGTGGAGCCATGATCGCCCTCCTCGTGTTCGTCATCATGTTCGCGACGTGCGTCCTCGCTCGACGAGCGGCATTCCACAGCGGAGTCCTCGCGGCGCATCGGGTCCTCGCCGCCGAGCGGGCTGAGGTCGAGCGTCTCCTTGACGATGCGAACGTGATCGCTCGCGGAATCGCGGTCGAGCACGCACGGGTGGTCGCGGCAAAGGCGGACATTCTCCTTGACCACATGGACCGCGGCGATTCCGAGCGGATAGGAAGGGCGTGAGATCGTGCGGTCGGGATGGTCTCGACCGTCGAAGGGGATCGCGGCACAATCTGTCGACACGGAGCCGCGGTCCCCGCTTTTATCCGAGAGAGGTGAGGTGAGAGATGCAGATCGTGAACGGTGTCCGAGAGTCGCACGAACAGGCCCGACGCGGTGAGCGAGATGAGCAGGGCAAGGATGCGTCTATCATGGTCGTGTGCGTGGCGTTCGCGGCCGGTGCCGTCTTCTGGATCGCGCTCGCGGCCTTGTCGCTTGCGGTGCTCGTGCTGTCGGGTTGCCCTGGCGGGACCGAGTACGACGGGCCGGCCGACCTGAGCGCGTGCTGCGAATGCCTCGCGTCTTCGTTCCCGGCCGACGGTGAGCCGTGCATCTACGAGGCAGCGAGCACGTGCAAGGAGCACGCGGAAGGCGGGCAGGACGTCGACACGTGGGGCGTGTGCCTCGCTGAGCTTTGCGTCGATCCGTGTGCGGGTCTCGATGGCGCGTTCGACGTCATCCGATGGGAGCCGTGATGGAGGAGCTTCATCCGCGCTGGGTCTGTGTCGTTGATCGCGAAGGCGATCCGTGGGCGTTCAGGCGGGAGGAGATCGAGTCTGCGGCGGTCGGCGATAAGACGCTGAACGTGTGGACGCTCAAAGGTCGGGAGTTCCTCGTCGAATGCGCGTCGCGCGAAGACGCGCTGGCGGCGCTGCGGGACGTCACATCGTGAGCCGCCAACGTCGCGAACGGAAACCGCTCCCTATCCGTCGACCGCTCGTCCATCTGCGCGGCGACGTCGATGGCCGCTCGGCGTGCGGTCGCGTTCGTGATGGTGGGGTGACGTCGACGGTAAAGTCGGAGGTCGACTGCGTCCGGTGCCGTGGCGTCATCGCCCGCGGCGAGCTCGGCCCCGAGGCACCGCGCAACCCGCACAAGGGCCTGACTGGCAGCGTTCGCCAGTCGCGCCGCGCGCGGGTCATCGATGCGGCCCGGAGCGTGAGCGCGAAGCTCGGCCCCATGTCGGCCGCCGTCCGCTTCGGTGTAACGTTCGCCGAGGTCGCGGCGCAGCTCGAGCGCGAAGGGAAGCCCATCCACCGGGACGTAATGAGCGCCGACCCGGACACGATTCAAGGGGCGACGTGATGGGGTACCAGCCAGATCCACCTCGTCCGTCAGAACCGAGCATCGGCGGCCCGTCGACGTCGTGTGCGGTGCCGTCGTGGGTGATTGTGCCGAGACTGATGCGGCTACCGCGGGGTGCGGGCACCGGGGTGTGGAGTCCACCCATGGGCGAACCGCCAGTGCCACCGCCACGGCCACTTATTGAGGTATTCAGGTGACCACGACCAAGGAATCCGATTGGACCGTCACCCTCACCCGAGACGAGGTCGTCGAGGTGCCGACCGGCTTCCGCGTCGACGTCGACGCCGTCGTGCGTCGGCTCCTCGTCGAAGGTGAGCACTACGGCTCCGCTCCCGGTCCGACCTCGTGGGACGCGATCCTCGTCCGCGCGTACCGTCGCCTCGAGCGACGACATCGGGAGGCCGCGAAGCTCGTCGAGGACATGACGCGGTGGGGACGCGAGCGCGAGGCGGACTGGAAGGACCGGCTTGCGAAGCTGGACGCCATGTGGCGCGAGCGCGAACGGACCGGCGTCCCCGCTCCAGCCGTAACGCTCACGACGACGTCTCTTCACGCCGATCCGGTCGTGACGGTGGATGGCGAGCCGAAGTAGGATTCCGATTCACACGAGGTGACCAATGCAACGACAGACGAAGCTGAGCCACGAGGAACGAGGACGACCGATGGCGCGCGAGGTACGGCCGAGCGAGGCGGACATCGTCGCATCGAAGGACGTCGACGACCGCGCGCGGATGATGGCGATCGCTACCGATGTGGTTCACCGGGTGTCCGTCGTCCTCGGTAAGGGCCGTCATCTCGTGGTCGACGACGTCGTGTGCGAGTCGGGGATGGCCGACGTCTCGATCGTGGCCAAAGAGCGGCCGTTCGGGACCCTCTACCGAGTGCACGCGTGGTGTCCGGTGACCGCAGAGAGCGACGAGGTGCTCCGTGTGGTGCTGACGTCGCTGGTCGTCGACGGCGGGAAGTTCTTCCGCAAGCCGTCGTCGATGTCGCCGTCGCACAACGTCGGGGTGTGGGTCGTGACCGGACGGACGTCGCAGACGGCGATCGAGCAGGTGTCGTCCATTCGTGCACGTCGCGGCGCGCTGACGATGACGGGCTTTTTCGATCCGAAGGACGTTGGGCAACGCGAACTACGCACCCGACTGGACGGCAGGCAAAAGGCCACGATCCGGCTGCGGGACGAGAAGACCGGCGATGCGTTGACGGTGACGGGCACCGGCCGCTTCGTCGTCGTCGACGAGGCTGGCGATCTTCGCCGGTTCAGAGCGATCGTGAAGCAAGGCATGACCATCGACGATGAGGTTCGGCGCCTCGTTCGCGACCACGTGAACGGTCCGATCAACGGCGGGGTTGGAACCCGTCGACTTCAATGTCGATGATTCCACCAAGCTCTACGATGCGTTTCAAGCGCGTCCACCGCGGCATCAAATCGGACCTGGGTCATGGCTCGTCGATTACCGGCTCGACCCGCATCCCGACACCGCACCCGAGACCCGCGCGGCGATGCATGAGTCTCTTCGTGCGCTGAGTCGCGCGGCTGTTCCAGCCGAAGGCGTTCCTCTCGAGTCGTGCTCAGCGGTCGTCGATATGCACGTCAACGGTGCATGGGAGAAGGTTGAAGGCGTCTCATCGGTGAGCGTCCACAGAGAGCGGTACAGTGAAGACCGACTCGATCTCGGCCTTCGTAACGCTGGACCACTGACAGTGTTTGGAGATGGAAGCAATCACTTCCGTGTTCTATGGAAAGACGGCGACATGCGGGTGACGGAGTTCTTTGGTCGTGTTCAGTCGTCGGGACCAGACTATTTTCGAGCCGAGATCGTGACCAGGTTCGTCGGTTCGATCATCGGAGAGACGGCCGAATGACCAAGATCAACCCGGCGCTCGCATCCCTCGTCGTCCCGATCACGTCGCTCACCCCCGACCCGCGCAACGCTCGCCTGCACCCGGACCGAAACCGCTCCGCCATCCGCGCGAGCCTCGAGAGGCACGGCCAGCAGAAACCGATCGTCGTCAAGGCCGGCGTCATCGTCGCAGGGAACGGGACGTGGGAGGAGGCGCGAGAGATGGGGTGGACGGAGATCGCCGTGGTCGAGTTCGACGGGGACAGTGAGGCGCTCGCGAAGGCGTACGCGATCGAGGACAACCGCACGGCCGAGCTCGCTGAGTGGGATCTCCAAATCCTCGGCGATTCGTTAAAAGACCTCGGCGAGCTCAACCTGATCTCGTCGGCGACGTGGGCCGATTACGAGATCGAGCCGCTCCTCCAGGCCGACTGGTCACCACCACCACCGTCTGAGCTTCCAAAGCGAGACGAGGTCCGCCAGATCCGATTTACCAACGAGCAATGGATTGAGGTCCAGCGCGTCGCATCAGTCGTTGAAGGTCGAGACGGGAAGAGGACGATTGCCGCGATCGTCGTCGATGCGTTGAGACGTTACGTCACGATCGCATGACGACGATCCGATTTCGCGTTCAGTACCGGTCTGGTGATGAATAGGGACACATTCATGGATGTTCGCTTTGCACTGAGCGGCAGCGGTAACGATCGAGACGTGAAGACGTTCGATCGATCGTTGCCGAGCGCGGCGCTTCTGATCGCATATCCGATCGCTGGTAAGTCGACAGAAACTGTTCTCCCGAGGATCTCCTACCGTGACTGGAGCCTGGACTCCGGGGCGTTTAGCGTCGAGCGCTCAGGGGCTCGGATTGATCTCCAGGGATACATCGACGACGTGAAGCGATGGCGAGATGGACCTCACCCCCCATGCGAGGTGTTTGCTCTTGACGTCATTGGCGATTGGCGTGCTTCGCTACGTAATACCGAAGAGATGTGGAAGCATGGGATCGAAGCCATCCCTTGCTTCCACGTGGGGGAGCCAGAGTCCGTGCTCTTGGGTCTCGCTCGCGATTACCCGAAGATTGCGCTTGGCGGTGCGGTCGGTTATCGCGACAAGGTCGAATGGGCGAGGCAGTGTTTCGCAAGGATCTGGCCCAAGAGGATACACGGGTTCGGCTACGGCGCTCCTAGCGGTCTTCGCGCGGTGCCGTGGGACAGCGTCGACGCGACGTCGTGGTTCACGAATCCGACGGTCGGCAATCGTTGGCATGGGTACAATCGACCGGGGAAGGGCGATGCGCGCCGCGGTGATCGCCTCGTGGTGCGGCATAGGAAAGATAGTCCTCATTCGTACAACTATCGTGTCGAAATCGACTACTACCTGCAACTCGAACGGGAGATGAACTTCCTATGGCGAAGAGAGATGGAAACACTGGCGTCGCTCCCTCGGTGATTGCGATCGTCTCGGGAGGGCTCGACTCGACGGTGATGCTGCAATGGGCGGTATCGCGTGGCTCGGTCGTCGAAGTCGTCACGTTCGATTACGGTCAACGTCATCGCCGGGAGATCGATTCCGCCCGCTGCGCCGCTTCTCGGCTTGGCCTTCGACACGACGTCGTCGACCTCTCGTTCCTTGGTGCGCTGTACCGTGGCGGAGGTGGGGCACTCCTAGGCGACGTCGCAGTTCCAGATGGGCACTACGCCGACGAGAGCATGAAGGCCACCGTCGTACCGAATCGTAACGCGATCATGCTCTCAATCGCTGTAGGGGTGGCGATCGCGAGGAAAGCACCAATGGTCGCGTACGCCGCTCACGCGGGAGACCATGCGATCTATCCCGACTGTCGTCCTGTGTTTGCGTCTGCGATGGACGTCGTCGCCAGGCTTGCCGACTGGCACGAGGTTGGAATCGAGCGTCCATTCGTCGCGATGACGAAGGCGCAGATCGTCCGCATCGGGTCGGACCTCTCTGTACCGATGCACCAAACGTGGTCGTGCTACAAAGGCGGAGACGTTCACTGCGGTACGTGCGGGACGTGCGTTGAGCGCAGAGAGGCGTTCGCGGTAGCCGGTGTCGAGGATTTGACGGTGTACGCGTGACGACGATTCGGATGGTGAAGCGACTCGAGTTCGACGCTGGGCACCGGCTCCTGAACCACGAGTCGAAGTGCGCACACGTCCACGGCCACCGATACGCGGTCGAGGTCAAAGTCGGTCTCCGAGATGCGGGGCTCGATCGCGCGGGACGCGTCGTCGACTTCGGCGTGGTCAAGGACCGGGTCGGCGGATGGATCGACGAGCATCTTGACCATGCGTTTATCGCGAACGCGAACGACCCGATCGTCCCGTGGCTCGTCGAGCACGGTCAGCGGCGTCACGTTGTCGACTTCGAGCCCTCAGCCGAAAACCTCGCGGCATACATCCTCAACGTGGCGATCGGTCTCCTCGATGACGACCGTTTACGCGTTGAGTCCGTCGTCGTCCACGAGACCCCGACGGGGCGCGCGGAGGCGCGGCGATGACTCGCACGTACATGGTCAAGAGCATCTTCGGCCCGACGATCCAAGGAGAGGGCTCAATGGTCGGGACGCCCTGCGTGTTCGTCCGGTTCGCCGGGTGCAATATGTGGGACGGTCGACCGGAGACGCGCGCGGCGAGCGCGTGCCCCTACTGTGACACCGACTTCTTCGGCGGCGAGAAAATGACTGCGGTGCAGATCGCTCAGTCGGCCGCGTTCACGTCGGGGTCGTCGTCGATCCTCGACGTCGTGCTGTCTGGTGGCGAGCCGCTCCTCCAGGTCGATCAGAAGCTCGTCGACGAGCTCATACGCGCCGGACTGCGAGTCCACGTCGAGACGAACGGGACGCGCGAGCTCCCGTTCGCGGATGACGGTTCCGTGCACGTGTCGATGAGCCCGAAGGTGCCGCGCGACCAGATTCGCCTCGCGCGCGCCGATGACGTCAAGGTGCTCTGGCCGCACCCGGATCCGAGAATCACGCCGCAGGCATTCGAGTCGTTCCCGGCTCGACACCGCTTCCTGCAGCCGATCGGAACCGATGACGGCGTGATCGAGGCGAACGTCGCGTCGGCCATCCGAGAGCTTGGTCGACTCGACGGAATCCCGCGGTGGCGACTATCGATGCAGGTTCACAAGCTCGTCGGTGTCCCATGACCGACGAGAGCCTCGACATCGTTCGTCGGATGATCGTCGCGATCGGCGATGACCCGGCTCGCGATGGTCTCAAGGACACGCCCTCTCGCGTCGTGCGCTCGTGGAGGGAGGTGTTCGGCGGGTATGCGAACGATCCCGCCCTACACCTCGCGACGACGTTTGATGTCGGCGGCGACCAGATGATCCATGTCAACGGGATCGAGTTCTTCTCGACGTGCGAGCACCACATGCTCCCGTTTCACGGGACGGTCGACGTCGCATACATCCCGCGGGACCGAGTCGTCGGGTTGTCGAAGTTCGCTCGTGTCGTCGACGGGTACGCGCGACGGCTCCAGGTACAAGAGCGACTCACCAATCAAGTCGCCGATGCGATCGTCGAGCACGTGAGCGTCCTCGGTGCGGCCGTCCGCGTTCGTGCGGTTCACCAGTGCATGATCGCTCGCGGGGCAAGAACGCGAGCGACGATGACGACGACGGCGCTGCGTGGAATCATTCTCGAGGACGACACCGTCCGGCGTGAATGGATGTCCGCGCTTCCCGGATGAGTCTCGTTCGATACCGGAAGAACAACGTCGCGTTTTGTCGCGACCTCCTCGGGATCGAGCCGTGGAGCTTCCAACGCCGCGTCCTCGAGAGCGTGCGCGATGAGCGTGAGACCCTCGCCGTCACGTGTCACTCGGTCGGGAAGACTCTCCTCGCCGCGTGTGTCGTGCTCTGGTGGATCTCGATGTTCCCGGGATCGATCGCGATCACGACGTCGACGACGCTGCGCCAGGTTCGCGACCTTCTATGGAAGGAGATCCGCGCGCGGTGGAAGGCGGCGCGCGTCCGGCTGTCCGAGGTCGAGCCGGGGGTGATGCGGTGGGAACTCGCACCGGATTGGTTCGCTGAGGGGTTCACGGCCCCGCCGTACGACGACACGCGCGGGCAGGGCTACCATTCGCGGGTCGGTCGCGTGCTCGTCGTCGTCGAGGAGGCGGCGGGAGTGTCGTCGGCGATGTATACGGCGCTCTCGTCGGCGATGGCGCAGGAAGACTCGCGCTCGCTCTACATCGGGAACCCGACATGGGCGGGTGGCGAGTACGGCCGCAAGGCGCGCGACCTGCCGGCGTCCTCGGTTCACCGGGTCAACGCGTTTGAAACCCCGAACTTCACGGCCTTCGGCATCACGCTCGACGACATCCGCTCCGGAGCATGGGAGACGAAGACGGCTGGCCGACCGCTCCCGATGCCGTACCTCGTGTCCCCGCGGTGGGTCGCCGACGCGTATCGCGATTGGGGCGAGAACGATCCTCGGTTCCGCTCGCGCGTGCTGTCGCTCTTTCCGTCCGATGACGAGTCGGCCCTGGTCCCGCTCGCGTGGGCCGAGGCGGCTGTTGAGCGATGGCACGAGATCGAGGCCGAGCATCTCGAGTGCCTCGCTCACAAAGGGCCTGCGCACACGCGGCCGCGCGGGTGGTTCGTGCCGCACGCGCTCGGCGTCGACGTGGCGCGCGACGGCGCAGACCAGTCGGTGATCGCGGCGCGCGCGCTCGGCATCGGGATCCGTTCGCTGACCAAGATTCGCGGGACCGAGACGATGGGTCTCGCGGCCGAGGTGATCGACACCGTGCGCACGCTCCGCACCGACGAAGGGGTCAAGGTGTCATCGATCGCCGTCGACGTCGTCGGGCTCGGAGCCGGGACGTACGACCGTCTCGCAGAAGAGGCACACGCACGCACGTCACCGATCCACGGCGTGGCGCTCGGCGAGGCACAGGGCGGGGCGGGGGCGAATGCGCCGACCGACTTTGCCAACTCCCGGTGCGAGATGCTCTGGGCCGTGCGCGAGGCGTTGCGGCCCGATGCGAAGAACCCGATCGCCATCCCACCTGATGACCGGCTCATCGCGCAGATGACGTCGATCCGCTGGGACCTCGACGGGCGCGGCCGTCGCGTGGTCGAAAGCAAGAAGGATTTCCGCGCTCGCCTTCCGAAGATGGGCTCGCCGGACGAGCTCGACGCGGTGGCCTACGCGCTCGCGGAGGACTTGCCTGCTCGCGAGACGGATGACGGGATCGCCACGTTGCGGTCGATCGTCGGGGTCCTGGGTAGGCGGTGAAGCAAGACGCAATCGTGCGTCTTGCTCCCGTGGCCGATCGTGGTCCAGGCGTGGCGGAATCGTGGCGCTTGACCGTGGTGCCGTCTCCGTGTCTTTAGTCCGTGGGGTGAGCGACGAAGACATCGATCTGCTCCTCGGCGGTCTCACTGATCGCGAGCGCGAGCTGGCCGAGATCGAGGAGATCCGCGAGCGGCTCCTCGCGTTCCGTCGTCTCCGCTCGCCGGCCAATCGGCACAGCCTCAAGACCGCGATCTGCGCGCGCGGACTCCGCAGCGACGAGGCCGATCGCTCGATCGTCCGTATGTCGAAGCGCGTCGTCGCCACCCGTCTCGTGCGGTAGGGAGGCGAGATGCGCGAACGAGGACCCGACGGCAAGTGGATGAGCGTCGCCAACGCGGGAACGATTGGCCGTGGCGTCGACGTCGTCGTGCACACGTCTCGCGCTCGCCGCGTTCGCGATGCGATCGTCGGCGCGTTCGGCACCCTGATTCGAGACGCGTGGAGCAACGAGGTCACCGGGCTCGGCACGTCCCGCGACAAAGCGACGTCGGCCTCGTTCCTTCGGCGCGCCACGCTCAATCGCGAGACGCTCGAAGCGCTTCACGACGAGAGCGATCTCGTTCATCGGATCTGCAACCTCCCTGCGGAGGAGATGACCCGCGAATGGATCGACGTGTCGGTGTCAGGTTCAACCGGCGACGATGCGGACGTCGCACGCGCTATCGTCGACCGGCTCGAGGAGCTCAACGCGTCATCCGTCTTCCAGCGCGCAATCGCGATGGCTCGTCTCATGGGCGGATCGATCATCGTGGTCGGCGCCGATGACCGCGGGGACGACGCGCTCGCGCTCAACTCGATGAGCGCGCCGCTCGATACCGATCGCCTCAACGATGTCCTCTGGCTCGACGTTTATGCGGGACGACACGACGTCGACGTCAAGAGCGTCGAGCGGAGCACGGCGCGCGCGGGGTTCGGTCGATCTGCCACCCTTGAAGCGCGCGCGTCGCCGGGC
>ERZ1292630.1710-Hain-H41-02um-R3-1710-length-21140-cov-5_pt1 | contig 14749 bp, 12 predicted proteins | sample MGYA00564408_ERZ1292630 | MGnify/ENA primary metagenome ERZ1292630 (study PRJEB36523, sample SAMEA6512641) | groundwater metagenome | collected 2019-01-08 | study: AquaDiva: Metagenomics assemblies of 32 groundwater samples | reverse complement strand
AGTTTCTAGTTGTAGTACAACTCAATTACCTGCAAAAACTGAATCTGTTAAAACAGATAATAATAAAAAAGATGTTAGTTCAACAAATACTACTTCTAAAGTTGAATTTGAAAAAAAAATATTAACTCTTACTTATAAACAAGATGGTGTTGAGAATCCATTAGTTCCTGAAATAATTGATTATATTGAAATTTTTGATAAAGAAAGAATTTTTATAAAACCAAGTGATATAGGATTATTGAATAATGATTTTAGTATAAAAGCAGAAAAAATAAATGCAAAAGATAAAGTAACATTTGATGGGAAAGGTAAATTTTCTTTTAAAAATATTAGTAATAAAGCTGTTGTAAATTTTAAAATAAAAGGTGTTAGAGAAGTTGCAAAAGTACCAGTTATTAATCAAAATTTAAGAGTTCTTATTGAAGAAAGTAAGGATTATAAATTAACTGTTTCTGGTGGAGTACCTAAAAGTGATGGTCTTCTTGATACAACTAAAGAAGTATTTAGTGTAAGCAAAGATGATTTAGGAAAATCTACTCTTAAAATAAGAAAAAGTGGATTAAAAAATACTTTTAAAGTTGATGATCTTCAAAAAAATTCAAAAACTGAAGATGAAAATAAACCTGATAAATCTGAAAAAGATGATGAAAATGAAAGAAAAAAAATAGAAGAAAATATTGTAAAAGTTACTCCAATTGCTGGTTTTATTGGAGATTGGGATTTTTCTTTATTTAATCAAGCAGGAACATTAAGTCTAAGAGAATTTGGACAAGGTAAAAATGATATTTCTGGTGAGCTAAAACTTGAAACAAAAACATACACAGGCAAAGCAACTTATAAAGGGAATGAAGAAAATACTGTAATTTCTTTTCTTACTACAGCAATTGAACCTGCTACTGGTTATACCTCAGTAATTGGACTTAAATTAGAAGTAAAAGGTAGTAATAAACTTGATGTAAAATTAGAGCGAATAAGTGAACCATTTGAATCTTTAAGTGGAATTTTATTACATTTAACTAGAAAAATACCTATTCCAGAAACAACTACACCACAACCAACCCCAACTCCCTCTACCCCAGTTGACACAAGTAAGCCTATTGATAAAACTAAACTTTTACCAATAATATCTATAGATTTAGTCAAAGAATTAGCAATGAGAGTAAATTATATTGCTGGAAACAGTTATGCTCATGGTCAAGATAACGGAGTAGGAAATGTTTCTACTTTCTTTGACCCAACTGGAATAGCTGTAGATAACTCAGGTAATATTTTTATTTCAGATACAGGAAATCATAGTATAAGAAAAATAACACCTGATGGTAATGTTTCTACTTTCGCAGGCTCTACTAGATATTATGATTGGTGGTATTCTGATGGAAGTAATGCAGGTTTTTCAGATGGTAATACAACATCTGCAAAATTTTCTTATCCAAAAGGTATAGCAGTAGATAATTCAGGTAATGTTTTTGTTGCAGATACAGGAAATAATAGAATAAGAAAAATAACACCTGATGGCAATGTTTCTACTTTTACAGGAAAAGATGCAGGTTTTTCAGATGGGAATGCACAAAATGCAAAGTTTTCTCATCCGAATGGAATGACAATAGATAGAAATGGAAATCTTTTTGTTATTGATGAAGGAAATTCTAAAATAAGAAAAATAACTCCTAGCGGTGTAGTAAGCACTGTAAATGGGAGTTCAGGTGCTTTTTATACTGATAATGACAATAATTTTCATTATATAAGAGGAATAACAGTAGATAGTTTTGGAAATCTTTTTATTACTGATTTAAAAAACTCAACTATCAAAAAAATAACACCTGATGGTAATATATCTAATGTTTATTCAGGTGATGTTTATTCAGCTATAGCTATAGATCCTACTTCAGGAAACCTTTTTATTTCTGGTTATGGAAGAATAAAAAAGATAACACCTAATGGTGTAATAACAGCTTTTACAGGAAATGGTAACTCTAGTCTATCTGGAACATGGGGTACAGGTAGTAGCATTAAGTTAAATGATGCAATTTTTGGAACTTTTGAAGGAATGTATATAGATAATTCAGGGACTATTTTTATTGCTGAAACTGATAAACAGATAATAAGAAAAATAAAATAATTATTAGCAATAATGTTTTTATTAATAAATCCCAGAGTACTGGACAACTGTTTGTATTAACACCAAAGCAAAGCTTCAAGGTATTATTAATAAAAATAAAAACTAAAAAATATTATAATTAAACAAAATAAAATATAAATAAGGATTGAAGAAAAATATGAAAAAAACATTGTTGCCATTATTATTTGTTGTTTTATTTTCAAATAGTGCTTTTGCAGATGAAAAAAATACTATATTAGAAGATCAAACTGATATAAATACGTCTAATATTGAAAAAATAACAGACAATTTTGATAAAATACAAGATAGATTAAATTTTAAGCTTTTTGGCTCAATTGCATTTAGAAATTGTTCTATGTCATCTAATATAATTTCAGAACCACAAAATATTGTAAAAAATTCATTAGGTAGTCTTTTTCAAACAAGAATATCATTAGGAATTAATGGAAATATTACCGAAAATACAAATTATCAACTTCGTTTCCTTACAAATGATGGTGGTTCTTACAATTTATCTTGGGCTCAAATAGGAAACGATATTACCAAAATGCCTTTTACCTTAGATAGATTTTTTGTTTCCCATACTTTTAAAGATGTCTTAAATAATGAAATAAATTTTACTTTGGGAAAAGCTCAAAACTTTTTTGCTGAAACAGAGTTATTTTTTGATGAAGATGTTAGTTTTAATGGACTATCTCAATCATATAAAATAAAAGATTTAAATAATGTGGTAAAAAATGTATCTTTTTCTTTAGCAGAAAATTTTGTAGGAATAGGTAGCACTTTTAACAATGTTTTTATGTTAGGAGGGAAAATATCTTCAGATTTAAATATTTCAGATGATTTAAACTTAAATATCGGAGCTAGTAATGTAAATTTTTTAGGTGGAAGAAATCTTGACTATCAAAGATACACAAAAGGTTTTACTTGGAGCGTTAATAAAGCAAATAGAAAAGACAGTGAAAATATTTTAGAATCTGAATATAATTTATTAGATATTTTTTTTAAAGCTAATTTTAACTTATTTAATCTTAAAAATACCTTATATCTAGATTTTGTTAATAATTTTGGAGCAAAAGATAAAAATAAAGGCTTTATTGCTGGTTTAACATTAGGCGACTTAAAAAAACAAGGAGATTGGAGTTTTAATTATAATTATAAGCTTTTAGAACAAGATTATAATTTTTCTTTTCTTATTCAAGAGCCAATGTTAGGAACAGATACAAATGGTCATCAATTTAATTTAGGATATAAATTTTTACCAAAAACAAGTTTAGATTTACACTTACAAAATGTATCAAGTTTAAGTAAGGAGAACCTTCCAAGCTTTTATGTTTTATATACATCAATACGACAAGATTTATAATTTATTCTGTATTCTAAAATTTTCCCTAATCTTAAACAGAGCTTAAAGTAAAACAAGAATGATCTAAAAAAAATCTTCTATAAATTAAATATAGAAGATTTTTTTAAAAGGAATAAGAAGTTATGGAAACCGTAGTTAATTTACCACCAACAACAACATTACCTCCGTTAAACCCTCCAACAGGATTACCTCCTATAGGCACACCTCCAACTGGAACAGGAACAGATTTACCACCAAACCCTCCAGGAACAGGTGGTGGATTAGGATTTGATAAATTCACTCAAATAAGCACTTATGTAGGAAGTGCAGCAGGTGGTGGAGTTGGTGCAATGAAATCTGTTGGAAACATGACTCTTATCGGACAAGGAATAAAAGGAACTTTGATACAAAATCCTGATGCTACTGAAACTAAAATAGGTGGTGGAATTGGTGCTAAAATAAAAGCAATGGGACCTACTTTTAAAGAATTAGGTGGAAGTGCAGTAACTGGTGCTAAATACGGTGCTATTTTAGGTGGTGCAGTTTCAGCTTTATCAAATGCTTATGGTGTTTTAACAGGAAAACAATCAACAGCTGAAGCTGTTGGTAAATTAACCGCAGATACAGTTACAGCAACCTTTTCTGGTGCTGGTGGTGCTGTTATGGGTGCTGCAACAGCAGGTTTAATTGGAATGGCTGGATATAGTGGTTTAGCGGCAATGATACCAGCAGTTGGTCTTGGTATGGTTGGAGCTGTTGGAATTACATATCTTGCTCAATCTACTGGTATGTACGATAAAATAAAAACAACTGTTCAAAATATATTTGGAAAATAATTTAATAATTTAAAAACATCTTTCTTCTGTAACAACTCTAAAATGGGTTGTTTTTTTTTGATAAAATATTATATAAGTACAAAATTAATGAATCATAAAATATGATTTTATTTATTTTATGGTAAAATCTAAATTTGTTTAAATGTAAGGAATTTATTTGTAATCCTTATAAAAAAAGATATTATATTTTCAAATAAGATAAAAAATTAATTATGCTTCTTAATAAAGGAATTCCCCTTTCTTATATATTAAATAATGTAAAATATGACCTACTTTATGCTTTGGGGGTCTCTTTATCAGTTCATTTAATTTCTGAAACTTATAAAGAGTTATTACCAGAAATTCCATTATCAATTCCAGCATTTATTGGAACATCAATTTCAATTCTCCTATCTTTTAAAATAAGTCAATCATACGAAAGATGGTGGGAAGCACGTAAAATATGGGGAAGTATAGTAAATGACTCAAGAACGTTTGTTATTCAGCTAAATTCATTTATAGAAAAAGATAATGAAATTATTATAAAAAAAATAGCTTTCAGACAAATTGCTTGGTGCTATTGTTTGGGACAATCTCTTCGTGGATTAGATCCAATAGAAAACCTAGATAATTTTATTTCTGCTGATGAAATTGAAGAAATAAAACAACATAATAACAAGGCATTAGCAATTCTTTCTTTTCATTCTAAAGACATTAAAGAATTAAAAGAACAAAATAAATTAGATATTTTTTCACAAATACAAATAGACAAAACACTTCTTAGGCTTTGTGAATCACAAGGTAAATCTGAAAGAATAAAAACGACTGTATTTCCTGTAACTTATAGACTTTTCCTTCATGGAATTATTTATTTGTTTGTGGTAATACTTTCTCTTTCTTTTAGAAATATATTATGGTATTTTGAAATTCCATTATTTATTTTTATTTTAGCTCCATTTTTTTTATTAGAAAAATCTGCTACACACATGCAAGATCCTTTTGAAAACAGAGAAACTGATACTGCAATGACTGCAATAGCAAGAACAATAGAAATAAATATAAAGCAATTATTAAAAGAAACCGATATACCTAAAACACATCAACCTGAAAAATTCCATTTATTATAGACAATTAATTGTTTATTAACATATATAAAAAATTAATCCAATTTGAATCTTTAGCAAAAGATGTGTTTGAATATTTATTTTTTATAAAATCATTTAAATCATTATTTTTAGAGATATTTTTTCTTTCAGGCATAAAAACAGATAAACCCTGTAAAGTAAATCCTATAGAATCTCTTTCTTTAAACATTAGCTTTTTTTGTTCTACCTTTAATTTTTTTATAGAGTTTTTTAATTCATTAGAATTTGAATTTTTTTCCAACTCTTCAGTAAAATCATAAATATCTCTCATACTTTCAGATATTGAATCAAGTTTTGTTATATCTTCCATTTTTGGTTTTTTTATTAAATCATAAGATTTTGTAATATTATTTTTTTCTGTTTTTAAGGATTTTAATAATTCTGATGTCATATCATCAAATGCTTTTTTATAATTATTAATTTGAGACATATCTATTGCTTCAAAAGAAGTTAAATTAGAAAGGGTTTGAGATTTAATCACCATTTGATTTGTGATATCTTTGGGATCAAGATTTTTTGAAATTAACTCATCAAAAGTTTTTGTCATATTAAGATTAGATTTATCTTTTGATTGAGAAAAATCATCTAAAGCTAAAACATATTTTGTTGTATTTCTAAGTTCATAAAGAGATTCTAAATTTCCCATCATAGAGGCTCTAAAATATATTATATCTAGCTTATCTCCATTTAATGATTCAGTTATAGAATCTGAAAAAACTTTTATTGGTATTAAAGATAAAGAATTATCCTTTGATAATTTTTGACCTTTCAAATCAGTTTGATTCCTATCTGAGCCAATCCCAGCTATTGCACTACCATTAGAGTAAATTTGTAAATATTTATTTTTACTAGAGTAATTATTAAAAGACCACTTAACAACCTCTGAAAAAACTTTAGGATTATTTGATTGGACTTCAGTTATATTGCCTGCTAAAAGTGATGCAGGCGATTCGATTGAAGAAGAATCATGACCTCCATCTAAATAATATAATTTTGAATCTCCTATTTCTCCACCATCTCTAAAAATAATATTATGAATATTTTTTTGAGGGAAATCATCCATAAAAGATAACATCTGTTTTGATAAAGAAGTTTTAGTAGAATAATCATCTGTCATAAAATAAGTTAATTTTATTGAGTTTTTATCTTCTTTATTTTTTGGTAAATTTGGTGATAAGCTAAAATCATTATAAAAAATACCACCTAAATTATTTAGTTGATTATAATTTAATATTTGATAAGAAGTATCTTGATTTGAATTACCTAAATAATTATTAGAACAACTCATTAAAAACAAAGACGAAAGTAAAACAAAAAACTTTTTATTGATAAACATTTTTGTAACTTTGTTGTTAAAATAACAGATAAATAACATTGTATTATTTTTTTTAAGAAATATCAACTTTTTTTATAGATTTAAAAATAACTTTTTTTAGAATTATGAAATCTTTGTTAAATTACACAATAAAAATTGTTCTTAACACTATATTAATATGCGTACATTAGTGAAAAATGAAATGAATTGTTTTAGAAGGTAATGATAATGATTGAAGAAATTGGTAAATCTAGAGGTGCTGATGGTGTTACAAATGCGTGGGCAATGCAACAAGCATTTACAAAATCACTAGATGCAAATGCACAAGTTGCTCAACTTGTTCAAACTTTGCTTAATAATGAAGTTAGTAAAGGGGGTAAAGATACCCAATTTACAGGAGCTTTACTTGCGGTAAAAAATGAAATTCAAAAAACAGGAGCCCCTTCAGCTAAATCTTTAAGTAATGTATATGAAATGCTAGGCGATAATAGTAAAGCTAAAGCTATTGTTTCAACTGCATTGAAAGATGTTTCAAATAGTAATAATAATAATGGCGATAAAAACTTTGTTGATAAATCTCAAAATGATAGAAACCAAACTGAAGGAGAAACAGTTACATCTGCTGATGGAACTCAAATCGCAAGGAATCTAACAGGAGTTACAGGAAATAGTAATGCTGAATCAGATCAAGATAATAATACAGATTCTAATAACCAAGATACAACAATAATTGCAAGCAATCTTAAAGATCTTAATAAAAAAGCTGATTTTAATCCATTAAAATCTGGTTTAAGTTTCCCAGAAAAAAGCGTTGTTTCAAGAATAGAAAAATTAGTTGGTGGTCTTTCTAAAGATATTGTTGATTTAGTTAAAAAATCCTCTGATCAAGGCGACCTTCCTGAATTACAAAAAACATGGAACAATCAAACAAAAGTAAGTAATAAAAAAGATAACGACTAAAATAGTATTTTTGAACGAGAAGCTGTCTAAAAAGTGTATTTTTTATAAAATTACAAGGTTAAAAACCAATGTCTCTGTAGGGGCGTTTTATGAAACGGTCTATTTTTAGACAGCCTCTTTTAAAAAGAATCTTTATGTAAGTTAAAGATATTATTACTTTTTAAGAGTTACTCCATTTACATTTCCTATAGAATAATAAACAAAAGCATCTACTTGATTTTGAGATAATTTTGTAGAACTTTTACCAGCACCATTATCTCCTTGCCCTGTATCTACAAGATAAAAATCACCATCTTTTTTTAGAATAGTAACAGAATGATTTTCTGGGTGTTCTTTATCGATAGAATTTAAGGTGCCTGTTTTTGTATCTAAATAAATACCAATTTGTAAAGTAGCATTTGGGTTTTTTGCTAAAAAATTATCAACTTTTTCTTTTCTTTGATTTATAGTATTTACAGTATCACCTGCAAGTGGTGTTATTTCAAGCCCCAATTTTTTTGCAGCTTCAATAATTTCTCCTGTTGCTTCTAATTTTGTTATCTTTCCACTTGAAGGATTATATGAATAAGAAATTCCAGAAGTTAAACCTGCACCATCTTTATCTGCAAACATATAAATTTTATCTTGCAATAAATGAGTATTTTTAAAAGTAAATTCTTTTTCTATTCCAAATTTTTCTGATAAAACTCCAAAATCGCCACCTTGTAAAATATAAGCATTGAGTAAAGTACTTGCAGCACAACGATTTCCATCATTTTTAGTTTCTTCTAAAGCATCAGATTGAGATATATTAGAAACTCTTTCAAAATTATTATTTCCATAAACTCTATCTAATTCATTATAATTTGGAGTATATTTAAATTTTACATTTTTAAAAACACTTGAACTATCTTGAATAGAATAAGTAACATTTGTTGGTTTAGTAAAACTATCTAAATTTTGTAAGACATTATCTGCAACATATTTATCTTTTAAGTTAGGATTTTTAGAAATATCACGAAGCTCTTGTAATTCTTTTTTGTTTAAAACACCATCGTTTGAAGCAAATTCTATGAATCTATCACTAAAAGATATTTTGTCATTATTTAACATTAAAACACACACAAAGAAACAAGTATAGTTATTCTATTATAATACAATTTTTTTTATTTTACTAATGAAATTTTTCAAATTAGTTATTAATAAAAAAGTTAACTTTAAATTAAAAAAGTTTTAACAAGTAATTTAAAAATTATTGTATAATATAAATATCCGTTTGATTTTATATAACGTTTTAGGTAAATTTTAAATGAAAAATATTTATAAAATAGCAATTCTAGCTTCTATAACTGCTTTAGTTACAGCATGTGCATCTTCTCAAGTTTCCACAATATCTGAAATAAAAGATGAAAATTCAACCGTTAGTATTCAGAGTGCTGAGTTTGCAGACGCTATTGAATTTGATGATATTTTAATTGATGATGAATATTATAAAAAATACCCTGATAATACACTTGCAAATGACTTTTTTACGTCCTATCAAAACTCAACTTTTGATAGTTTTAAAGCAACTCCTAAAGAAGAAGTAACTGCTCAAGGTTTTTTTGATTTTTTAAATAAAAAAGCTATTTTAGATATTTATGAGCCTTATGCAACAACTAATTCTGTAAAACTAGTTGGAAGAGTTTACAAAAAAAGATCAATTTCAGCAGAAAATGTTAAAGATAGTAAATTTAAGAATATAATTAGAACTCTAAAATATTTCATTCCAGATCCTATTTCTGATGTTAATGTTAATGTTAATGTTAATGGTGTTACAAAACAAGCTAAAACTGATAAAAAGGGTTATTTTACATTAGATATTCCAAATATTAATGTAAAACAAGGTGTAAATAAAATAAAAGCTAATCTTATTACTACAAAATATAAATTTGATGATCTTACACAAGATTTTGTTTCTGATAAACCAGATACTGATAGTGTTTCAATAATATCAGATGTTGATGATACAGTTAAATACACTGGTGTTAATCATAAAATACAAATGATAAAAAATGTTCTTACAGGAAATTCAAAAACAGATAAGCCTTATGCAGGTGTTTCTGAGCTATATAAAAGTGTTTTAAATGGTCCAAAATCATCAGGTGTAGAATGTATGCATTATGTTTCTGGTAGCCCTTCTCAATTATATAGAAGAATCCATGATTTTTTTGAATATCAAAAATTTCCTGAAGGATCTATCGATCTTAAAATAAATGATACTAAATTAGAAGCTAAGTCTTCTGATACATTTGAGTATAAAGTAGCTAGAATAAGAAATATTATGAAAACCTACCCAAATAAGAAGTTTTTTCTATTTGGTGATACAACTCAAAAAGATACTGAAGTTTATGTAGAAATTAGTAAAGAATTCCCTGATAGAGTTTTAGGAATATATATAAATAATGTAAATAATGTAAATTTATCAGATCCACGATTCAAAGATGTGAAAATAACTAATACAGCTTCAGATGCAGCTAAAGATCTTTTTTCTAAAGGCTATATTTCACAAGAATCACTTGATAAAGTTATTTCAAAAGCTCAATAGAAAATGGAAATAAACTCTATTGCTCGTACTGTAAATTATTATAGTGTAAATTTGATAAAGCCTGAAATAGTTGAAGCTCTTATTTATCCAATACAATTCGAGTTTCTTACTTCTGGATATTATAAACATGATTTTATGATTTATAATTACAAAAAAGAAGGTTGCTACCTCACTCATTATGGAGGTTTAGACCTTGATGATAAAACCCAAATATCGTTAAATTGTAAGTCAAAAATTGTTACATTAACTTATCCTACAAGCGATAAAAAAGATTTTTTATTTCAAATAGAAGTTTTAAATCTTTTAAGTCAAAAATTTAATGGTCATATTTATGATCCTAAAAGTAAAAAAGTAATAACAGCAAAAGAAGTTAAGTTTTTAATTAAATAATTTTGTTTATACCCAATTCGTGATTTACGCTTATCTGCACAAGTTTTTGTGATTCTTTAATATATTTGTATTATTAGATATGTAGTATTTTTTTGAGTTAGAATTTATAATTAATCTAATAAAAATATGCTTTTTTACAACAAAAACAAAGTAAGTAAAAATAAAAAAAAATAAAAATAAAATTAGTTCTTGAATAAATATTTTTATTGTGATAGTATTGTGATGGAAAAGTGTATTTTTATGAAAATAAGTGTTTGTATTATTACCAAAAATGAAGAAGAATATATTGAAAAATGTATTGAATCTGTTTATGGTATTGCTTATGAAATAATAATACTTGATACTGGTTCAACTGATAAGACAAAAGAAATAGTAAAAAAATTTGATAAAGTTAAGCTTTTTGAAATTACTTGGAAAAATGATTTTTCACTAGCTAGAAATGAATGTATTTCTTATGCTAGTGGTGATTGGATTTTAAGTATTGATGGTGATGAAATTCTTTATAAAGAATCATTATCTTTTATATCTGAATTAGTGAATCAAAAATCAGATTACAATGTTTATCAGGCTTTAATAGTTTCTCAATCAAATAATTCTAAATTAAAAGATTATTTTTTTAGAGATTTTCTTTTTTTAAATGATAAAAATATTTTTTATACAAAAAAAATACATGAGCATTTAGATGGAAAAATATTACGAAAAATAGAAAAAAATATAAAAGTAGAAAATAACTTAAAAGAAGATTTTAAAATAAAATATTTAAATTATGCAAATGTTTTGATTGAATGTTTAAGTCAAGAAAATAATAAACTCAATTTTTGTCATTACCTAAAACATTTATTATATTTATACGAAAAAATAGGTAATTATCAAAAAGCATTAGAAACATCTTGTGATTTACTAGAAATATATAATGAAATAAATTTTAATAGAAAAAGTAATGATTATTATGTTGTAGTAATAAAAATAATAAAATTTGAGTATAACAGAAAGAATTATAATAAATGCTTGGAATATTGTGAATATATTTTAAGTTTATTTCCTAATGATTCAAATACACTTTTTTACAAAGCTAATTGTTTTAATGAAAAAGGAAATAAAAAACAATCAATTGAGTTTTATAATAAAAGTTTAGAATTTATAGACTTAGAATACCCAAATAGTATCTTTTTTTCAAAGCAAATCAAAAATAAATTAAATGACCTTAAAGAGGTTTTAGTATGAAAAAGTATTTTTTAATAGTGTTATCATTATTATTAAGTTGTCAGAATATTCCATCTAACAATAAAATAGAAAATGAGAAACAAGAAAAAGTAAGACTTAATTTTTTAAACAAACAAGATTTTTCAAAAATGTTAATAGAAACTAAGGGTTTGGAAAAAATTAATAAATCAAAATCATTAGAAATAATGAATAAGTATAAGAATATAGGTTCTAACAAAATAATAATAAATGAAAATGTTAAGCCTTTTTTAGATAAAAATGTTTTTAATATAAAAGATGAAGATTCAGGCGAATGCTTTTATAATAGTTATTGTTATGATGAGTGCTTACAAATAGAGCCTGATTATGGTGGAGCAGGTTCAGGATGTTTAATTTCTATAGGTCATGGATGCTTAGTTTGTCCAGAACCATCTGGTGGTAGTGGCGGTAATGGTGGAGATAATAATAATAATACAAAAGATTGTAGTAAAGTAATAACACCAGAAGAATTAAATAATTTAATTAGTATTTTAGGAAATTCAATTGGTTTTAATATAAAAGCAGATATGGAATCAAGTTTAATATCAGATTTAAAAGAATTTACAAAAATAATAAATCCAATAAATAAATATGAGAATCAAATCCAAGAAATAATAAAAACATATAATGTAGATAATGATACAAAAGTAAAAAAATTACAAGATAAAATAAATGAATTGAGTGCTTCAAGATATAATATAGCAGGAATAATAACACCAAAATTAGATTCATTAAAATATCAATCAATTAATCTTATAAGAGAAGCTAATGTTTTATCTGATAGTGCTATAGGTGTTGATTTAACATCAACTTCATCCAATCCTCTTGGTGTTTATAAAGACCAAATTGAGATATTAGATAGTGAGTTTGATTATTATGTTTCAAATAAAAATACTTATGACCTTATTCAAGCTTCAAAAATATTAGCTAAAGAGATTTTATTAAATAACGAAATAATTACCAAATATTTAAATCAAGGATTAAAAGATTTATCTTTAGAAGAAAATATAAATGATGATGATATAGAAACACCTCTTGATAAGCTAACTAAAGTATCTCAAGTTGTTCTTTATTTTTCTCGTCAGGTTGATAATCATAGAATTAAAGTTAATAAAGAATATCAAAATATTCAAGTTAAATACAATAAAGTTGTAGATAATGCTCAAAAAGAGTTAGATAAAGCAAAAAAACAATTAGAAGAAATAAATCAGAGATTAGGTATTTCAAATAGTTTTTCAATAAAAGGATTGCCAGAAGTTTTAGGTGCGGTTATTGAAACTTTTTTAGGAAATGAGTATCAAAAAACAAAAGATGAAATAAATAAAAGAAAAGAAACAGATGTAGCTAATCTGATAAAAATTCAAGAGGGAATAAATGATATAAAGAATCAAATAAATGAAGTTAAAAATGATCCAAATTTAACTCAAGCTGAAAAAAATAGTAAATTAAATGAATTAAAAACATCTCAGAAAAATTTATTAAAAGTAGAATCAAATACAAGAGACGATATTAATAAGTTGAATTTAGATTCTAAAGAATTAGATAATATTAATAAAAGATTAGATGATAAGAAAAAAGATCTAAATAATATTTCTAAGCCATCATCATGTAATTTTACTCCTGGAAAGCCACATTCTAAATCACCTTTAGAAACATTAATTTTAACTACAGGTAGGCAAGTAAGTGGTGATTTCCCAAGAAGAGCAAACCCTAATGAAATTTTATATCGTGCAGATATTAATGGTAAGATAACTTTTTATGCAACTTATGATTCAAATGGAGGTCCTGTAAAAAGAGTTGATTTAATTGGTCCTGCACATGATGGAGTTCCTACTCCACATGTTCAAGAATTTAAGAAAAATGTAGATTCTGTAACAGGAGATGTTTTTTATAATAAAACAGGAAGAGTTAGATCTGCATTACCTAGTGAGATACCATAATGGAAAAAAAAATTAACATTAAATCATTAAAAAGATTTCAAAATTGGATGAGTAAATGGAATAATCCTTCCTTAGGTTTATGGGATTATGCCGCTTATAATTCTAATCCAGATCTTTTACTATCAATTATTAGTATTCTATACCCAAATACTATTGAATATGAAAATTGTATAATATTAGAAAAAAGCTTTGATAAAGAAAATTTCGCGTCTTGGAAAAAAGAATCATATACAAATACTCAAATAGAATGTGTATTGAATCATTTACATATTTATGATTTATTCAACAATCAAGAAGAAGGTGAAGAAGAACATTGTTTGGAAAATTTAGAGTACCTAGGTAAAATAATCATAAAATTTTGGAAAGTAGCTTTAACTGATAAATATCCAAATAAAACTTTTGAGTTTGTTTTTTCAAATGAAGGAAATGATTATGGTCCAACAATTTATTTTTTTCAAAAATAAAAGAAACGCCTGACAACATCGCACAAAACGGACAAGCATACACATTTATAGATAAAAAAGTATGTGTAGCCCATCGTTTGTGCTAGATCGTTGTTAGTAATTAGAAAAAGAATAATTAATGCTATTATTAAATATTATTGATGAATTAAAGGATTATAAAATTGATAAAATAGTTAAAAATATTGATGAAACAATGTATAAAAAGGCAAAAGAGCAAAAAGAAAGTCAAGGTCGTTGGGATAATGATAAAGAAGCACTAAAAATTCTTGACAAAGATTTAGTAAATTCTCTGCCAAAAGGAAATGTAAAACAAACTCCTAGAGATTTACCAAGTGGTGTAACAGGAAAAGTTTTTAGACAAGATGGAACATGGGGTAAAGCAGATAGTTTTATAGCTGTTCCAAATGCAAAAGGTGGTTATAAAACGGCTTATCCAACAATAAGAAAT
>ERZ1292630.3046-Hain-H41-02um-R3-3046-length-15036-cov-6_pt2 | contig 14758 bp, 6 predicted proteins | sample MGYA00564408_ERZ1292630 | MGnify/ENA primary metagenome ERZ1292630 (study PRJEB36523, sample SAMEA6512641) | groundwater metagenome | collected 2019-01-08 | study: AquaDiva: Metagenomics assemblies of 32 groundwater samples | reverse complement strand
AAAAAAAAAAATTGGGGGCAACCCCCCCCCCCCCCCGGCAGTTACATTCCGAAACCATACTGTATGTCCTGTTGCGTGGATGGCGCCTTTTCTAACTTCTCTTCCATGGGCCCTAAAGGAGTCACTTTTTCCACTGCCCACGGCCGCTGAAAAAAAAACGTCTCGTTGTCGACCCCTTTTTTTTCCTGGCCCAAACGCTCGCGAAATGGCACATACGGAACGGTGCAACGATTCGGCTGCGTCCCTCTCGGCGATGATCGAACGGGATCCGTCCAACGCCTTCCTGCACTACCGTCTGGGCAATGCTTACTCGCGTCAGAAGCCGAAGCGACTCGACCTCGCCCGACTGGCCTATGACCGAGCCGTGGCGTTAGATCCCGCCCTCGCCGATGCCTTCAACGCGCATGGCCTCCTTTTGATGCACTTGGCAAGGGTGGCGTCGGACGCGGTGAATCACAAAAAGGGTACCTCCTCGGTTTCCAACAACAGTCGTCAGCCGGAGAGTGGGGGACAAACGAGCGGCGCGATCTGCGCAACGGTCACGCCACCCACAACGACGCGAGAGGCCTTGCTCGAGGAAGCCGCCGGAATTTTTCGAGCCGGCTACGACCGGGCGCTCAAGGAATGTGGATTGCGATACTTCTCCACGCTGAAGAACCTTGCACGTGTTCTGCGCGAGCTGCACCGCTTCGAGGAGGCCATCGACGTGTTGGAGTCCATCATCGCGGATGATGTCTTCAACGCGCCGGCCATGTGGAACCTCGCGGATTTGTTGATGGAGTGTCGATGGGGGGGGAATGACTTTGCCGCGGCCGACGGCGCGCCGCTCCTCCACCTGTCTGCTGCGGTACCCGTCGCATCGCAGCAACGACCGATGCAGGAAGGGGCAGCGGACGACATTGCCGGTCCAAATTGTCTCGAAAACGTGAAAAAGTGGCGCCGAGATGCGACGTTTGAACGCGCTCGATCGCTTTTGGAGCGCTGCGTCGAGATTGACCCTTCCAGCGTCGAGCCGCTTCTGTTACTTGCGTCGCTACACCACCGTGTTGGAAACGTGGGAATGTCGATGGCTCTCTCCGTTTCCGCGAATGAACTGCAGCGGAAGCCAGAAACGTTGGAGCGACTGGCGGTGGAGTATGAAAAGAGAGGCGAACTCAAGAAGGCGCTCTCGGCGTATCAAGATCTCGCCGCGCTTTGCAAGGGCCACAAGCCAGCCATATCCGCGGTGGCGCGACTGTCGTCGACGTTGGGTGGAACCCCGGTGTCGACGGCGATGGCCTCCTGTGCCTCGCAAGGCCCCCGGATCGATCCTCGTACTGGGCACGAACTCACTTCGTTCCGGTGTCCAGTTGGCCACTGGCTATTCCGCGTGCGACGCAAGCCCTTCGCAGGGTTGGGTTCCTGGGCTTGCGACGTCTGTTTCCGTCACCTTGGCGGACCCGACGTCGTCCGGCACGGTGTTTTGTGGTGCGATCAAGACTGCAACAGCGACTTGTGCCACGAGTGTGAGCGTCGCTTTCTTCAAGGACACGTCTTGTACCCTTCGGCGCGGCACGCAAACTATTGTTTGAGTAGTATCGCGGCAGGCGTCGCGGTGGACCTTAATCCAAAGGCCACACGCGTCGCTAACGGCTGCTGTCTGTTTGCGGGGACGAGTCATTCCTTTTCCGGTGATGGCCGCCGTGACGCGACGACGGTTTCCGGCCTCCACGCAAAGGTCTGCGTCAAGTGGGTGGCGCTGATCGAAGGAGGGCATTCTCCGCCTCCTCCCACGGGGCCTGACGCTTCGGGCTCGTCGTCGATGCCGCCGACCCTACCTCGTCAGCGATGCCGAGACGAGATCGCCCTCTGGCAACGCCTGGAGGCAATACGTCGTATGGATGGACATGATCGCCACCATCGACGCGACGGAAACATCAGGACAGGAGAGCCATTGGCACTGTTTTGCCCCTACCGGGGCGGTGACGTCTCTGCCAATCACGCGGTGCTCATATTCGACTGGATGTTTCGATCGCTCAACAGCTGGCGCGCAAAGTCCTGGTCGCTGCGTCTCGGCTGCCATGAGTTGATTGCGCGTGAATGCCTTCGGCAGTGTCTCACGGCGGTTGATTTTATCCACCGCGACATGCAGTGTGCCCATGGGGGCGTCACGCCGCGCTGTTTGTTTGTGGAGTTTGATCGCGAGGAATCGGAGGTCCCTCTTATCGGCGTCGCGGACGACGACATCGAACGGCGAGATGAAATCCGCCGCCCCTGCGAGGAGGTGTCATCCTCCTCCTCCTCGTGCGTCAGCGCGTCGCCTCTCGACGTGGGCTCGATTGGCTCTCTGTGGCCTTGGTTCGCGTGGGACGGCGCTCGGTTTCCATGTGGACAGCCGCGGTTCCGTTGCGTCGCTGTTTCATTGAGCGGTTCGCCGCTGATGTCAGAGGACGACGCCACATCGGGGGACGCCGCCGTTGAGAGCGACATCGATGACTGCGTCGAGTTGTTTTTGTGGTTGTTGTCCGGTGGCTCGTGGCCCCGCTTCGGCGAGTCCCACCATCACAATTCGGAGGAGGAGGAAGGGCATCGCGGAGGTGCGGGGGACGGAGAGTGTCTTGGGCCCGATCGGCCGCTGTGGTGGTCGTTGCTCTCTTCAACGGGGCGTGACTTCATCGAACGCATGAAGGCGAGACGGGCCATACGAAGCAGTAGTGTTCACGGCGCAGCGGCGGCGACTTCGCGATCCGCGAGCGATGTCCTTCGTGACGTTTACCTCCACGACGCGTCGGTAGCAAGCGCGCTGTGGCAATCGGCAATGGCACCGACGGATGAGGACGTGCGCAGCATTGCTGCTACGGCGGCCTCCGACCATCCTATTCGCCGCCCCGCGACGCAGCGTTGTTGCCCAGTCACCATGTTCCACGCGACTCGTATACCTGAATCCGTCATCGCTGACCCTTCCTCGTGTCGGCTGAGCACTAAGGCAACCGCCACTTCCAGGGACGCGGAGGCGTTGGCGGCGGGTCAGTGGCTCGGAGCGGCATCGACCACGACTCAAGCCCTGGTGTTAAACTGTTTGGTGCGCAGATTCCCTCTTGCTCCCTTGCCGTTTGTGATGTGTGAAGTATCCCTGCCGCCTCACGCATCGAATCGGCCGCCTGTTCCTCAGTGCATTGTCGATGCAGTCGACAACCTCCTGGAACGGCATCGACGCAACGACGACGGCCCCGCGATTGATCCTCGACGGCTGTCGACCACCGCCAAGGCCGTGTTGCAAAAATGCGCCAGTGTCGCCACCGCGATCGTCCTGTGCCATGAGGGACGCACCGCGGCTGCCGACGATGTGCCGCAGTGCCGCATCGTCTCTTCCGCGACGTCGTGTCCAGGTCGCGGTAACCTACCGGATGAGACGGTCCCCCCTGATCATCAACACGACGGTGAACACCGCCGGTCGCCTAACAACAGCGTGCCGGCACAGAGAGGAGGAGCGGAGAGCAGGTTTTGGGGTGATCTGTTGCACCGACTCGCCGACGTCACCGCGATCAACTGGAACGAACTCAGCAGCCTGCAGCACCGCTGGGACGGCTGGGACGACGGCGGCGGTGGCTCCGACACTCGCAACCGCTCGTCCTCTCGCCTTCAACAACGGGCATCCAACCCGCCGCTTACGTACAGCGAGAAGGTCGACGACATCAGCGTGTCGTCCGATATCGACGTGTTAACCATCTTGTGGAACATCATTGCGGCGAACTGCTATGATTTACTGTTGTTGGGCGATGGAGCAACGTCAAATGACGGAGTACCGAACCACTCCTCCTCGTCATTCCGAATGAGCATGCCCCTCGCGATCGGCATCGATTTCAACCGTCGCGTCCTAACATTCACCATTGCGCGCCCCCGATCTGATCATCATCATCATCCTGCGTACCTCATCTCCTCGCCGGGAGAGGAGGGGGAGCTGTGGGTCGCGGTGGGGACCGTCGTCGCAGCGCTTCGCTTCCTTCAATGGAGGCGACAGTTTTTGATGCCTTCTGGGAGAAATCGCGGCGGACGGTTGGGCGACATTAGGGCGGCGGCTTCTTATTTTTCTTCGGTGACGGCGAGGTTGGTTCACGCTGTCCCGCAGTTTCTTCTCACGCCGGACCCAGCCGCGAACGAGAGGGACCGCGCCTTCCTGCGGTTCGTGCCCACGAGTGTCATCGCTGCCGCGTCGTCAACCGTCGTCAGCAACGCCACGACGATGTTTGATTGGAGCGTCACGTGGTTCCTCTCAGCGGCCGACAGGGCAGGGTACTTGCAGGAAGTCCTCTCTCCCCTCCGCGGCCAGACGGCAACGGCGCCCAGCAGTGGGTCGCTTGGGACGGTCTTGAGCGGTGGCGGTTCCCATGCCGGCGGTAGCGTTGGCCCCAGGGATCCGTTGTCGCCACGCCGATTTCAGTGGATATCGATTGGAAGACCGTTGGACGGCGAGTCGGAGGGCGGCGATGGGGTAAACCCTTCATCGAACATCGATCTCGTTGCAGGGACGAACCGGGGATCACTGATAAGCGTCGCCGTCACACGCCGCCGCGCCGCTGCCCTGAGGCTACAAGGAGGTACACGATCCGCCCCGGACGTCATGCTTGGCACCGGCGCCGCGTCGGCGGTTTCGTGGTTGCAGTACTGCTGCCGCGCCACGGACATGGGCGCACCCCCAGACGCGACGTATGCTGGAGAAGGCGGACTTCGCGGCCTGACGGACGCTGAATGGGGGATCAAACTGCGGCGTCATGCTGCGTATGCCCTCTGCCGTCATTGGTGCTTGGCGCGCGCGCGCGCCGGAGGAGATGGACGCTGGTCGCTTCTGCGATGTGTCACTGAGCACGTGCCTGAAGGAGAGGTTCCCGCGAGTCCATCTTTGGAGTGGGAGCACGCGGCCGCGTGGCTCGCAACGACGAAGAAGCCCGTCATGGACGCATCGTCCTCCTCCTCCTCCTCCTCCTCCTCCTCGTCTGCCGCGGCAGCGGGCCTAGTAGTGAGCGCCGCACGTCGTCGTGGTCTCCAGCAAGTGGCGGACGCCGTTTTGCGGCAGTGGCTTCGCCGCTGTGTTCTAGTGTCCATCTATCCCTGCCCTTCGATGGCGAACGATGGTGATAGCCCGGATAGAGAGCGTCTAGAGTCCCTAGAGGTACTCGAACGGTGTTTCGATAAAGTCGTCACGGCAGCCGCGAGGGAAATGGCGATCAGCGCTCCGGGTTACGGCACCGTCGGTAATGCCGACGCCGTCGGCTTTGCCGCAACCCCACCGGCAGCGGACGTGGTCGAACCTCGCGTCGGGGCGCAACGCTTGCTCGTGCGCTATTTGTCGTCCCTCGTGGAGTGGACGGCGCTGATGACTGCGCCAGGGTTGGTCACGGGAGAGGGTGGGGTTGGGCCCCTTGAAGTTGGCCTTTTCGTCCAGCGCGTATCAGACGTCCTCGTTGCTGCCACTCAGCCTGGGCCACTCAGCGCCGTCCCGGTCGATGTCAGCCGCTGCGAAACGGTGGGAAAATTGGTTCGCCAGTGTCTCTCGATACCTCTGTGGAAACCTTTGGACGCTGGCTGGCACCTCATCCCATCGAGCGGCATGCTGCGCGTCGCGCTCGCGGAACGCTTGCAAGACCTGAACAAGCTGCCTGTGCTGCGATCATGGGCGTTTCAGGCTCCTCCCTTGCAGGGGTTCGTCGCCTCCGTCATCGATCGCGCCAAGGTCCTCGCGGCGGTGGGAACCCTCGGCGCCTGGCTTCGCGCGGCGCCGGCTCCGACCACACCTCGCTGTTTAATCTATGTTGAGGGCTATAGCGATTTGCTTTTCGTACGCGCGTTGCTTTCCGTTGCAGACCGCCTGTCGGTGCCACCAGATGCCGTTGGAGAGCAGAAGACGAAGGTGTCGAACTCAGCCACCTGGCATCAGCTGCGAGCCATGTTGAACTCGAACGGAGTGAGATGTGGCTCCGAACTCATCGCGGGGTTCCGAGAGCTGCAACTGACGGACGCCCAGTTACAAGCCATTCGCGTCGTGGTGCTTCATGACAACGATTTGCAAGCGTTCGCGCCCTCAACGAATTGTGCTAAGAGCGCAGCCCCACAGCCGCCGAGACATACAAATACTAGTACAGACGTAACGCGCTCCGCCGTATCTTCGGCCACGGCAATGGTCGCCCCTACGGTCGTCGTTGGCACGGCTCCACCTGGCTGCTTCTACCGCAATTCGTCTTACCGCGCGCTGGGAACGTATCACCATCGACTACGCTATGGGCGCGCTATCGAAAATTATCTCCTGCCGCCGGAAACGCCGCTGTATATCGTCGCGGAGGACCCTCTGCTTGCCTTTCGTTTTCACCTTGAGGCCACGCTAACGATCGCTAAGGGCTTCTTTCCATTCTCAGCCACGTCTTTTGTAGGCGAGAGCCGCAGTGGGAAGCCGGGGCCGACGGGTGGCGGGGGGGCGTCCCCACCCATCAGTCAGACTGGGCGCCTCCCTTGCGGCTGGATCGCGCCCGTGCGAGAAGGTTGCGGGCCAGATCAGAAACCACTCGGCGGCGGCAGTGGGGGGTTCCCGACCTCCAAGTTCCACCACACTTCGTCCTGGCTTCTCGAACAGCGCATTTGGCTCACGATGGCTGGTGTCCGCTCACCGCCGACACTCGCCGAAGCTGTCCGACGCACCGACGAAGCCGGGCAACATCGAGCAGGAGCCAGCCACGACGAGGATCATCGGCCCGTCGCCCTCATCAACTGTCTGTGGCTGGTGCGGATCATTGCGGCAGCGGATGCGATCGTGAAGGGCGACGAGAGCAAGGCGGCCCAGTGTTGGAACAGCGCTGCCCGCTTGCACGACGCCGTGGACCCCTCCGCGGAGCAGCTAGTGGTCGCGATCGAAGCGATGTTTGATCTAGACACAACGCAACAGCCCGTCAACGGCATTGGCGCGGTTCCTTCCTCGCCATCGTTGGTTGGTTGGATGGTGCAGTCAAAGGAGCTGGTATCGTTTGTCCATCGAGATCTCGGCCGCCCACCTTCCTTGCTACCGGCTGACGGGATGGGAGACGGGGTTGGCCCGAAGGCACCGCCGCGACCCACCGGCTCACGTTCTGCAGCGGCTCTTATCGCGTGGAAGCACCGGCTAAAAATGCGTGCACCGCACTTCGGTCGGGCCTTCGCCGATCATGCGATGAGTCGTTGCGGTGCCATGGATGCGGCGCCAAGTTCCACCGCTTCCGGTGACGCCAGCGGCGCCTATGGGCTGTGTGAAGCCTTGCCGGTCGTTGTCGGCGCAATTAATCGATTGCAGGGATCACTCCGCAAGCGATGTCAGAGCGACGATGCACTGCCGCCTCCGCCGTCCGAAGGGCAACCGACGACGAACCTTCGCAGCGCCGCGGCTCCCGCTGGTGCCGCCGGAACTGACGACTGGGAAGTGCGTTGTCATCAGGATCTTTGCGTTGTGCTTGCGATGTTCGTCGAAGGCTACATGCTCGCGGCGCTAGGCGATGATCAACCTCTCCCTTCCTGTCGCGCAGAGGACGAAGAACGACGAGACCGCGCCAACCATGCGGGGGTCGTCGGGCCGCCGCTCGGTCCGGGTCCCCGCATGCATCGCGCGCTGGCGATGTGCGCCGTGGAAGGATGTCGCTGTCCGTCCGGCTTCATCGTTACCTCCGCGTCCGAGGCAATGTCGCCGGATATGGTGCTACCGCTTGCACTGCAAGCCAAGCGTTCCGGCAGCACCGCGACACCGCCCAACACGTGGGAGGCATTGCGATGTGGCTGCTGCGGTCACAGCGCGACGTCCCACTCACGTGATTGGACTCGACTAAGCCAGCTGTTGAAAGCCACCCCGCTGCCCCATCCTCCTCCGGACTCCACGGGACGTGACAATGGCCCTAACAATCCCACTGGTCACGAAGCAGCCGATCACGGCTTGCCATCACGACGAGAACACGACAGGTTGGTCGCCTTCGCCGCATTGGTCGCGGTGTGGGGTAGCATTTCGTGGGACTCCCATCCGTTCCTGAACGTCGTACGTGGGGAAAATTGTCTTGGGGAAAGATTGGACTTGATAGGCCATGACGACGACGGCGCAACGGTCATGGGAGACGAAACAGGCGCCGACGCCGAAGAGCTAAGTCCGTCAGTATGTCGGCTGCATGAAACCGTGCTTTCGAGGTGCATGGAACACAAGATCATCGTCCAGTCTGGCCTCCTGCCTCCTCCTCCTCCTCCTCCTCCTTCGTATGACGTGTCAAGCACGGTGGCAGCACCGTCGCGGTCGTACTGGATTGACACGCTTCTCCCGGATCCGATGCGTGGTGGGTTGGATCGGGGCAACGTCGCTCAAGTCCAGCGATGGCTACTGCTACTTGAAATGGGATCGGATGGGCCTTTTGGCGTCGCGCGGGATGCTGCGCCGCTTCGGTGTTTGAACGCCCTAGCTGCGGTGCGGGCTGACGAATTGGGTGCTCTCGCGCGCGTCGTGCAAACCGCGGTACAATTTTGAGGGCCAATTTGGACTGGACAGGCGTGTCCTCGTCGAGTCCCCTCGTTTGCGTAATTCAGTTGCAATTTTGCGATTTCTTCTTGTGCGCCTTGTTTCTTCGTGTTGTTTTCTGTGGTATATCGCCCCATCTGACTTGAGTTGGCACAGGAAGGGACACTCCCGTACACTCACATCCTCTGCGATCGCCGCGACAATGGCAAAAAGTTGAGTGAAACGGTGACGTTTTTCTGATTGTTCGTGTGGGCCTCGTCTGTATAGATGTTGTCCGCCTTCGCAAAGCATGTGAAATGGCGCAAAACGGCAATGACCGCGGCGCTGCCGTCCTCGACTTCCACACTCACACGTCGCCATCGCCAGCGAGTCGCTTGTTCGGAAATTGTGCAGACTGGATGTGTTCTCGTATTCCGCTTCTGCACGCAACGGTCGACGATACCGTTGTCATCGCCCGAAGACGCGACTCCCCACCACTTTCTCCCCTCGTCGGGGGGTGGTGGTCGCAGCCGGCTTCCTCCGCCGCCGCCACTCGTTGCCGATGTGCCGCAACGGCTTGGATTGGACTCACCTTGCAACTTGCCGCCTCTCCAACCCCTTCGCGGTGTCGCTGAGATCGTTGCCGAGATGCAGCGCCTGGATCTTTACACTCCGCGTCCAGGTGAGGCTACCTCGTGGACGAAATCGAAACGAAAGGCAGAGGGCGAAGATGACGGGGGCGATGAAGCTGGTGGGGGTGGGTCCGTCAACTTGAAGTCGTCCTCAGGCACAAACGACGCAGATGCGACGACCATGGCAGCAGATCTCACCGACGCGCAGGTCACGCAACGTCTCCGCGAGCTGCCACGGTACATCGACGAGCTGCTGCAGTTCAGAAACAGCCACACAAAGTTGGCGCCGTATTTGCGCAAACGGACGAAGGCGCCTAGGGCGGCGCAGTCGCGTATGATCGCGCGCGCAAAGGACCTGCGGCCGCTTCGGGGGGGAATTGCGGCCACGAGGCAAGACGCGTCATGTCGTGCTCGGATGGAACTGTTGCAGCTTGGGGCGGCGGCTCGGGAATACACTCACCCAGAGGGACCGGCGTTTGCATTTCCCGCGTCGCCCAAGGATGGCCAGACCGACCCGAGGGACGTGAAAAAAGAATGACCGGTCAGCGACGGGACAGAGTTTCCCGCATGCTTCTCGTGTCAGTTTGCAGCGTGTTTTTTACATGTGAGTTTCAGAGGGGGTGGTGTAAGTTTTCTCCATCACTCCCCAAAGATCCGGCTCATCTCCCCACACTGAATGATGCGGCGCACAACGTCGCGCTTCGTTGGCGTGTCCGCGGCGGCCGTATTCGCCCCGCCCGCCCGCGTCGACCTGCAGCAGTGGTGCGAGTGGACGAACAGCAAGTGGGACAAGGTGTCCGAGGTCGTCGGACGAAGCTTTCGCGTCCCTGCACACAATGAGAACGCCTACACAATGGCGGCCACGGCGACGCTCCGGATGATTCAGCAATATGACATCGATCCGCAACGGGTTGGCTTTTTGGGCCTCGGCACGGAGAGCTCCACAGACAACGCCGCAGGGTCTGTGATCGTCCGCGGCATGGTGGATAAAGGGTTGAAGGCGGTCGGCAAGCCCCCGCTGTCCCGCAACTGCGAGGTGCCTGAGTTCAAGCACGCATGCCTCGGGGGTATCTACGCCCTCAAGTCTGCGGCACGCTACGCCACGACGGATGGCTCCGACCGCTTGGCCATCGTCGTGTCCAGTGACATCGCGGAGTACCAACGGGGCTCCTCCGGCGAGCAAACGCAAGGGGCGGGTGCCGTCGCGATGCTCGTGGAGCGCCACCCGAAGCTGTTTGAGATTGACTTGATGAAGAGCGGCTCAGCCTCGTCGTACCGTGGGCCCGACTTCCGAAAACCGTTTAAGCGTCACTTCCTCGAGGGCTATCATTCCGCGGAAACGCAGCCATCTCCCGCGAGCAGCAAGATCGCCGACTTCCCGGTGTTCAGCGGCCCGTATAGCACTGTCGCCTACCAAGACGAGGTGACACAGGCCGTGGAAGCCATGCTCACGAAGCTCCACACCAAGCCCAGCGACTACTACCGGCAAGTTTCGGCTCTCTTCTTCCACCGACCTTACTCCATGATGCCGATTCAAGCCATGTCGGCGCTCTATGCTCGAGGCTTGGCGCGCGGCACGTCCGCGGAGCATCAGGCGGAATTCCAAGAACTGTGCAAGAAGGCCAAGGTGGCCCCGGCGGACGTGCTCAAGGAGCTCGACTTGTCGCCCGATTTCTTCGAATTCATCGAGCGAGGCGAGATCCCCAATGTGCACAAGGCAACCAATGCGTTGGCCAAAATCGTTCGCGGTGACCCTCGGTTCGTAACGCTTCTGGAGCAAAAGATGTCGCTCGGCAGCAAGATGATGATGCACTTCGGCAACCTCTACAGCGCCGCCTTGCCTTGCTGGCTGACAGCCGGCTTCGAGGAGGCCTACAACCGCAAGCTGGACATTGCCGGGAAACCAATGGTGATGATCGGTTACGGCAGCGGCGACGCCGCGGAGGCCATTCCGATCGTCCCCGTTGGCGGCTGGGAGGCCGCGGCCGCGAAGTTGGGCGTGCAGGCCGTGCTCGACGAGGGCGTCGTCACCCTTACGAAGGAACAGTATGAGGTGCTGCACGCCGGTAAAGGCGAGCCTGTCGACCTCGCGGCGTCCTTGCGTAAGAATCAATTCATTGTCGATCGCATCGGCATGCGCAATGAGCCCGCGTTCCAGGACATTGGCATCGAGTACTACAAGTACGTGTAGAGAAGAAGAGGAGCGAGAAAGAGAGAGATGGACCTGGGGGCCTCGGACGAACATTTTTTGATGGCAAGAACAGATGTCGCCGCCGCGTTTTAAGAGCACCGCGGGCAACGGAATTTCGTTGGTATGTTTCGCTTCTTCTCCCCGAGGTCGTTCCCCTTTTCGTGCGTCAAAGGATCCTCTACTCTCTCCGTTGCTGCTTCCTCCTTTTTTTTTGGTCATCTCTCGCCTCCGCTGTGCGCGCGTGGTAAACAACCTGATCGAGAGACAAACGACCCGCCGCCCCGTAACTGTAACTCGCCTCCCCGGGAGGGGTCACCTTCCCCTTCGGTGCTCGTAGCTCCACCACACCCCAACCTCCCGTCGCCCATTCCGTTCGAGGACAAAAAAAAACGTCCCACGCGCGTGTCAACCGAGCCCCCCCAAAAAAAACCTCGTCGGAAAAAATATGACCACTATTCCCCACTTCCTACACCATCTGTATCGGTGTGAGCGATCCGCTGAGCTAAGTACAGTTTTGAGTAGTTAATTGCATCTATCGGGCGCAGAAAGGAGTGCTGTAGGAAACGTTCGAGCAGCACCGTTCAGTCATGGTGGTTCTTCCTGTGGCGTCCGGTGCGGGCTGCTTTACCGTCGGTGCCACACGGAAACAGCTGCGTCGCGTATTTCGGCACCCCACGACCGACATACAACTCTCTCATCGCAGTGGCGGCACGGTCGCTTCGTGTGAATGGACGCCGGCAATGCGGGTCAGTGTCAGAGTGGTGCTCGCCGAACGGTCGCGCGGCAATGCCGACGTGGCGGCGGCAGCCATAGCCATCGCCGCGGCAACGATCGACGTGGCCGCGGACGATCAACGTGGCGACGACGGAGCGGGCGGCCCCAGCGACGTGGATGCCAACGGCATTTGGTTGCCACTCAGTCTGCGGTCGTGTGCCCGTGAGTACCTCAGCGGCAATAGTCCGTACCGGACATTGAGTGCGGCGTGCGAAGCAGCCGACGTCGACGTGCGCATCTTGATCACTCGGGCCACGTCGTCGCCAGGCGGGGGACCTCCTGTCTGGAGGGAACACGTGACCGTCAAGGATGACTTTTCCCCCCTTCCTATGTTCCGACGTGTCGACCACATTGGCAAGAACCTAACGTTTGACAACCTCGTCGGCGTCTTGCGGCATGCCGTCGACCATCAGGCACGCCGCGCCGTGCGTCGCGCGGCGAAGCGGCAGCTTGGGGACGTGCTGCGCGACGCGCGTGTCCACGTTCGAGAACTGTGGGAAACCGAGGCGGTCGGTTCCCGTTCGCAGGGCATCCAACGTCTGGCCGTACGCTTAGCTACCGATAAGGAAGAAAGGGGCTCCCTAATCCACGGGTCACTTCCTTTCCGCCTTGGCACTTCTTTATCCCGAAGTTCCCGTCCGCGTGTTCCTTCTGGGGCCTCGTGGCGTCTGAGCCGTGCTGCGGTACAGCGCGAGTGTGAAAGGATGTTCACCATGGAGGCCCCATTCCCAGGGGAGCCGTTCGGTGTGGTCAACGCGGCGCTGTGGCATATGGAAGAAGCGCGTGGCGGTCGACACCATCCCGTTACGCCGAGGGTGACGTTGGTAGGAGTCAAGAGGGCGGGAAAGACACACGACAGGAAGCGCCCACTGCCAGCGCGTTGCTCCGGTTTCGAGTATCTTTGGCTTCTCCCCACCGCGTCGCCGCCCGATTTGCCTTCCACGTCGATGGCAGCGCTGTATGAACCCTTTGCGGTGTACCAAGGGTATCATCCTGGCGCGCACCGTGGAGGGGCGTTAGATTCCCTCGTGAGGCTGTTGGCGCGTGGGGTGGCCGCTGACTTTATTGGGCGATCGAACACGTTAACGCAACGTCGGGCAGGTGGGGACGAGGATGCGCTGTCAATTGGAGGGTCAGTGCGGATGCTGTCGCTTCCCAAGGACGAGGGGGGCATCATCTCCTCAGACGGACGCGAGGCGACGCATCCGCTTCTCTGTCTGCACCATGCGCTGCATTCGATCGTGCCTCGGGCGGCCAGTTTTCACGACCTGGCGACGCTCGCGGCTTGGACGACCTGTGGGACGTCGCTCGCGTTCGCCGACCGACGCGGGACATCATCATCGTTGTGGGCATCGTCGCCACTGTTGTTTGAGTCGCGAAGTGGCGGACCGCTGCGCCGCACGGCGATGATCGGTCGGTGCGACGATACGATCTGGGTCGTGGTCGCCGTGGGTCAAGGCAAACGACTGTGGGCACCGTTGGGCACGTGTCGGTTTGGGCCAAGGTGCTTGTTGGTCGCGGCAGCTGGTCGAACGGCGGCACAACTCCGCTTATGAGCGTAGCAGGATGAAAAAAATATTTTGACTCAGCCTCGGCCGATGAAAAGCTGATGAAAAAATCCCCACCGGGTTTGTTCACCGAAGCGCCCCACGGTGGACGCTCGAAAAAGCTTTCCCTTTTCCCATTCTTGTTGGGCAAATCGTTGCAGGTTGTACCACCTGTGGTCGTCATCGCGCAAGGGAAGCAAAGAGAAGAGAGATGGTGTGAGGAGGAGGGGTTCAAACTATTTCCGACACCACCACTCATACAGTTACAGTGCCTTAACATGTGGTTCATGTTCGCACCCCGTTCCCCGCACGAAAAAGGTCACCGGTGCCGGTCCTGTTCGCCCACAGTGAGGAGGGGGCTATGCAACGCAGCCAACGGGTTCCAGGTGTGTTAGACCGGCACTGGTAGTCGACGAGAATCGACGGCGGTTACCGCCTGGCCACCACAGTGACCACCTTCGTTGCCGGTCCTGTTCGTCGCCCAATCGCTCGCAACGGAGTGTAAGGGACGACTCCTCTCCCGTCGGACGGCCACCTGGGGGAGCGGACTGTGGCGGAACGGACTGCTATGGGGCCCGCAACCCCCTCGCACTCTGCGCCATGATCCGCCCGCGACTGTCCCACGTCGGACTCACCATTCACCATCGACGATTTTGGTTGTGACATCCTCCAAAGGCCCTCGTCGTCGGTTCAAAAATGGTTTCGTCGCTATTGCCATTCTCTGTCACAACCCACGAGGGGGGGTGGTTATGTCGCGTCGCTTTGCCCAGGCATGCCTTCGTGAGCGGGTCGCCGTTTTTAGGAACAAGAGTCAACGAACACGCAGTCGACGGCGGACGGCGTTGTTTTGCTCACCGCCGCGCCGCACCCTTCCGCAATACCGTGCACTCGCGTGTGGTCCTTTCCCGCGGCTGTCGGCGGCGAACGCAATCGGTGAACCGGCCTGTGGCGACGTCCCACGGGACGATGGTTTTGTAATGACAACACCATCGTCCCGCGGGACGTCACTACCGAAGGGGCACCGCTGAAGGGGCACACTGGTTACGTGAGGGCGTTGTTTTGCTCACCGCCGCGCCGCACCCTTCCGCAAATACCGTGCACTCGCGTGTGGTCCTTTCCCGCGGCTGTCGGCGGCGAACGCAAT
>ERZ1292630.3145-Hain-H41-02um-R3-3145-length-14759-cov-4_pt1 | contig 14759 bp, 23 predicted proteins | sample MGYA00564408_ERZ1292630 | MGnify/ENA primary metagenome ERZ1292630 (study PRJEB36523, sample SAMEA6512641) | groundwater metagenome | collected 2019-01-08 | study: AquaDiva: Metagenomics assemblies of 32 groundwater samples | reverse complement strand
TACTGGACAGTACTTATCTGAGATACTAAAAAGAGAAAAGATTAAATAATGGAGGCCTGCCCAGCGAAGCTTTAGCGTAGTTGGGAACAAGTCGCAAAGAACAAAAAGTCGTATACTGGGCAGTACTTAGCTGAGATTTTAAAGAAAGAAAAAGTAAAGTAATCTGTCCTAAAGAGGGTCGGATCCTTGTGTACTCACCAGGTCCGACCCTCAAAGCATATCATTTGAATTTAGCGGCAAATCAGATTACAATATAAACAATGAAAACCATAACTGAAAAAGAAAAGATAACTTTGGCAGAGCTGAAAGATATGTCAAAGAAAATGGATGACCTTGTTAAAGCTGTAGTTGATATTGAAAAAGGGATTATGTCGGTTGACGGCGAACTTCACTCTGATGAAGAAGCAGCTCTTTTAGAAGAAGGCTCAGAGCAGGAAAATCTTTGGGGAATTAATCTATATCCTGAACTCTCAGGCGATGATTTTATAGAATTTGATTCCATGATAAACCTTCGACCAAAGCAAAATAACAGAAGCCGTGATGTTGAAGATCCTGAAATTAGAAAAAAAATATTAAAAGTAGTCAATAACTTGGTAGCAAAATGAACGTAGCGCATAAAGAGTTAGCTTCTGGAAGGTGGTCAGAGATGTCATTTTGTGAACAGATGGCCAATGTTGGCAGTGAAGTGGAACGCGCTATTTCATGGAGAAAAAAGGGGAACACTACATATAGCTATAAAGCACTTGAAAGAGCGCTTGAACTCCTTGACCTCACTATTAAGGATGCGGAGGGAAAAGGAAAGATGAAAGAACTTTTTCGCTTACGTGAATTCATGGCTGACTATTTTGTTTTCGATAATGAATATAAATCAACAGATAAAAGTTGGAATAAATATTTTTATTCCTTTATTTATACAAGCCGAATGAATAGATAAGGGGGGAGAAGTGGTTGCCGAAGGAACCCCGGAGCAAGTCGCAAGGAACAAGAAGTCATATACTGGGCAGTATTTGGCAGAGATTTTGAAGAAAGAAAAGATTAAATAACCTCCCCCTCTGTCATTCCCGCGGAGGCGGGAATCCAGTCCGTCATTCTGAGCGAATGCGAAGAATCTCAGTTTTGTATACTTGTTTCAACTTTTGGAATTGGTATAATGTCTATGGAGGTAAATAGTGGCGAAAAAATATAAAGTTATTTCTTTGTTTAGCGGATGCGGCGGAATGGACCTCGGATTTTTGGGAGGTTTTACTTACCTTGGGAAAAAATATTCGAAAAGAAATTTTGATATAATTTGGGCGAATGACATTGATTATAATGCCTGTGTTACTTACGAGAAAAATCTTGGGCATAGATGTATCTGCGCCAATATAGATGAAATCCTTTACCAGGAGGATAGACTATTTCCTAAATTTGAACTGCCAGCTAAAGCCGATATTGTTTTAGGGGGTTTCCCTTGCCAAGATTTCAGTCTTGCCGGTAAAAGACGAGGTTTTGATAGCGCTAGAGGGAATCTCTATAAATCTATGGTGGAGGTTATTAAAAGGACAAATCCTAAGATTTTTATTGCGGAGAATGTAAAGGGGTTATTAACGATACATAATGGAGAAGCTATAAAAAAGATCAAGAAAGATTTTGAAGCACTCGGATACAGTGTGCATATTCATCTCTTGCACTCTGCTTACTATGGTGTTCCTCAATCAAGAGAGAGAGTTATTATAGTGGGAACTTCCAAAGATTCTCCTGATTTTCCTCTTCCTAAACAAATATTACAGAAAGACGATTGGATTATGCTAAATGAGGCTCTGTGTGATCTTGAAAATTTAAAAGAAGGAGAAGCAGCAAACCATTTCTGGTCAAAGGCGAAACTTTGTCCGGGAAAGCAGGGGAACTCTTCTGTTTCCCCAGATAAAATTGGACCCACAATGAGGTCTGAGCATCATGGGAATATAGAGTATCATTGGAATAAAAAAAGGAGATTATCAGCCAGAGAAGCGGCAAGAATTCAATCTTTTCCCGATGATTTTATTTTCTATCCCTCGACGTCAGCGGCTTACAAACAAATAGGCAACGCCGTCCCGCCGGTAATGGCGTGGCATATCGCTGGAGCGGTTGAAGATTTTTTGAACGAGGAGTATACTGTAGTGCATGAGTCGGAAAGAATTAGTAAACAACTCCTTGTCGGATCTGTTTGAAGATGACGAGGTAGTTCTCAAAATTAAAAACAAGCTTCCAGAGCTTTTCCAGCTTGCCGAAGTGGAGTGTTTGCGTGCTGGTAAACTTGGCATGGAAATCGGTTCCGTTAGGGAAAAGATTCTAATTGCTCTGTTAATTTATAAGTTAGGCGAAAAGAATGTCGATACCAACATACCGATCACTGAAGCCGAAACGGATGTTTTACTTTTTGGTAAGCCAATCTCAATCAAAACGATGACCGGACCAAATCTCGGTGGCATTAAGCTTATTTGGACCGTTGATCCTCAAAAAGCTTTAGAGTTTAAGAACAACTATCATCCCTCTATGGGCTTACTGCTTGCTCAAATAGTTTGGGAAGGCAAAGGTAATCTATATTACTTTCCTGAAAGTGCGCAGGCGGATGTCTTTAAATCTCTTGGTAAAGATCAGTACATAAAGCTGCCCAAAGAAGGCACTAACCCAAGAGGAGTAGAAATTTCCAAAGAAGCCTTAAGCCAGCTAACCAAACATGAAGAAGCTCGAAAGATTGAGATTGATTGGTCTAGAAACGATGCGGATTGCGATATCTATGGGAGATGGTTGGATTTGTGGCGCATTTAACTCATGGATACTGTAGATAAAGAAAAACGCAGTTTGATCATGAGCTCGGTTAGAAGTAAGGAAACGAAACTTGAAATAGAGTTTCGTAAATCGTTATGGCAAAAAGGATTTAGATATCGAAAAAACAGTAGAAAATATTACGGAACACCTGATATCGTTATGCCGTCTAAAAAGGGCGTTATTTTTATTGATTCTTGCTTTTGGCATGGTTGTCCGAGGCACTTTCGACTCCCCATACGCAATAAAAATTTTTGGGAAGACAAGATTTCAAGAAATGTAGAGAGAGACAAAGATGTGACGAGGTATTACAAGCAACAGAAGTGGATCATTATAAGGATCTGGGAGCACGAGATAAACAAAGACGAACTGTTGAAAAAGAAAATAGAAAAAGTTTCAAAAATGATTTTGAAGTAATCTGTATACTTGTTTTAGATTTAAAAGAAAATATAATATTTAAAGAGGGTGTGAAGCCCGTCTTGAAAAACGACGTTGTTTACATTACGGATATTGATAAAGAACTAACATGAAACAAGTTCAATTCACAATTACAGCAGAAGAGGTAAGGAGTCTATCTGAGAAAGAGCTATCAGATAGACAAGTTCAGGATATTTTGGATACTATCGAGAATGATCAAGTTTTGTGGGAGAAAATTCAAGAGTCCATAAGAGTAGCAACTGAAATTAGCTCAAAAGAAAAGGCAAAATAATTTTCTCCACAACCTTTAAGCAGTTATACACCTTAGAGTCACAGATAATAGGGTTATTTAGCGTAAACTGGGGTGATATAATTAGCATAGCAAAATAAGATAAGAGAGAAAGATGTCTAAATGACAAAAGGCAAACCAACCAAGACAACCAATCCAATCCACTTTGAAGATCTTGACCCACATAGGTTTGAAGATCTTGTAAGGCGCCTTATTTATGATTTTAAAGATTGGCAAAATATTGAACCCACTGGAAGGGGTGGTGCTGACGACGGTTATGATGCTAGGGGATGGGAAAGGATTGCTCAGGAAAATGAAGAAGAGGATGGTGAAAATATAGAGTCCAAGACACCGATGGATGGAAATTTATGGATGATTCAATGTAAGAGATTAAAAAATATAGGACCTAAAAAAATTAAAGAGATCATAAGCGAGATTCCACCCAAGGAAAAACCCTATGGATATATACTGGCTGCTTCCGTTAATTTCTCAAAAAAATCTTATGATATATTCAGGGAGGAGATTCGAAAAAGAGGGGTTATGGAGTTTTATCTTTGGGGAAAGACAGAGATAGAAGACATGGTGTATATGCCTAAAAACGACCAAATTCTCTTTACATTCTTTGGCACATCACTTGCCGTTCGAAGACGTAGTCTAACATCAGAAGTAAAGTCTTCTATAATCATGAAAAATAGAATGATGAGAATTATGGGCGAAAACCATAGTGTACACGGATCAGTGCTAGTAAGGGATATAAAAGATAGAGAATATCCTTATACTGGAGAATACGAAGAAAAAGGTCAAAAACCAAGATGGGAAGAATATCAGGCATCTCAGCAACACCCACTAGGGCTAATAGTTCATATAAGAAAGTTCTATGCTTATATTGATGAAGAGAAGAAAACTTTTGATTTTTCCGAATATGTTGATTTGTCATTTAAGCCAATCTCTAATCAAAGAAATGGATACTCAGATGAAGACTCGGTAAAAAAAGAAAAAATTGCTGATTTTTGCAGATATCTTCCAAGGAAAAATAGAGCAGAATTATATATTAATGGAATTATCTATTACAAAGATATTTTAATTTTAGACCCAGAAGGAGACTTTCATTTTAAATGTCCTCATATATTTTTAGATCTTGATCCTAAAATGAGACTTCCAATAAGAATAATCGAAAGTTTTAAAGCTGGTGATGAGGAAATTGATATAGACGAATATAAAAGGGTAAAAGTATTCCCCACAAATTTCCCATCTCCTAAGAAAAAAGGGAAAGTCTATAAGAACAAACTTGAAGACTGGGATTCTAGAGTTTTGGATTCAATAGCGAGGACCATGAGCGACATTTATGATATTGAAGATAAACTAAAATTAAAAACTGGTGACGCAGTTCTAATCTCTGAGTCTACCTCAAATGAGAAAACATTTGGTCTTGTTACTTATAAGCATGATACGACGGTCGGTAAATGGCTTAAAGGACAGATGAATAAAGAACGGTCACTTATAAGCATAGAAGAATAGATTGTTAAAAAACCAAAAAACAATCAAAAAATTATAATTTACGAACTGGAAAGAATCTACGAATGGCAATTAAAAGATTAAATAAATTATCAACCCAAAACCCCCACCTTAGATTTTTGTGCTATAATTTTACTTATGAATGAAATATGTGAACCATCAGGACAAGATGAAACCAATAAGACAATAGAGCGAAGAAACAAGATAATTCACAAGTATCTTATTTTTCGATTCACAGTGTTTATGGGGATGATTCTCATACTCATAGTTCTTACACAAATATTCCCTTCTTTTAAATGGTACATAGCCGCTATTCTAAGTATTGTGTCAGCTATTTTCTTCGGATATCAATACATGGGTTTGATTATTTTGAAGAAAGCAAATGAAAACATGACAATAAACAAATCTATTTTTTATGGCTGTTGGCTAGCATACAGAAATATAGACTTTTATTTTGATCCAGACAAGAGGTATGAGGTTAACAAGATTTTTAAATTATATATTTATAGCTTTCTTGCTATGTTCATTCCTGTGTTGATTATATTCTTGATATGGTCAGCTCTCAGTAATTTATAATTCTAAACCCCCGCCTTGACGTCGAGGCAGGCCCACCTTAGATCTTGTGCTAATATCCGTATTTCTGAAAAAGATCAGGCCGCCCCTTTGCAGGGCGGCCTTATTGGTACGTGGTTTTCGCTGGGGCAGCAGCGAATTGTCTTATTTGAGGGGGGGTACTCCCATTGCTTCAAAGACTTCCTTGTTTTGTTCGACGAGATAATGCAGAAGCCTATCGTCAAGGACAGATATTCCTTGCCGACGGTCTACTTGTGTTTGATTTGATTGGACAGTGAAAAGACAACCTCTTATATACCAGAAAAGCTGTAATAGCATAGGATTGCTGGTAGCTACTTCACCGGTCCAAGGGGAACTGTCTATAAGGCACTGTTGATCATCCAGGCTTCTGTTTATATTGAAGTCGCTTTCGATGACTTCTAGAGTCTGCTCCAGATCGCCCAGGATTCTTACAGAGAAAGAAGGTTTTCCCCAGACCCACCGAGTGTCAATACAGCGTATCAACTCGCATCTCAGAAGGACAATCCTATCATCTGGCTCTGGAAAGTAAGTAAAGAAGGCTAGAAGTAACTTTTCAACATCTTCCTTCAAAATTCTTCCTCGAATTACGACTTGGTTTTTAACTCTCTTTTCAAGTTTCAAAATTTCTCCTTTCAGTCGCCTATGGCCTACACCAGTCGGCTATGAACAGTGGAGTTGAAAGAGCTCTCCTGCCCGAGAGTGTAAGGATTATACCATTTTAAAGGTAAATTCTCAACCCAAAACCCCCGCCTTAGATTTTTGTGCTAAATCCGTATTTCTGAAAAAGATCAGACCGCCCATTCGGGCGGCCTTGATGGTGTGTGGTTTGCGCTGCCAATTTTCACTCAATATAGTAGAACTAAAGAAAGTATAGGGTACAAAATTTCGCGAACGCGAAATATTGTACCTTTTCTGTTAATCCAAAGAAATTTTCCTAGGTTTTTTGTATACTTGTTTTGCTTTTGAGACAAAGCTAAAATTAAATTTGTGAAAAGACTATTGACATTATAACTTATAAGATATAAAATGAAGCTAAATATTGAATATTATAAAAAGGGGAGTGGTGTTTCTCCGATTCAAGACTTTGTTGAGAAATTGCCCTATGCAGCTAAGGCTAAGACCATTAAAACGTTTTTACTCTTAGAGGATTATGGATTAGCAATAGGGATGCCTCATGTGAAGTCAGTTGTCGGTATAAAAGGGGCATGGGAACTGAGAATCAAAGCAAACACAAATATTTACAGATATTTCTTCGTGATTGCGGGCAATAAAGTGATAATACTACATTCTTTTTGCAAGAAAAGCCAAGAAATACCGAAGAAAGAGTTGAAGATTTTCAAAAACAGATTAAAGGAGATGTAATGGAAACTATATCATGGAACGAACATAAAAAAGAGATGCTGAAAGATGCAAAACTCAGAAAAGAACTCGAAAAAATCGAGCCTGAGTTTGAGCTTGCTCGACAGATTATTGGGTTAAGGATTAAAAATAAAATGAGCCAAACAGAGTTGGCAGAAAAGGCTCATACTAGGCAACCAGTTATTTCACGGATAGAAAGTGGTAATGCGAACCCTCGCCTACAAACAATTGAGAAAATCGGCAAAGCTCTCGGGAAAAAGGTTTCTCTCAAACTAACTTAAATTCTAGAACCCAAAACCCCCTGGATTCTCTCGGACACCCCCGCCTTAGATTTTTGTGCTAAATCCGTATTTCTGAAAAAGATCAGACCGCCCCTTGTGAGGGCGGCCTTGATAACGCGTGGTTTGGTGCAATTGGCTATCTGTGACGACTAGCCGTGAGCCAGAAGTATGCCGACGAGGCCAAACAGGGCAACAATAGCCAGTGTCCTCTGTACACCTCTGTCCTTCCAAAAATCGAACATGCAACTTCTCATGTTGACAACCTCCTTTGGGTTCGTTATTTTCTATGGGTGAGAAGGCATGAAGCTGAGATAGGCGAGAACCTCCTTACAGAGCTCCTGGAATTCGGTTTGCTCCATGCTGAAAGAGGTATTAAGGTATTGCTCTCCGGCCTGAATAAACACGGGGTTGCCAGAGGTAAGAATGAGGCGCATCCTCTTTGCCTTTTCTGGTGAGTATGTTTCACGCGAGCAAAAAGGGTTTATGACCTCTTTCTTTACTTCATCGTTGGCGATTTTATTCAACACCTCAGCGTCCTCATGTGATATCTCGAATCCGAGAGTTCCGATTCCGGGAAGCCCAGTCTCTATTAGTACCCTTGCCAACGTTCCCTGAGAACCAACCACGATAGTAACATCGTGGTTTTGTCCTAAAATACCCAGAGAAGCACTACCTTCGTATAGCGGGATCATGTTTTACCTCCCTTCAAAGGACTAGATTTGACAGAATCAAATTTCAGATAAATATTATACTCTATTTAAGCTTAATTCTCAACCCCTGCCTGCGGCAGGCAGGCAAAACCCCCTGGATTCTCTCGGGCAGGCCCACCTCGGCTTCGCCGCAGCGAGACGGGCCGATTTTAAATCCTTGTGCTATTTAGTATTTTGTGCTATAGTATCCATGCGTTAAAAAACCGGAGGTATTCCGGTTTATTTTATAAACGAGGAACTTGAGGGGGCGGAATGTCTAGAAAAACCATTATATGTGTGCAATGCGACATAGATCTGGAAGAGTCGGAAGTGGGAGAAGACATGAAGTGCCCTCACTGCGGAGCTCATGTCACACCTTTCGTAGTAGGTTCAGTAGAAGAGTTCAGGGAACTATACAAAGTGAAAGGGGATGAGTCATTATGACCGAAGCAGGACAGAAGAAACCAGGCATGAGCTTGGACGAAATCAGGGCACTCTTCATGGAAAACCCTGACGATAAAGTCGAGTCTGTTTCTGAGCTGGAAGATGGTGTTCATCTGATTGCGCTGAATGGCGAGCCGGACCTGTCATACAAGGTGCTGTTGTATTGCAAGTTCATGGATGGCACACTGGTCGATACAGGCTCTGTCATTGACTACATCCACAACGGGGAAGTCATCGAGCAGGGATACCACCTCAGATACGGCAAGAGGCCGGATGAGCTCCCGGAAGATGATATCTTCCAGATCTCAGCACGCGAGGCTGCTGAGTATCGCAACATGGTGGACTATTACGCCTGAGTCGCAAAAGACGTAAACCCCTGCATGGCAATTTTTATAGGGCCATGCGGGGGCCTTTTTATTTACGGAACATTTTCGTTGTCGATTTTGAATTATTGTCTATGGTATAATAAAAAGATGGAAACAGAAGCAAACAATCATCCGATACCTGACACTAGGGTACATATGAATATAGCTTATTTGCTAGTAGTCTTTACTATATTTACTTTACTAATAACCCTTACTCCGGAACTGTTGAAAGAGGACGCATTCTTGTCAGTCCAAATAGTACTAGCGATTCCGCTACTTTTTAGTTCTATCTTCGCTCGGTCCCGGTCTGTATATGTAGGTAAAGATACAAGACTTTGGAAAACATATGGTTTTCTCTGTTTCTTGATTGCTTATACCTTTTTAGTAAACTCAGTTGGGATTTTGCTTGCTGTTTTTTCAAGTTCAGGCATTGTTCTTATCTTTTTCATTGCTAATCTTATCTTGTCCAGCACCTACTCCTTCTTAGAAGTAAGAGAGAGAAGAGAAAAAATGAAAGAGAGACTCTGGAAAGATACTATTTTTATTGCGATTATAATCTTCCTAGGACTTTTGCCTGCACTAGGAGTTTACTAAACTTTTATAGACTTATTTATATAAAGTAAGAGAGCCCCCGGCGAATGAATTCGCTAGGGGCTCAATGATGCCGGTGGATGGAGGTGCCTGCGTGACGTCTATTGGACGCCGGGGCCAGACATATTGCCATCCTTATCGATGAAGAGCAGAAGATCGCTGAATTCCCACTCATAACCGAGATAGATGGGAGAGACACCCTCCTTGAGGAGGGTGAAGAGTTCGACCAGCTGCTTTTCGCCCTTATGGCCTCTGACGAGGACATAGGGAGCGCTTTTGCCGTTGATGTCCGTAACCTCGGCGTTTTTGCCGATGGTGTTGAACACAACGTCGTGCGCCAGAAGCGAACTCCCGCGAGAGAGGAGAATCTTGATCTCCCCAATCACACTTTGCGTTTCTTTCCCAAATCCCATAGGTACTATTTCCGGACACATCTTTTTACCTCCATTTTGTTTTGTTTGAACTTTACCGGGATTCGATTCATAGGAGGGTTTTATGAACCGAATTCCGGTAAAGTAGGAGGTATAACAAGGTTCGATTTAACTAGAAGAGTATATCATAAAGATTATGATTTGTCAATAGTTTTACACGGTAGATTTGTGCTATAATTAACCTATGAAAAAGGTGATTATTATACACGCATGGGATAGTGCTCCAGAGCAACACTGGTATTTAGAAGAGAAAAAGCTTTTGGAAAAGAAGGGATATTCCGTAGAACTTCCCAAAATGCCGGGTGGTCTCTGGCCGAAGCAAGATGAGTGGCTAAAAGTCATTGAAGAGCTAAAGCCCGATGAAGAGACGGTTTTGATTGGGCATAGTCTGGGTGTTCCCGCGATATTGAGGTATTTAGAACAATCCAATAATAAGGTTGGTAAGCTGTTTTTGATAGCCGCTTTTGCTGTAGATTTGGGAATAGAGGAAACTAGGAACTTTTTTGGAGATTCGTTTGATTGCGATAAAATCAAAGGGAATATTGGTCAGGTTTATGTAATAAATGAAAAGAATGATCCTTATGTACCACTAGAACGGGGGGAAGAAGTGGCTGAAGCGCTTGGCGGAGAGATTATGGTAGTTGATGGTAATATTCATTTTGATAAGATGGATTTGGATATTATAAACTCTAGACTTTAGAGTTTGAATAAATAATTTATACATATAATGGATTTAAAAAAGACGATTTCAAAACTTCCAACGACTTCCGGTGTTTATATCTACCGAAACGCCAATGGGAAGATTATCTACATCGGAAAGGCGATCAATCTGCGGGCTCGGGTAAGGTCGTACTTTAGAGGATCGGATCAAGAACCTAAAACTCAAGAGTTAGTGAGAAATATAGCCAAGATTGAGCACATGAAGACGAGTTCTGAGATAGAGGCATTAATTCTTGAGGCGGAGCTGATAAAGCGTTATAAGCCGAGATATAACGTGATGTGGAAGGATGACAAGAACTATATCTATATCAAAATCACAGCAGAAGACTATCCGCAAGTTTCATTAGTGCGCCAGATAGTGGACGATAAAGCGAAGTACATCGGTCCCTTCGTAAGTGCGGGGGCAGTGCGGGGACTTTTGCGCTATATAAGGAAAATATTCATGTTTAGGCACTGCGAAAACATGCCCCAGAAGGTTTGCCTGAAGTATTCTATTGGGAATTGCAGCGGTCCTTGTGAGAAGTACGTCACAAAGGCAGAATACAATCGAAATATTCGGCAGATGGTGAAGCTTTTTCAGGGCAAGACTAAAGAGATAGAGAAGGAATTCAGACGGGAGATGAAGTCGGCAGCAAAGAATGAAGACTTCGAGAAGGCTGGAGTGTATAGGAATAGATTAATGTGGCTGAAGAAGATTAAGACCATAGAGCTAGGCGAGGATTTTGATTCTGGACAAGCCAGAATGACGCAGGACAAGGCGCTAGTTGGGCTTCGTGATGCCTTGAATCTTGGCGCTATGCCAAAGAGGATAGAGTGCTATGACATCTCCAATATTTTTGGTAAAGCAGCAGTGGGATCAATGGTGGTCTTTGTGGATGGGATTCCTGAGAAAAACCATTACCGCAGATTTGAGATAAAAACAGTAGATAAGATTAGTGATACGGATATGATACGCGAAATACTGGGACGAAGATTCAAAAAATTTGATAACCTCACAAAGCCGGATGAATCTTTCTCACAGATTCCAGACCTCATAATCATAGACGGAGGCAAAGGACAGCTTTCGGCGGCAATGAAAGCACTAGATCAATATGGACTTAAGCTAAATGTGGTATCTCTAGCGAAAAGGCGAGAAGAGATATTTCGTAAAGGCGCTGACGGATTTACAAAGACTATGCTTGATGAAGGTTCGGAGAGCCTATATCTAGTGCAAAGAATCCGTGACGAAGCACACAGATTTGCAATTACATATCATAGGAGCAAACGGGGGAAAGAAATGGCTGTGTCCAATCTGGATGTTGTGGATGGTATCGGTCCAAAGACAAAGAAAGTTCTTCTCAAAACTTTCGGTTCGGTAGAAAATGTTAGAAAAGCATCAGTAAAAAATTTATCTAAAATAGTGGGTGAAAAGCTAGCGAAGAAAATAAAGGAAAGTCTATGAAACAAAACTGGGATGAAGAGGAAGAGAAACTAAAGAAAGCCCGGAAAAGAAAGAGCGATAAAGCTAAGAAGATGAGAGTTTCGGGGAAAAGTGTCTTTGGTATTCAGAAAGAACTCATCAAAAAGAAACAAGATACAAGAAAGCAATAACCAAACAACTTTCAATTTTAGGTAAACCGGTTTGTTATTTATAGATTGTAATTTGTTTGTATCTTGTCTCTTGGTCATTGTATCTTGACTCTTTTTCTGCTAAAATTACACTCATGCAAAAAGATATACTTACAGTAATTATCATAGTCTCAGCGGTTATTCTCATTGTTTCGGTGTTGTTGCAGAAAAAGGATGGCGGTCTTGGCGCGACCTTTGGTGGTAGTGGAGGCGCTTACATGAAAAAAAGAGGCGCAGAGAAGGCTATTTTCTTTTTAACAATTATATCGGCCATTGTTTTTTGCGGTACCATTATGGTCAGTCTCATTTTTAAATAAAAAAATGAAACTCAAAAGATTTTTTTTAAGGCACTCTCTAAACTTCCAAAAAATTAAAATCAAGATGAGGAACTTGGAGGCGGAAGATTTCCAAAAAGCCTACATAGTTGTTTCCAGGAGATTATATCGGATTATTCACCTAAGAAATTTGGTGGTTTTTTGTCTCGTTTTTTTAATAGCCGTGTTTTCTATGTTTATATCTTCATTTCAAAAGATAGAGGCTTACTATAACAAAGATAAGCCTCTATCGGGTGGGATATATTCAGAGGGAAATCTTGGAAAGTTTTCGCGGATTAATCCCCTATACTCCGGGACGAACCAAAATGATGAAGATGCTGTGAGGCTAATATTTAGCGGTTTCATGAAATATGGTAATGATAGGAAGCTTGAAACGGATCTGGCGAGCAAATGGAGTTTGTCTGAAGATAGAAAGACTTATACATTCGAAATTAAAAAAGGGGTGAAGTGGCACGATGGCACTGATTTTAGTGCGGATGACATCCTTTTTACCATTGAGACGATACAAAATCCTGACACACAAAGTTATCTGTATGAGTCCTGGAAAGGAGTGAAGGCCGAAAAGACAGAAAAAGGAGAGATTAAACTTATTTTAGCTGAGCCCTCTGACTCTTTCTTGGAAAATACCACTCTCAAAATCCTACCAAAACATATTTTAGGTAAAATACCGGCTGCCAGCATGCAGACAGTGGACTTTAATACCAAACCTATCGGAACCGGTCCCTATAAGTTTAACAACCTAGTAAAGGAGTCTGGAAGAGAAAAGCTTGTTTTAAGTACAAATAAAGACTTTTATGATAAAAAGCCATATATAGAAAAAATTGTTCTTGAAAATTTTCTGGATGAAAAGGAGTTGGTTGATGAGTATAACAAAAAGAATATCAATGGAGTAGGCAACCCGACACAGGAACTGGTCAAAAAGTTTAGCGGGACAAGGGGAAATGATATTCATGAATATATCTTACCTAGATATGTTGCAATGTTTTTCAACGTAGAGAACGACTTTCTAAAAGAGAAAAACCTTCGTTTAGCCATCAGTCAGTCTGTTGATAGAAAACAAGTTCTGGAAAAAGCGGTGGACGGGAAAGGTCTACCGGCTTATTATCCCATAGCTCCAAGTCTGGCAAGCCATACCAGCATAACAGTTGATAGTGGGGGAGATATGACAAAAGCAAACGAAACTCTAAAAACAGCTAGTTATACACTTGAAAACGGACAGCTCAAGTATCAGGGCAAAGATGTGACTCTAAAAATTGCTTCCGGTGATACAAAAGAGCTAAAAGTCACAGCTGAAATTGTCGCTGAGAATTTGAAAAAAATGGGTATTAAAACAGAAGTAAAAATAGAAAATATGAATAATCTTCAGAAAGATTATGTCAGACCGAGAAACTATGACATTTTAATAATCGGTGAAAACCTGGGTACTACACCCGACCTTTTCAGTTTTTGGCACTCGTCGCAAGTAGTTGATCCCGGACTGAACTTCTCAAAATATAAAAACAGGAAACTAGATAAGTTTATAGAGGTTTCTAGAAAGACTACAAGCGATACGGAGAAGACGGCCAAGCTAGAAGAGGTCCAGAAAGTTATCTTAGAAGATGTGCCGGCGGTATATATATACAATCCGTACTATATGTTTATTACTTCGGATAAGGTGAAGGGGATAGGTGAGGGTAAACTCGGGGCTCCGTCAGATAGACTTGAAAGTATAGAGAACTGGTATATAAATGCCGATAGAGTGATGATTGATGAATAAATCCTGAGTAAATATAATTAAAGTTTATCTGTAGTTTGAAGAATTTGTTAAGGTATTTTCAATTGTGCCTCTAGGGTATGTTAGCATTTTCCATACAAGCATCTCCCGTGGCGTTATATGTGCAAGTTCGATATCTGTCTGTTTCTAGATACCAACCGGCACCACCACAACCATCACTAAAGCTACACCAGGAAGCCTTTGAGGTTGTTTTAGATAAGTTACATTGTATTCCGTCTTGACTTAAGGCAGCAGCCACGTTATTTAGAAGAAATCCATCTCCCCATTGGCCCGTACTGGGATTTGCATTATAGCAAATATTGTTTGGGGTTTTCCACAGTAAGCTCCATATCTTGCATAGTATGCTTCTAGACACGTTTGTACTGTTTTGACATTACTTCTGTTCACGGTCTCAGTCGCTGTATTCCTGGCTACTCTAATAGCTCCTACAACTAAAGCTGCTAAAACGGCTATAATCGCCATAACAACAACGACTTCTATTAATGTAAACCCTTTTTTGTTTTTCATTCTTAAGGCATCGAACATCTTGGACACATTCATCTAAAATGAAAGGAGATGAA
>ERZ1292630.3140-Hain-H41-02um-R3-3140-length-14770-cov-6_pt1 | contig 14770 bp, 5 predicted proteins | sample MGYA00564408_ERZ1292630 | MGnify/ENA primary metagenome ERZ1292630 (study PRJEB36523, sample SAMEA6512641) | groundwater metagenome | collected 2019-01-08 | study: AquaDiva: Metagenomics assemblies of 32 groundwater samples | reverse complement strand
TCGCCGGCAGCCGTGCGCAGGGCGGCGGTCGCTTCGGGCCCCCCGAGCCGGCTCCCAGTGTCACGGTGATGCCCTCCGCTCCATCATCCCCTGCTGCCATCGGCAGCGGCGGCGGCAAAGGGTACGCCGTGACGATGCTCAGCTTCGTCGCCCAGTCGACAATGTGAACGGCGTCGAGGCGACAGTTGTCCAGCAACATCCGAGAGATATCTTGCAAGAAGGCGCGCTGCGGGAACTGCGGGTAGTTGATTGCGAGCAGCTGTGACACGGCATCATGGACCCCGTCGTCCGTGAGGCTCGTAAGGAACACCCTGGTGACAAGGGTCGGGCGCTGCTGCGACGGGTAGAACTGTGACGGCGCAGCGGAGCGGTGGCTAAAATGTGTCGGCCCTGACGGCGGCGTGGGCTGGATGTTGGTCGTCGATGTGAGATTCACGGCCGACGGCGCCACGTTGGGGAACTGACCTGCGCGCTGGGGAAGCCCCGTGGAAGTGAGCGTCGCGGGGGTCGGCAACGTCGTCATCGGGCTGAGGGTCGCCAGGTTGGCCGTCGACGCCGCTGTGCCCCCGGAGTGCTGCTGTTGACCGACCCCGTAAAGTGCGTAATACATCTGGGTCACGTGTTGGCCCATAGAATGGTCGTCCACGGACTGACTGAGCAGCGCGACGACTTGCCGGTGGAAACCGTCAAGACACTCGGCGGCGCTTTGCCGCGAGGCTGCGATGCTGTCCGCAAGGTGCGGTTGCTGCTGGGACGCCGCGGCGCCGGTTGTCGCGGGCGCGCCAAGGGACCCAGAGGGTTTGGTGGCTCCCCCCGATGCCGTCGTCGTGGCGGTTACCGCCGGGGTGCTCCCACCATGGTGGTGCAGAAGAAGATTCGAGGCGCGGTCTAACACCGCATCGCACTGGTTCAGGAAGACCAACACCGGCGGGAATTTTTTCATATGCGTGGCGCGGAGGACGCAGCAGAGGATGTTCTTCACCTCATCGACGACTCGCTTCACCGCCGATTCGGTGAAGGAGGCAGTGACGACAACGGTCGCTCCTCCCCGCGCCGAGGAAGACGAAGCGTCGGCCGCCGCGGCATTCTTCGCCGAGGGCAGGGAAGAGGCTGACGTGGGAGCCGCCGCCGCGGCGGACGATGCGGCGGCAGAAGGGGGGGCATTGACCGCCAATTGGATGATGGAGTCGACGTCAATGACGTGAATAACGGCCATGCAGTGCGCCTCCAGCACGTTACCAGAAAAGGTCGGGTCTTTCTGAAACTTGGTGTACTGCGATCCCGGCACCTCGACAATTTCGAGCGGCATGATCCCCAGACCCACGTCCACCGGGACGGCGGCTAGCAGCACGGACTGCTGGCTAACGTCGACCAATCCTGTGGGCGCGGTCGCCGCGGTGTTTCTGGCGATCGCAGGGGCGCCGTTACCCATTTCGGCCGACGGGATGACGCTCAATGAGGCACCCGAAGGATCGGGCGACAATGCCGCGTCGGATGCGATGTTACGCTGCGACGCGTCGACGCCCCCTGGCGCCGTGCCCACTCCGCCTCCCCCATCGTGATGCGTCTGCTGGTGATGCAGACGGTGCGCATTCTTGCCGCTGCAATTCACGACGAGGCGCTGCGCGGGACGGTGCCAGCCCGAGCCCTGGTGCAGGTACTCGGCGAGCCCGCGGGAGGAGGCACCCGAGAGGTCCCCAAATGGGCTTGCGGCCGCGATGTCAAACACTTTCCGCATCAGCGACGTCTTGCCGACATGGTCCGCGCCCACCACGACGATGCGTTTCGCGCTTGAGTTGAACGGTGTTTGCCTAGCTGGTGAGGCCGGGGCGACGGCGGCCGCTTGCGGCGCTGGGACAGGTCCGGCTCGGGACGCCCTCAGATCCAGCGACCCGCGGGTACCGCTGTCACGCGATGCCGCTGATGCCCGAGCGGCCGCTCCGCCCTCCGGCAGTGCCAAGTGAAGAGAGCTCGGAGGCGGACCGTCGACTCCGCCACCGCCCATACCACCACTCGCGCGATGCGCGGACTCGTCGGGTGTGGCATGAACCGCGGACGCGCGCAAGCTGCGGAGTGCGCCAAGGTGGTCGATGGACATGTGTTGATGAATGCGTTGAATACCGACACTCTCTCAGGAGCACAGCGTTATCAGAGAATATTGGAGAGAAAAGAAGAAGAAAACAGTCGACTTTCGCACCACGAGAGCGCTTCAAAATGCGACATTCACCGACCACAACGGACATCGGTAAAATCACTTAGCAGTCACGCCTCGCAGTCAACGACGAGCGACGCGCGCGGAACGGTCGGTCACAACAAAAAGCCACTGACAAAACCTGCGGAGGGCAAACACCGCAACCACCTGTCCTCCTGCGCCCGTCCGAGTCTCCAGGAGCGTGGAAGAGGCTTCCAAGCAGCCTAGGCAGAGAGAGAGAGAGGGAGACGATGGGAAAGCCGGTGCCAATTTTTAAAACCGAGGGATGCGTCGACTGTGGGATGGGTCCAGGCGTTTGAATCGCTTCTCAATTTCCAGGCAGAGGTCCTCGGTTTCTGTCTCACCGTTCGCTTTCGCCCGCGGCGATGATGCGGCATTTGATGACGCAGAGGACGGCCGTGACGACGGCGGAGCCGACAAAGTATCCCAGCACGAGGGTCACGATGAAGGCCGTGATGGTCGGCTCTTCGAAGGGCTTTGGCGGCACGCTGGGGCCTGGAGCATAGCCATCGACCTGCAAGGCCTTGATGACGTCGGTGGCCACCTTGGCGTTGAGCATGCTCGTGTACATGGCGGGCGTGGCCCCCACGAAGTAAAACGTCAGGAACATGTTGCAAAGTTGCTCCTCGACGTCGCACAGCTCCATCGCCGTGGTCGCGTTGTAGTCGATCATGACCGGCGGCGTCGCGTTGTTTGGATTCAAGTACTTCTGCAGAGAAGATTGAAGTTGGATCCGGAGGTCACCGTAGGTCATGGCGTTGTTGCCGTTGGGAAAGGGGTTGGAGCGGATCGAGAAGACGGACGAGGCGGGAAGGCCGTTGGACGTGGTCGTGGGAGGGGGCGCCGTGGTTGAGGTGGTGCTCCCCGACGTCACATTCTGAGCGACGACGACGGTCGTCATCGCCGTCCCGCAGAGCAACAACGACAACAGGACGAACGACGACGACAACGCTGACTGAATCATCTTAATGGCTCTCTCGCTCTTTGTCTAGTCCCGAAGAGGAGGGCAATGAAATAAGGAATGCGAGCCACCCGTACCCGCACGACGAAAGAGTGGCCCCCACACATCATGCGACATCCACTCGATGCCATATGGATCAACCGACCGAGTGGGAGGCCTCTCTCTCCCCTCTTCCACAAAGGAAACGAAAATATAAATTCTGCTGCTTTCGTTCTCATTCCCCGCAAGGTCGTCGTGGTGAGGGCTCTCTCTCTCTTTGCGACGCCTCAGAATATGGCCGAGTGACTTCTGCGCCAACGACAATGGCGTGTGTAATGCATATCTCTATTCAATTCACCGGCGAAACCCGTGTGTGCTTTACGTGTCTGCCACTCGCGGGCCTTCACGTCACGACGCCATCGTGCGGCCGAAAATTAGCCGATCCTTCAGGGGCCGAAAGCGAAGCGGAGCCCACCGTCGAGTAGTAGTGCGCCGCGTGGGCCGCCTCCTCGTCGTACGCAGCGGGCGGCGGTATGGAGACGCTTGTTGCCGCCGAGTTTCGCGCTGGACCTGCCGCCGCGGAACGACGCGGGGCGGACGCGACCGGCGGTGGTGGAGGGGGCGACTCGATTTCGTTAGTCGTTGTCCGATGGTGGTGCGTGGCGTCCGCGGGGGGCGGCCACACTGACGGCGGGGTGCTCCGGTGGCGTTGATGCTGAGCGAAGGAAGGCGGCGGCAACGTCGGTGCCCCTGCGTCGCCATGAGGATGCGTGGGGGTGCCATGCCGCGATCCACTGTTTTGATGAGGCGTCAGGGGCGAAACGTAGGGCGACACGTAGGGCGGCGTCGGCGGCCGTTGGTGGTACAGCGGCGGCCCTGCAGCGGGGAAAGGAACCGCCCCACTGTTAGGACCGTTGCTGTGAGCGGCGGCGTACGCCGGCGAGTTGGTCGACGAGCGAGGAAGCGGGGGGCCACCGCCTGCCGGCGGCGGCGGCGCATAAAACGGCGGCTGCGGCGCATAAGGCGAAGCCGCCGATGGCGACGACGACAGCGTCGGAGTTCTACGCGAATCAATCGATGGCGCGGCCATTGCGTCACTTCCCCCACCTCGCGGGGGGGCAGTTGGAGGCGGCGCGGTTCCGGCACTCCCTCGGGGCGTCGCCGGCCGGCCGGCGGACGAGAGGGTAGTAGCGCCAGCCCCTTTGCCGGCGGCGGCGCGACCTTGCGACGGCAGCAGGTGATGCGGCGGTGGCTGCTTCTTTCCCCCTCCCCCGCCCCCAACCGACACGGCTTGCGGCTCCGGGCCACCAGGACCATCCATTGCACCACCCCCTTCGGCGACGCTACCGTTGGCCTCCGCGGCCCCCGGGTGGTGGTACATCCAGTGCGCCGATCCGTAGCCAGCGCCCCGCGGCGGCTGAACCGTGGGGGTCATCGGGTAGCCGTAGTATCCCACGTGGGCAGAGTGTATGGCCGCGGCATTGTGCCCTCCCGTCGCGGCATGCGGCGACGGCACGACCATGAATCCGCCTCCGCCAGGGCCACCGTGACCGTACATCACCTGCATGGGCACGACGACGTGTGACTGACCCCCTCCGCCTGACACGGGCACCGAATTGCCACCGGCTACGGCCGCAGCGTAGCCGTGGTGTGGTGGACCGCCCGGCATGCTCGTGGCCGGGTAAGGAGAGTGCGCCGCTACGGGCAGCGCCGAGGAGGAGTCCGTGGGGGTCGTCGTCGTCGTGCTCGACGGGGGGCCGCCGGCGGCAGCGATGCCGTAGGCGGCCACAAGCTGCGCCTGCCGGTGGTGGTTCACCATGGCGACCGCCAACCCCGCGGTGTTGTGCTGCAGCAACAGCCACGCGAGGGGATGCAGACCCGGCGCAAAGGTGACACCGTTGACCGCCACGGGGGCCGCGCCCGCCGCCGACGACCCGTTGGCGGCGAGTAAGAAAAAGCGATAGAAAACTACCATTGTCAGCTGTTGGAACGCCTCCATGCACGACATGTACGCCGTGACATCCGCCTCCGGGTCGAACGGGCTGGTCATGTGAAGGTGCTGCTGCCGTAAGATACAGTGAAACGGCTTGTCGATCTCGGCGCTCTGTCCGTCCGCCGTGAAGCTGATGCCGACGTGGTTGTAGTCAAAACACCAGGCGTAGTACCAGAGGAAGTCCATGAGGACGGCACCGGAGTCCGTCATGAGCACGTCGTAGAGGTAGCTCAGTGTCTGCGCGGCCGGAATCGGCGCTTGGAACGAATTTGCGTCGACGCCGTAGTCGGCAAGCGCCGCGGCCGCCGCATCGTCTTGGAGACAGTCGAGGTCCGGCGGTGCGTGGCGATAGCCGTCCTCGCCGGAAAACGTCTGATGAACGGTCGCGGCGCCAGTGGGCTCGGCGGTCGCGGGCGGCATGCCGTCAACCTCCGAGGCTGCCTGGCTCGACGTGCGTAGGTCAACGGCCACCGTCGTCACGTGCGAGGATGCCGCATGCCCTTCTTCACAGGCCGCCCGTCTGTTTGGTGAGAGGCTCTCATTCGTCGACGACGACGCGGATGGCGGATGCGACGCACCGCGAGCGCCCTGCTGTGGCCCGTCGCATCGGGGCAGTCCGCTGCCCGCGGCGCCGGCGGCCACCGATCGCTGCTGCTGGGTCGCGTACGCCACCACTCCCTCGACGTCGTCGTCGTCGAGCGGATCGTCGCGAATGGGCTGTGCTGTGTCCGCAAGAAGGGACGATGGGGAGAAAAGGGTCGCGGCGGCGGCGGCGTCGTTTGGCGGTGGCCGTTGCTCGTGGCGCAAAAGGGCGGCAGCTGCCGTCGCGGCCTCTTCGGCGCCCGCCTGGGACCCTGCGTCGACGAAGACCCGCCCTGCGATCGCAGACGATGGTGATTCGCATGCGACGTGAACAGGCCCTTCGTCCGTCGGCTGGGGACCGCCACTCGTCAACGCGGCGGAGAAGGGACCTTCACTGTTCGACCGCGTCGACAGCACCGATGCTGACGTCCCCAGCACGCCGTGGTAGCCCCCGAGTCTTCGTGGGTCGTGATGATGATTCTCGTCGGTCCTCTCGGCGTCGGTTGCGTCCGCGCCGAGGAGCGCCCCTCCCTCGCTTCGCGCATCCCCACTTCGTCTTAGAAACGACGTCGGTGATTCCCTCCGCTCGTCTTCGACATCTTTTGAAAATGAGGTCGCGAGTGACGACGACGACGACGGCCCCCCGGGACACAATATCGCCGCCCTTTGAAAGGACGTCCCGCCAGCGTGGTCGTGGATGGCATCGGCACGGTGGTGTGACGACGACACGCCGATGTGGTCGTGACGGTCGTCAACGGAGACGGCTGCGGCCGGCGACTCTGTTTCGACCGTCGCCTCGCCTCCTGCCGATGCATCGCGGTGCTCCCAGCTGCCCCCGCCGCCTTCGCTTTCCATCCCGAGAGCGACCGTTGAGGCACCCGGCGCGACTTCCTCTGTCGGTGAGGAGGTGTTGTCCATCGCTGAGCCCTGGGCCGTCGTGTAGGTCAACGGCGTCGTGGCGACGGCGGCCTGCAGCATCGCGTGGTACTGTTGCTGCTGGTAGTAGTACCACAGGGCGGCTTGCTGCTGTTGGTGGTGCGCCATGAGGACCGCGCGGCTCTGCTGCTCAATGAGACCGACGATTTCCGCGGCTCGCATGTTCAGAAAATGCGTCACCAGAAGGTGAAGTGCAAACGAAGAAATGCCACCTCGCTGCCCTTCGCCCAAGTTATCGCCCCGAACGAGCACTTTTAGAAACAGGATCACGCGCTTGGCCACCACTGGGTACCGTCGCATGACGTTGAGAATGAACTCCTTCGCCGCGTGCGGCTGGCCGCCGCCGATGGCGATGTCGATGCCCACGCCGGTGGAGCTCTCCACGAGTTTGATGATGGGCACGCGCACGTTTGAGATGACCGTGACGGAGGAGAAGGCCGCGCGAGCTTCTTGAAATATCGCGGGCAGGGCATCGGAAGCGGCGGCGGTATTTGCCGTCGTCGTCGGGTCATCAGTCAACCCCTTCCCGATGGACGCATCGCCGATTTGAGCCGAAGGCGGCGGCGGCGTTGCCGACCGACGATCGGAGGCGGCTACGCCGCCGGGGACGAGAGCCTGGCTGGCGGTCGACGATTCGTCGACGGATGTGAGGGCTTTACCGACTGCCGTCGCCGAGGAGGTCGCGGCCGGGGCCCCCCCATGCGTCGTCCGCTTGACGATGGCGGGATCGAAGACGTTCGCTAGGGCGTTCATGACGTCCCACGTCCCAATCTTGGGACCGAACCCGCTCACGACCACGTCGACGTCCGATCCGGGAACACTCAGCCCGACCTCAAAGCTGCCGTGGACATGCAGGACCACTTCGGGGCCGGCGAGGTGCTCGAACAGTCGCCGTAAGACGTCCAGCACGCGCCTCCGTACCGCGACTTCGGCGGGCAGAAGCATGACCTCGTCCTCCATTTCCGCAAGCTCGCGCGATAAGAGCTGCGTGAAGTGGTGGAGCTGCTGGCCACCGGGCTGTCCGGCGAGGCTCTGGTAGGTGAACATGGTGGTCCGCCCCGGGCCGCTGCGGAGGCGATGCCCGGCGGTGGCCGCCGTCGATGCGCCGCCGAGGGCCGGGCCCGCCGCGGTCGGAGTCGGCATGCCGTAGCTACCCGTCGCCCCCAAGGAGGCAGACGAGTCCACGAACGAGCTGCCGGAGCTGCCCCCGGCGGTGGCGAGCGCGGCGGACGACGACGCATGATGGTGCGGGCGGTGAGACGAAGTGAGGCCGACCACGGGCGACACGGACGACGTTGTGGGCGTCGTGCCGTTGTTGGCCGCGGGCAGCGTGGTCGGTGTCGATCTCGCGGAGGACGACGACGCCGCGCCAGCAGGGGCGCCACGGCTTGTGCTGTGCGCGACGTGACGACTTTGCTGCGGCTGATGGTGGGGATATGGGTGATGGACGCCGCTGCCGCTGCCGTTTGCAGCTGCGCCGTATGCGGCGGCGGCCGCCTCTCTGTCGGTGGATCCCGGGGCGGGGTGGGCCGCGGAGGAAGAGGGATAGTAAACCGTCCGGTGCGCCCCGAGGGAGTGCACGGACGTCTGGGTGGACGCCGCCACCCGGCGCGCCTGCCGGCTGCCCGCGGCGGATGTGGAGGCACCTCCGCCATGGACAAGCGCTTGGGGCAGGGGGGGTGCGGCGGCGCTGCGTCCACCTGCAGCGGACGCAGTGGGGGTCCCACCACCTGCTGTCGCTGGGGCGCCTGGCGGCATCGCAGAAGGGGATGACGATGCTTGTGACGGCACGGGGTGATGGAAGTGCCCGCCTCCGCTTTCGGACGACGGCACATGGGCGACATAGACTCCACCCCCTCCATACGAAGCCGCAGCAGCGCCCGGCGGGTGGTGATGTGGGTTGGCCGATACGTACGGCACCATGCCGGGTTGCGGATGGGGATGCGGCTGGGCGTGTTGGTGAAGCGGAGGATGGGGTGGCCCGCCGTAGTTGATCGACGCGCTCGCTGAATACGCCGTCGTGGCGTGGGGCCCGCTGCCGGTCCGCTGGTGAACCACAGCGCCCGTCGACCCAACAGCCGCTGCTCCCGACGGCGCCGTACTGCTGGCGCTCTGGGTCGAGCAGGACATCGCTGGTGCCGCCCCGCTGCCGATGGCGATCAGGTGCGGCGGCGGAGGTGTGCTACCGCTACTTGGCGCGGTGCCGTGTGCCGGCGGAGCCGTCGCTGTGAAGGGCTGGGTAGCGTAAGCCGATGGCACCATTGCCCCCCCCGCTGCCGCGTGTTGCTGATGCGGCACCTGGTGGTGCCCGTAGTGCCAATGGTGCATGGCGACCATGTGCGCCGCATGCTGCTGCTGTTGACTGTGCTGGTGTTGCGCGGCCAACGCCGCCGCGGCAGAGGCGGAAGAGTGGTGGTGCGACGGGTGGACCGGATAGTAGTATGCCGCCGCCGCTGCGGCGGCCAGCTGTTGGTGGTGGTGGTGTTGGGCCATCATGGCGGCCGCGCTGTCGGCGCTCACGTGAGGCGGCATGTGAGAATAGCCACCCCCGCCAGATGTGGCTCCTTGTGGATGTGACTGATGCGCCGCGACGTATCCGCTGTGGGTCTGCCGGCTTTGTGGCGCGGACTCGGAATAGCCGCGAAGGCCGCCCGCTCCGGCGCTGTTAGACGCCGCCGCGTTGGCACCTCCCTGCGCCGATGAGGTGGAGCCGCCACCGCTAGCTGCTGCTGGGGGGGTGCCTCCTGACAGCCCTGCGGCCCCCCCTCCGGCTATCCTCGTCGCACTGTTGGCAGTCGACGAGGTTGCCACAGCACCACCTCCTCCACCGCCACCTTTTTTCGTCGTCGAACTGGCGGCGGCGGGTGCCGACGTTGTCATCGGCGGTGGCGGTTTCGATGACGATGAGACGCCGTGCGTCGCCACCCCTCCTCCCCTGGAGGGCGGGACATGGCCCCCCGCCGCCTTCGCGCCGCCCCCCGCGACGACCGATGCCGTGGCGCGAGCGGCCGCAGGGGGGGGAGCATCCATCGGATGTGAACTCGACTGGGTGGCGGCGGCGACGACCCCCCCTCCATGGATGATGGCGCCGCCGCTTCTCGACATGTCCGCTCCAGCAGCAAGAGGGTGGGGATGAGGAGGGGGGTCGTCTCGGAGAATCGTCGCGTCGATGTCGGCAATCGCCGCCGTTGTCGAGAGGGGAGGCAGGTGATGCGGGTTGGTGGGTCCCCACGCTACGACGTGGGTGGGATTGGCGGCTGGCGGAGGGCTCGTCGCCCCTCCCGGTGGTGGTGAAACGTTTGGCTGACTCGCGGCCCGCACCACCGGCTGCGCGGAGGCGGTAGGAGGCGGCGCGGCTTTCCCTTCAGGAGAAGCCATTCCGCCCGGTAACAGGACACCCGAAGGCTGCGCTGCGACCGCCGCGGCGTACGTACTCGAACGACGCCCATTCGTTCCCGACGATCCTGCAGGCGAAATGGAGGCGGTGGCGGAGGCAGCGGCCGCGGCGGCGGCCGATGAGGCGGCGGCAAAGGGATTGTCGACTCGTAGCATCATGACTGCGTCTTGCGGTGTCGCCGTTGCTGTCGCCGTCGCGGATGAACTGGTGGGAACGTTGTGGGGTACGATAGGCTCCAATCCTCGCGCGGCGCGTAGATTTGCTGCTCCACTGGCTACCGTCCCAGTCGGCGGGGAGGCTCCCACACCTTCGACGGAAGGGACGCCACTGCCCTTTCCGAGCTGGTCGTAGACGTCGGGTTTTTTCCATCCGGACTGCCGGTGAGCGGGCGGCTGATACTTGGCGGCAGCTGGTGGACTCGTCGTCGTCGTCGTGCTGCTGGCACCATTGCCACCCGCTGCTGCCGCCTTCAAGGGAGTGGAGGATGTCGCGAGGCCGGCGGCTGCCGCGATTCCGAGCACTGATGACGTGGCCGTACTAGGCTCGGAAGTCGGGACCGCTCCGGACTCGGCGACGGTGTCGGCAGAGTGCCCCGCCCCGATGATCGCAACGGGGGTGGTGGCCATGGAGTCCGTGGGTTCGTCGGCTTTGGCGGGCGCCTCGCGGGGGTGGGAAATATCGGCGGGCGGCGTGAATGTTGCTGGCGCGGGGTGTGGGTGTGCAAATGGAAGAACTCCGCGCCGCCTAGGAGGAATCGTGTGCAAAGGAAAGGGAGGAACACACGGCGACGGGAAGACGGGGGCAAAGGGCGATAAAGAGTCAAGAATCAAGAATAGGGTGAGTTAGTTCTTGGGGGCTGCAATGGTGGGAGTATTGAGGATAAGATACCAAACAACACCACTCTCGCGGCATTTCATTTGTGTTGGCCGATAACGAGTCCCTCGCTATCTCTCGCGCGCAGAACGAATGACGCCCATCGCCAACACACACACGCACGTTTTGAATGGCACTGCCCCTCTCCCATATGTGGGAAGAGAAGGAGGGGGGGGGGGGGAAAGGAAGCGACACAGCCCCTCCCCTCTCCCCCCATTTCTCGACCTAGGGTTCTTCCCAAACGTTAACACCTGGCATTCCAAGGATGATGTTTTTTTCCCGTTATCCTTCAGTGTTTACGGCCCTCCGGCCGCCTTCATTTGCTCCAGCATCACCTGTGCTTGCACGAGCTGCGCCTGCATCGACTTCGCGGACAGCAACTTCTCCGCTTGCCGCTCGCTCGTCCACGAGGACGGGAACGACGGCTGGCGTCCTGCCATCAAGTCTTGCACGGCGTCCTGCATGACTTTGATCTCGGACTGCGTGTCGGCGGGCAACATCGCGGTCATCGCCTGGAAGGTCGACGTCACGCCACCAGGCCTCGTGGCCGCGGCGGCGGCAGCGGCGGCGGTCGTCATCTGAGATAAAAACTCCGGAACCTGCGGCGTTGGCTGCTGACCAGGCATGAGCTCCTCCCCCCCGTGCGCGTGGCTACCATGATCGTGGCCATGGCTGCCGCCCTCGCCGTGATCGTGACCACAGGACGACGGTTCGCCCCCTTTGCTCTTGATGCGCGCGTGATACTGTCGCAGCTTCGTCGTCAGGTAGTCGTTCATCGTCGGGATGTCGAGGTTCGGCGTGGTGAGATCACCCGACACGAAAAATTCCTTGACATTGCTCCAGCAACCGCGGTCATAAAGGCTGTGGGCGCGCGACCCGATCATGAACATCCACTTGTACCTGTCCGCGAACCACACTTCGTTCGACGTGACGTTCCTCGTCGCGTACCACGCTTGCGTCGTGACGATCGCGCTACAAAAGAGCAGCACGAAGGAGTTGTACATGATCAAGAAGGTCGTCACGAGCGTGTTCTCGGAGTCGAAGAGGAACGCCATCCAGTTGCACCACCCATGGGGCACCGCGTAAGGCCCCAAGGGTTCCAACTTATACCAGAACATCGTCCGGATGGTCGCGAACATCACGAAGGACTGCGACACGAGCTGCAACATGCAGAACCAAACGAACGGCCGGTGATTGCCGCCCCCGATGGCGTTGCCCGTCCACACGCAAAAGTGATCGAAGCGGGCGACTGTCTGGTGCGTTTTGGAACAGTGCTTGCTGCGCGGGGGCTTGACGACGAGGGTCGTGAGGTCAAAGTGCTTGATCTCAGCCTCCGCGGTCCCGTATTTTCCCACGGATTCGAAAATGTCGTTGCGCCACTGCAGACGCGAAAAGATGGCGCCAGGGTCGCAGAGGCAGGCGCGGATGTAGCAGGTGAACATAACCAATGTTAGGACGCACCAGGCGGCAATCAGAGGCGCGGCGTACGGATTCATCGCACGGAACGTAGGGAAAATCTTTGTCACGAGCACCAAGGAGCCCGTGACGAGCGCGCCTGCGTACCAGCCCGCGGTGGCGAGGTGCCGGTCCTTCTGCTTCAGGCAAAACTTGGCCACGTACGTGAAGCCGAAGCCAGTGAGACCGAGGCAAACGAAGGCGAAGAACGTTGGCAGGAACGACCCAATGAGCATGAATAAATTGGGTAGAATCAGAGCGGCCAAGTTCGCCGGCCATTGCTTCGGGTCAGTCAGCGCGCTCATGTTGCTGGCGTCGGGTAATAACAAGGCGTTCTTGTGCGTGTTGCTCCCTTCGGCATGATACTTCCGCAACAACGAAGAAAACGTCGTGGGCATGTGGAGCGGCGTGGCCCCGTCTTGTTGCCGCGGCGACAACACGTTGGCGCCTTTGCTCAGCAGCGCCTTGACCACGTCCTCGTCCGCGCCGGCCCGGCATGCGTAGTGCAAGGGCGTCTCGCCAAATTTGTTCTTCGCATCCACGTCGATGTTGGCCTCCTCGATCAGATAAAACACCGTCCCGCGCGTCCCTTTCAGCTCCGCTGCGATATGCAGCAGCGTGTCGCCACGATCAGTGAGCAGCTTCGAAAGTTGCAGGTTGGCCTTCGTCGCCATCGCGTGCAGCACGATGGGGTTCCTGACGGCCGCAAAGATGAAAGGGTTGCCCGACTTGTCCAGCAGCAAAGGATTCGCACCACGCTCAAGGAGGAGCGCGCAAATGTCTGCGTTGCCAACTTCCAGTGCGATCATCAGCGGCGATTTCTGAGGCTGACGAGATGACGCGGCGGCGGCCGAGGTCGGGGAGACGCCATTGACGTCGGCCCCGCAGTCTAAGAGCAGCCTCACCACGGGTTCCTTACCGGACGCGACGGCGTAATGCAATAGGGTGTACCCCATCGTGGAGCCATTCACCGACGACTTTTTCCCGAGCGCGGAGGCGCCCACTCCGTCCTCGTCGGTAAGGTTCAGATCGAAACCGCTGAGGACGAACGTGAGCAGGATGGGATGGTTGGCGGCGGCGGCAGCTTCCCACGCGCTGTAGCCGTCAATTTTCAGGCTCGCGAGCGGCCGCTCCGTCGGCTTCTCGTTGAGGTACGTGTGGACGGGGAGGGTCCAGCCACGAAGGCGCAGCGCGAAGGCACCGCCAGGCGCGTTCGCAGGGATGCTCTCGCTCGACGCGGTTAACATGTCGAGAGAGACAGAGAAAAGGGGAGAGAGAGAGGCGTTGAGGATTGTTTGGTCACAAAAAAACGTGACTTGAAGAAATGCCACACTGCAGAACCACAACGAAGATAGATTGAAAAACTTGGGAGAGCACAACTCAGGTCCCCCCCCCCTCTTATGGCTGGCAGAGGGGAACGAAAGCGCCGCCCGCGATCCTCCGCTAATTGAAATAGAAATAGCTTCCCATCATCAGCGGTTGACGACGGCGACGACCGCCGCAGCGTGCAAGGCGTCCGCCTCGAGCTTAAGATGCTGCCAGTACGCGACGAACGGCGCGACGTACTGTTGTTCGAAGGCATCGTCATCGCCAACGGCGTCGTGAGTGCCACTAATGAGACCCCTCCCGGATGCCGCTGCAACCACCTCCCCCTGACGGACATCTGCGTCCTCGGTCGGCACGGGTGTGTCGTTGCTGACACCTTGCGAGGGACCGGACGGCACTGCTGGGGGTGACAGCAAGCGCGCCATGGCGACGGCGTCGTGCATCAGCTCGACGCACTGGGACCACTCACGCGGAAGGTGGAAAGGTTGCAAGTGGGCACCGCCGAGCCGCTTGATGCTCTCCGTAATTGAACTGTTGGCAGCGGCTGCGGCGGGGTCGTGGTTGACCGTTGCCGGCCCCCCTTCGAGTCCCGGCGCCTCGACGGTATCCGGGGCAGTAGCAGCCATATGTCCGTGCAGATCCGCTCACAATTTGTGCGTTGTGCGTTATGCTCACCGTGTGAGCTGTGTGTATGAAGGTGATTCAACTGAAACAAGAAACGCCGCGTTAATTGGGCTTTTCCAGTGCAAATGGTTCCCGCGTCTTCCTTGGTCGGGCGATCTGGTGCTTCTTTTTCGGCAATCACGAGCGTCGTCTTTGCCGGACCAGTTCGATGCATGATAGCCCAAATTTCTGTGTCCTTGCCTCAACGGCCACGGCCCCTCTCTCAGCGGCCCCTGCCTCTGTCTCAACACGACTAAATTGCACACTGAAAAGAGCGCGCCGACACGTGGCCATGCGGATGAAGACGTCGTTTGGGGTTGTCGTTGGAGGTGGGGGGCTGGCGCAGCCGTCCCGGGGATCGCCGCCGGAGGCGATGAGACGCCCTCTTCCACT
>ERZ1292630.3138-Hain-H41-02um-R3-3138-length-14773-cov-6_pt1 | contig 14773 bp, 11 predicted proteins | sample MGYA00564408_ERZ1292630 | MGnify/ENA primary metagenome ERZ1292630 (study PRJEB36523, sample SAMEA6512641) | groundwater metagenome | collected 2019-01-08 | study: AquaDiva: Metagenomics assemblies of 32 groundwater samples | reverse complement strand
GGGGCGTGGCGGTGAGGCCGAGCTTGTAGCCGATGAAGTAGTCGAAGACGGCGCGCGCGTTACCGCCAATGGAACGGTGGGCTTCGTCTGAGATGACCAAGTCGAAATCGGTCGGCGAGAAGAGTCGCTGGTACTTGTTGTTGAAGAGGAGCGATTGCACCGTCGTGACCACGATCTCGGCCCGCCGCCAGTCGTCGCGGTTCTCTTTGTAGATCACCGTCTGGAAATCAGCAGACAGTGTTGCGGCGAAGGCTTTTTTGGCCTGATCCTCCAGTTCGAGCCGATCCACCAGGAAGAGAACGCGCTGGGCATTGCCGGAACGCAGAAACAGCTTGATGACGGCGCCGGCCGTGAGAGTCTTGCCGGTGCCTGTGGCCATCTCGAACAGGAAGCGGTCTTTGCCGTCCTTGACTGCCCGTTGCAGAGTGTCGATCGCCTCGAGTTGGTATGGACGCAGAAAGCGCAGCTTGTTGGCCTGGATGTAGCCGGGGCGTTCCACTTCGTTGCGCCACGCCGCCTCGGATTGGTAGTTCGGGCGCTGGGTCAGGACGATGTAGTCTTCGCCGACCTGGTCCTCGATGAGGCGTTGCGGGTTGGGCGTGACCTTCTGGTAGCCGATCACCGAATCCGGCGTAGGGAAGGACGTAATGAGGTAGGGGTTGCCGCGTTCCAGATCCCAGAAGTAGTGCAGGTTGCCGTTGGACAGGATGACGAAGCGGCAGTTCTGGGATTTGGCGTATTTTCGGGCCTGCTCCTTGCCGACAAGCGGGTTCTTGTCCTCGGCCTTGGCCTCCAGGACGATGAACGGGAAGCCCTTGGCGTCGAGCAACAGAAAGTCGATGAAGCCTTTGCTGGTCTTCTCGAAGTCGTCGCCGAGGGCGTCGAGGTCGGATGTCTTGATCGTAACGCTAGGTTCGAGACAGATGTTGGCGGGTGCGCTCCCTTCCGGAAAGAAGCGCCAGCCCGCAGCTTCGAGCAGCTTGTTGATCTTGATACGGGCCGTGGCTTCTTTAGCGAACACTCTCGTTCCCTTCTCAGCGTGGGTGGTCAAGCGATATAACGCCTGCCATCAAGGGCGCGCGGAGGTCATGCGGGCAAAGCACAATTCCACTGTTCCGCCCGTCCCCTGCATGGCTTTGTTGGGCCTCATGTCTTAGGTAGCGCGAGATTTTTTAAGTCCAACTCAAGCGCCGAGAGAATATTTGCCTGCACAAGGACGAAACGAGTTGGGTCAAGAACGTCAGGCGACGCTTCGCCGGAATACTTCTTGAAGATGGAACCCGCTTGGGTCTTCTTCGCCTTTACCTTCGCCTTGTCTCCGTGGTCCGTGTCGTGCTGGAGATCGGTGCGAAGAACGTTGACGTCGCAAAATGAGGTGGGCAGGGTGTCGCCTAACCGCTGCCCAATACTTTCTCGGAAGATGAAGTAAAGATCACTGATTAGTGTCTTGTACGTCTTCAGATCCTTGATGGGCTTACCCAAGTTGCTTAGCGCGGAAACCGTCTTATTGGTGGCCTTGAACAGGTCCTTACCATGATCGGCCGCATACGCCGCATTCAGGCGCGAGATCTGCGCCGCAATAGCGTCTCCTAGCTCTTTAACGCGACCGGTCAGTCCGCTCTCCACGAGAGCGCTGGGATCGAAAGCGCTGGCGAGGCCTGAGTCATGCATGAAGGCCTTGCGCAACAGGATCTCCTGTCGAGTGCGCGCCCCAGCCTTCACATTTGCGTTAATGGACTTCTGGAATCTGATGAAATCGTAGTCGGAGGCGGCCTGTCCGAGTTCTACTTGGTGGCTTAATTGGTTCATGAAATGCTGCACAAAGGCAGCAACCTTTTTCTCTAGACCTGCGGCGTGGCCAGTGGCGACGAGACGACACGCGATGCTGATAATTGATTGAACGACTGTCCGGTTCTTCAGTAGCGGGTTGGGCTTCGGAAAGGCTGCGGCAAGAAAATCCAATGCTGCTCGCAGGCGCTTGGCGGCCGCGGACGTCGGAGAGAAGTTGCTCTGCGCTTCAAAGACAGGCTTGATATCGTCATACCTTAGGCCGGCTTCAATGCCTTCTATCTCGACTATTGCTGCTTTGCTCAAAATGTCGAAATGGGCGAAGCGGGTGTCCGCGACGACAATGGAATTCTTGAGAAAGTCGTGCTTCGCAAGGTTCTTGCAGAAGTCGCGCAGCTTGCTGTGTACCGAGTTCAGCTTCTCACTGCTTGTAAGTGGCAGGCCTTGCTGCAAACGCTGAAAGAACTGTTTCAATTGCGCCTCAGTTGCTTCCTCGACTTCGTCATAGTCAATCTCGAAGTCGTCAAAAGCATCAGAAAACTTAGGCTTGAGATCCTTATAGTAGGGACCCCCAAACTCCGCGGCCGAGCCCGGTGCCAGCGCGAGTTCGTTAGCAAAGAACTCGTATATGGCAGTGAGTCGCTGCTGACCGTCTAAGACTTCATACTCGTCTTCGGAGTTCTTAACGAAGTAAAACTTTGGCAGCCGCCAGCCACGGAGAATGCTATCGATCAGCTGCTGCTTCTTAGGCGTGTCCCACACTTCCCCTCGCTGCCACTCCGGAATTTCGTATCGATCTCGGCGCTTATAGATCTTGTCCAAGGCGCGCCGTTGGGGTGTCGTCTTCATGACGTAGCTCTCCTTCGATCCGGTACTAGCTGACGCGACCGGCGACCATGTTTCATGAGATCCAACGAATAGGATTTTCTCCGTCGTGCGAAAGCATGGCGGATAAAATCAATTGGACTGAACCGCTGGATTCAGGGCGCGGCGGTTTGGGGATTGTAAGGCGCGTGCGGTGGCGCGCGGAGGGAAATACGCAGCCCAAGTTGTGGTGAAGGACGCGCATGGTTTGCCTTGATCGAGAATCGCTGTGGAGTGGAAACGGTTTTGACTATGACAGAAGGGGTTGTGAGGGTCAACCGGCGAGGCTGCTGTGCGAAAAAGGTTCGATGTGACAGCGGATAGACTCCCGCCCAGGTGGGAGAGGGTGTGTTCCCTGCACTTAACGCGGCTTGCGCTCGGCGCGCCAGCGCCGGCCGGTACCGGTGCTGCCCTCCATCGTGTCGCCGAACACCCTGCCGAAGAAGTGGACAGGCTCGGACGGACGGCGCGTCTCGTCGATTACGGCAAAGCGGATTTCCGCACCGCGCAGATGGGCGCTTTGCAGCAAGGTCCGCCCGGGCGTGCGCTTGGCGATACCCGAAATCTCCTGAAAGCGCTGAGCGAATTCGATCTCCATCGCCTCCTGTCCGTCCGCGCCCTCGGTCTGCAGATTCCAGGATCCAGCGACCCTGGCGGGCACGATCCAGAGATAAACGGTGCTCGCCTGCACCGGCATGACCGGTTTCGCCAATCCTTCCAGCACCGCCTTGGCGTCAGGCTGCCACTCGCCCATGTCCCAGTCGTGCGAGACCACGCGGGTGCCGGGCTTCAACTGCGCGAGCAGGCGCGGTCGCAACTGCAGGTTTACCGCGGGCAGCAGGTACATGGTGAGCACCGAGGCCTCGCGGATGTCGGTGTCGAACAGGTCGCGTGCGAAAAAGTGCGCGCGCTCGGCGACGCCGGCCTTGCGCGCCGCTGTGTTGCTGGCCTCGACCAGATTGGGATCGATCTCGACGCCGAAACCGCGCGCGCCGCGTTTTAGCGCAGCGGTGATGACGATGCGCCCGTCACCCGAACCGAGGTCGATCAGAAAATCGTCCGGGCCGACCTCGGCCAGGTCGAGCATTTTGTCCACCACCACCTGCGGCGTGCGGATGTAGGGGACTTCTTCCCCCAAAATGGATTGGGCCTGCGCCATCGAGGCAAACAGCGCAATCAGCGCCAAAGCAACCAGGCAACGTCGCGGCATGTGCGCCGGCGTCAGTCGTATTTGCGCGTATCGTCGATGACCTTGCCGTTGTTGGGCAGGCTGCCCGCGGGCACGAATTCGACATCGCCGCGCAGCTTGGTCACATCGCGGATCGAGGCCACGAGCGCCGCTTTCAGGCCGGCGTCCTCGTTCGCGACTTCGCACCTGAGCGTCATGCTGTCGTTGCCGGTTGCTCCCGCTACCACCAGGCGCGCCTTGACGACCTCGGGGTGCCGCCGCACGATCTCGCTCACCTGCTTCGGCGTCACGAACATGCCGCGCACCTTGGTGGTCTGATCGGCGCGCCCCATCCAGCCCTTGATGCGCACATTGGTGCGGCCGCAGGGGCTCGCCCCCGGCAGCAGCGCAGACAGATCGCCGGTGCCGAAACGGATGAGGGGATAGTCCGGATTGAAGGTGGTGATGACCACTTCGCCGACCTCGCCCGCGGCGACCGGGTCGCCGGTGCCCGGGCGCACGATTTCGAGCAGCAGCTCTTCGTCGAGGATCATGCCCTCGGTGACCGAACCGTCCGGCAGGGCCGATTCGTAGGCGAGCAGGCCGAGATCGGCGGTAGCGTAGGACTGCATCACCCGGATGCCGCGCTCGCCCAGGGATTTGCGCAGCGCGGGCGGCAGATACTCGCCTCCGACCATGGCTTTTTTCAGGTTGCCGAAATCCGCCTTCAGTTCGTCTGCCTTGTCGACGATCAATTTCAGAAAAGACGGCGTGCCGATGAAAGCGCTGATGCGCAAATCGGCGATGGTCGAGACCTGCATTTCGGTCTGGCCGATTCCCGTCGGCACCACGGTGCAGCCGAGCGCGAGCGCGCCCGACTCGAGCATCGAACCCGCGGGCGTGAAGTGATAGGCGAAGGTGTTGATCACCAGGTCGCCGGAGCGAAAGCCGGCGGCGTACAGCGCCCGCGCCGAACGCCACCAGTTCGGCGCCACGCCCTGCGGTTCGTAGACCGGTCCCGGCGAAACGAAGATTTTCGCCAGCTTGTTCAAGGGGGTCGCGTTCAAGCCGCCAAGCGGCGGTTGCTGCTTCTGCAGGTCGGCCAGATCGGACTTGCGCGTGAGCGGGAGCCGGGCCAGCGCCGCGCGCGAGGTGACGGCCTCCGGATCGATATCGGCGAGGATGCGGGAAAAGCCCGGCGCGTTCCTCTTGGCATGCGCGATCTGGGCCGGTAGCGCGGCCAGGAGCGCCTTTTCGCGCTCGGCGGGATCGCGCGTTTCGAGGGAATCGTAGTATTCAGTCATTTGGTGGAAGTGAAATCAGATTGAGTGCAAATGAGGAGCCGGCAACCCGATTGGAGGCCGGTGTTGCGCAAAACATCGCTGAGCTTACGACGAGTAACTCCAAGACAAGGGAAATGGGTTTTTGCCTGGCGCCGGGGAAACTACGCCAGCCAGCGCTTGCGCCGGCGGTAATGCTTCGAGTCGCGAAAACTCTTGCGGCCGCTGCTCGACAGCCCAAGGTAGAACTCCTTCACGTCCTCGTTCGAGGCCAGGTCGGAGGCGAGCCCGTCCATCACCACGCGGCCGTTCTCGAGGATGTAGCCATAATCGGCATAACGCAGGGCGACCATGGTGTTCTGCTCGGCGAGCAGGAAGCTTACCCTTTCCTTTTGATTGAGGCTTTTCACGATCTCGAAAATCTCCTCCACGAGATGGGGCGCCAATCCCATGGAAGGTTCGTCGAGCAGAATCATTTTGGGCTGCGCCATCAGCGCGCGCCCGACGGCGGTCATCTGCTGCTCGCCGCCGGAGGTATAGCCGGACTGGCTGCCGCGGCGGTCCTTAAGGCGCGGAAAATAGGCATAGACCTTTTCCAGGTCGTTCTTGAGTTCGGCGCGGCCCGCCTTGCGGCTGAACGCGCCGGTGAGCAGATTCTCCTCGACGGTGAGGTGCTGGAAGCAGTGGCGCCCCTCCATCACCTGACAGACGCCGCGGCGCACCAGCTCCGCCGGGGTGAGCCGGTCGACACGCTCGCCGTCGAATTCGATGCTGCCCTTGGTCACGTCGCCGCGCTCGGCGCGCAGCAGATTGGATATCGCCTTGAGCGTGGTGGTCTTGCCGGCGCCGTTTGCGCCGAGCAGCGCGACGATCTTGCCGCGCGCGACTTCGAGCGACACGCCTTTCAGCACCAGGATGACGTGGTCGTAAATGACCTCGACGTTGTTGACCGACAGGTAGGCCTTGGTCTCGGCTTGCGCTTGCGGAACGGCAGACATGTTTAGAACCTGTTTCAAAATGAGGGGATACCTCCCCCCTTGCTCGCCTAGATCGGCCCGTTGCAAAATTCATTTTGCAACGGGTTCAGTAGACCGCAGAAATCGAGCGAATCACAAAAAAATCGCCTGGAACGGCGCGCGCCACCACACGCGGCCGCGCGCTCCGGGACTTTTGCAAGAAGCTCAATATACGCCAGTTTGGCGCTTTGCAAAAAACGTCGCTCCGGCACACGCCTCGCCACCACCCTCTGCCGCGCCCGGAGGGTGCAGTCTTGCGCGCTCCATGTCAGTGCGGGAATGGCCATAGACGCATCTTCTCCTTGGTGATCTGCCACATCCTGGCGAGGCCGAGCGGCTCGACGATCAGGAAGAAAATGATCAGCCCGCCGAAAATGATGAGCTCCAGATTCGACACCATTCCCGCGGGCAGTTGCAGCCCGAGCGCGTGCGCAAACGGCTCATCGCGGATCCTTCATCGCCGCGCCGCTGGCCCGCGCGGCGTACTCCTGGTCGCGCAGCACTCGGCGCAGCAGCTTGCCCGAGGCGCTCTTCGGCAGGCTTTCGACGAAGGCGATCTGCCGGGGGTATTTGTAGGGGGCTGTGGTTTTTTGCACGTGTTTCTGCAGCTCCGTCACCAGTTTATCAGACGGTGCGAACTCCGGGCGCAAAACCACGAACGCCTTCACGATTTCGCCACGCTCCTCGTCCGGGCTGGCGATCACGGCGCTTTCCATCACCGCCGGATGCTCGATCAAGGCGTTCTCGACCTCGGTCGGGCCGATGCGGTAGCCGGCGGAACTGATGATGTCGTCTGTCCGCCCGGTGTAGAACAGGTAGCCGTCCTCGTCGCGGTAAGCCAGGTCGCCGGTTAGCCAGTAGTCCGTGCCGCCGACCTGCCTGATGTTGTCCTGGGTGCGCTTGGGGTCGTTCCAGTAGCCCAGCATGAACTGCGGGTTGGGCAGCTTCATCGCCAGCTGGCCTTCCTGGTTGGCGCCCAGGAACTGGCCTTCGCTGCTGATGATCTCGAACTGCGTGCCGGGAATCGGTTTGCCCATGGAGCCGGGCTTGACTTCCATGCAGGGGTAGTTGAGCACTGTCATCAGGGTCTCGGTCTGGCCGTAGCCGTCGAGCAATTGGACGCCGGTGAGCTCGTGCCAGCGCCTGACCACCTCGGGGTTGACCGATTCACCGGCCGACACGCTGAGGCGCAAGGCGCCGAGCTCGTATTGCTCCACCGGCGCGGTGATAAGGTGGCGAAACTCCGTTGCCGGCGCGCAGAACACGCTGACTTTGTATTTGGACAGCATGCGCAAGCGCTCGTTGACGTCAAACTTGCCGTCGTAGAACAGCACGCAGGCGCCGCGGCTCCAGGGACCGAACAGGATACCGGTGCCGGCCTTGGCCCAGCCGGTGTCCGAGGTGCACCACTTGACGTCGGATTCCTCCAGCGTCTGCCACCATGCGGCCGACAGGCGCCACGCATAAAGCGCGCGTGCGGCGTGAAGCACGCCCTTTGGATTACCCGAGGAGCCCGAGGTGTAGTAGAGCAGGGCCGGGTCTTCCAGTTGCATCTCGGCGCATTCGAAATCCGCGGACTGCCTGTCGGCATCCGCGAACGGGGTCCAGCCGGCGGCCGCCCCGCCGATGGCGATGCGGGCGCGCAAGGGACCGCAGCTGTCGAACTTGCCGGTATTGAGCCGGGTGGTGATGGCGCCGGTCGCGCCCGAGTCCTGCACGCGGTAGTTGATGTCCTTGGGCGTCAGCATTTCGATGCAGGGAATCGGGATGGCTCCGACTTTGAGGCAGGCCACCATGCTGATCTGCCATTCCGACAGGCGCGGCATCAGGATGATGATCCGGTCGCCCTTGCGCAGGCCCTGCTGCACCAGCAGGTTGGCCAGTTGGTTGGTACGCCGTCGGATGTCGGAAAAATTGAAGCGCCGCTCCTCGCCGGCTTCGTTGCACCAGATCAGCGCCGGCTTGTCGTTCAGCTCCGCCTGGCGGTCGACGACGTCGCGGCCGAAATTGAAGGTCGTGGGCAAGTCCAGGACAAACTGCCGCGCCATCTCGGCGTAGTTGTGCATCTTCTCGATCTTCATTCCGGAAATCCTTGGGTAGGCAGATGCCACTCGGGCTCAGGCGGCGGTCCAGCCGCCATCGACCATCACTGTATGGCCGGTCACGTAGGAAGCGCACGCGCGAGGCGGTTGGCGATGGCCCAGCGGTGCACTTCCGAGGGGCCGTCATAGACGCGGAACGCGCGGATTTCTCGGAAAATGCGCTCGACCTGAGTGTCATGGGTCAGGCCCAAGCCGCCCAGCACCTGGAGGCAGCGGTCGGCAACGCGGAACAGCGCTTCGGAGACAAAGACCTTGGCCATGCTGGACTCATGGCGCGCGTTGTCGCCCTTGTCCAGGCGCCACGCCACGTCGAGGATCGCCAGGCGGCACATGTGCAGTTCGATTTCGTTGTCGGCCAACTGGAAGCCCACGCCCTCGTGGCGCACCAGGGTGGAACCGAAGGCGCGGCGCTTGCCGGCATAGGCCTTGGCGATGTCCTGGGCGCGGGTGGCGGCGCCCAGCCAGCGCATGCAGTGGGTCAGGCGCGCCGGCGCCAGCCGAATCTGCGCATACCGCAGACCCTGGCCGATTTCACCCAGCACGTCGTCGCGATGGACGCGAACGCCGGCGAAGGCAAGCTGCGCGTGGCCGCCGGTAAAGCTGGAGTCTATCGAGCCGATAGTGCGGGTAATGCGGATGCCCGGCTGCGGCAGCTTGGCCAGGAACATGGTGGGCCCGAGCTCCTGACCGCCATCGAAGGCCCGGGCCATGATGATCATGAAGCCCGCGCCTTCGGCGCCGGTAATCAGCCATTTCTCGCCGTTGATCACATAGTGCTCGCTGTCGCGGTCGGCCCGCGTCGTCAGTTGGCCAGGATCGGAGCCGGCGCCGGGATGCGGTTCGGTCATGGCAAAGCAGGAGCGGACCTTGGCCTCGGCCAGGGGGCGCAGGAAGTTTTCCTTCTGCTGCTCGGTGGCGATCACCTCCAGCATGTGCATATTGCCTTCGTCGGGCGCGGCGCAGTGCAGGGCAATGGGACCCAGGGTCGAGTAGCCGGCGGCTTCGAACACCAGGGCGCGCTGGAGGTGGGTCAAGCCCATGCCGCCGTAGCGACGTGAGACATGGGGCGCAAGCAGGCCGGCCTGCCGCGCCAGCCCGTTCAGTTCGATGCGCAACTCGTCGGTCGGGCCGTGGCTGGTCAGGCGCTCGTCCTGTTCGTAGGGAATGATGCTCTGCTCGACGAAAGCGCGAACACGGTCGCGTAGTCTTGCGTCTTCGGGCGGAATGGACAAATCGATCATGGTTTACTTTCCTTAGGGGGTCACTTGATTTCGCCGGCGCACATGGCCCGCGTGCAGTCCAGCAAACCCGCGGAGAGCTTGCCGAAGGTTCTGAACGTTTCCTGGGTCACCTCGCCGCGCAGATAGCGCGCATGCAATTGCATGAACACCACCGTGAGCTTGAACATGGCGAGCACCCGGTAGAAGCGGAAGCCGGAAAAGTCGGTTCCGGTGCGTGAGGCATAGGCTTGCAGCACCTCGTCGCGGCTGGGGAAGCCGGGCTGGGCCGTCGGCATCTGGCCCAACTCGTGCATGGGTTCGGGGTCGCCGGGTTCGGTCCAATAGCTCAGCAGGGTCGCGAGGTCAACCAGCGGGTCGCCGCGGGTTCCCATGTCCCAGTCGATCACGGCGCGCGGCGCCAGCGAGACCGGGTCGAGGATCACGTTGTCGAGCTTGTAGTCACTGTGCAGCAAGCTGGGCTTGCGCTCGGCCACCTGCTGGGCGCGCAGCCAGCGGGCCACGCTTTCGATGCCGGCCGGGGTGTCGCGGGCCGTGCTCGAGCAGGCCAGCTGGGCCCGTTTGGTCCAACCCTCGACCATGCGCACCAGCATACCTTCGGGCCGCCCCAGGGTCGACAACCCGACAGCGGCGGCATCAACCGAATGCAGATCGGCCAGCAGCTCGACCAACTGCAAACCCAGGCGCAAACGCTCCTGGGCCGTGGTCGGGCGCGCAGCCGGCAAGCTGCCGCCTATGACCAGGCCGGGCCGGTATTCCATGATCAGGAAGGGCGTGCCGATCACGCTCTTGTCGTCGCTGAAATGGATGGCCTTGGGCGCCAGCGGAAAAGCATCGCCCAGGTTGCGCAGGATGTTGTATTCGCGCCGCATATCGTTGGCGCCCGGCGGCAGGTCGCCCGGCGGCGGGCGCCGCAGCACCCACGGCTTGCCATTGAGCTTGATCAGGTAGTTGAGGTTGCCGAGCCCGCCGGCAAACTGCCGCGGGTATTCGTCGAGGTCCAGGGCCAGGCCACTGGCCACCAGGTGGGCGCGCAGCGCAGTCCAGTCTTGGGCCTTGGTGCGGCATGGCGGGTGAAAGGACTCGGCTGCGCCAGGAACGGCCGCTGGCGCCGCGCTACCAGGCGGCGTCAAGCAAGTTGATGACATCAGCCTGTTCCTTGATGGGCCGGGGATTGGTCCGCACCCAGATATTGCCCATGGCACCGCTGGCGATCTTGTCGAACTGGGCCTGCTGCACGCCCGCGTCGCGTAAGCGCGTGGGCATGCCCAGGCGCTCGATCAGCGCGCTGACGGCGCCGGCGCCGTCAGCGTCGCCGCGCCCCAGGGCGCTCGCGATCTGGGCCAGTTTTTCGGCGCGGTGCGACTGGTTGAAGCGCATCACATGCGGCAGCATTACGCAGCTGGTGTAGCCGTGGCTCATGCCGGTCACGGCGCCCAGGCTATGGCCTATGCCATGGCTGGCGCCGAATGGCACCTTGAAAATTGCGAAGCCCGAGAGCCAAGCACCCTGCTGGGATTCGAGCCGTGCCGCCAAGTCGCCGGGGGCCTGTTTCGTCTTATCGAGCGAGCGCGACAGCAGGCGAAGGGCGTGCAGGGCCGTGGCTTCGACTAGTGGCGAAGCTTCGATCGAGCAGAGTCCTTCGACAGCATGATCTATGGCGCGAATGCCGGTCGACAACCACAGCCACTCGGGTGTGTGCACCGTGACTGCCGGGTCGAGGATGACCGAGGCGGCGCCGATTTCGCGGCCCGAATAGGCGTCCTTGACACCGCGCCCGGGGTCGCTGCAGCCAGCCAGGCTGGAGAACTCAGCGGCCGAGAGGGTGGTGGAGATAACCACCTGGCGCAGCGGCGGCACCTTGATCGCAGGCGCGTGGCGCGACCCATCGGGGTTGACGCGGATGTGGTAATCGTCGAGCTGCTTGGGCTCGGCCAGGCCATGGGCCAGCACGATCAGCAGCACCTTCACGGTGTCGATCGCCGTGCCGCCGCCGAAGGTCACGATCAGGTCGGGTTCGGCTGCCCGCACGGCGCGCGCCGCGGCAAACACGCTGGGCCGCGGCGTATGTTCCTGGCACTCGTCAAAGGTGCCAACGCAGCGCGGGCCCAGGGCCCGGCGCAGGGACTCGACGGCGTCGGTCTTGCGGTTCAGGGTCTTGCTGGCGACGATGAATATGCGCTGGGCCTGGCGGCGATCGGCTTCCTCGATCATGGCCTGGGCGGCGGGCTTGCCCCAGATCACGCGGTCCTGGGCCAGGAACTCATGCATGCCGGCGTTGCTCTGCTGTGTCATGGCCCCTTATTGCTTGGCGAACCGGCAGCGCGACAAGATCACTTCGCCGACGTCCTGGAACTCGACCCGTCACCGCATCGTCAGCCCTCTTTCGAGCAATCGCGCGGGGTGATGCCTTTTTCCTTGGCATACTTGGCCGCGGACTCCTCGACCATCGGGCGCACGATCGACTGGTCCGACGCAATCCAGTCGGTGATGGTGTTCCACTTCTTGCCGTCCCACTGCAAGAACTTCACCGCGCCGCCGCCCTCGTGATCCAGGCAGGACACCTTCAGCGCCTGCATCAGCCCGGTGGCGCCGAGCTGTTTCAGGCGCGCGTCGTTGATGTTCAGGTGCTCGATGCCCCAGCGCATCTGTTCTCCGGTGATCGGCTTGCCCTTGGCGAAGTGCTCCTGCGCCGTGCGAATCGCCTCGGCGGTAACGATGCCAGCCACGATGCCGCGGGTATGGTAGATCGAGCCGATGCGCGACTTGTCGTCCATCTCGCCCTTGCCCTTGTCATAGAGGTGCTTGAGCACGTCCTTCATCACCGGAAAGCTGGTGCCGGGCAGGTTGAAGCCTGCGGCAATATAGCCCTTGGCCGCATCGCCCGCCGGAATCACGTCTTCCTCGGCTCCTGACCACCACACGCCCAGTACCTTGTCGCGCGGGAAACCGATCTTGGCCGCGGCCTTCAGCGCCACCGGATTCATCACGCCCCAGCCGCGCAGAATCACCCAGTCGGGCTTGATCTGGCGCACCTGCAGCCATTGCGCCTGCTGTTCGTTCCCAGGGTGAGGCACGGCGATGTGGGTGACCTCGAAGCCGTACTTCTTCGCCTGCACGTCGAGCACCGGGATGGTTTCCTTGCCGTAGGCCGAATCGTGATAGATGTTTACGATCTTCTTGCCCTTCAGCTTGTCCATCCCGCCTTCTTTCATGCCGATGAACTTGATCTTGGCGGTGTTCTGCGACCAGTAGTTCGTAATCAGCGGAAAGATGTAGGGGAAGACCCGCCCGTCCGAGGCGTCGGTGCGGCCGTAGCCCAGCGAGATCACCGGAATGTGGTCGGCGGTGGCTTTCTCGATCAGCGAGTAGGTGATGCCGGTGGAAAGCGGGTGAATGACGGTGGCGCCAGTCGGACCCTTCTTCTTGCTGCGCTCGTAGCATTCGACGCCGCGCGCATTATTATATTCCGTTTCACACTTCTCCCAGGTGAGCTTGACGCCATTGATGCCGCCATCGCGCGCGTTGAGCATGGCGAAATAATCGATCATGCCACCGCCGAAGCCCGAACCGCCCGGCGCGTATGGCCCCACCCAGTAGAAATTGGCCGGAACAAACTGCTCGTTGGCTTGCGCCTGAGCCCCTCCGGCCGCTAGGGTCATCGCTACAGCCGCAGCCGCCACACCCAGCGGCCGCGCCGCCCGTTTCAGAATTCCCTTGATCATGGTAATTATCTCCTCAGGTTAATGATTGCCTGCGCACACTGCAGGATGTTCCGGTTGACTGAAGACAACTTCTTGGATATGCATGCGTTTCTCAATATACGCCAGTTAAGCGCTTTGTAAAACCGACGTTGTTACACAAACCTCATCAGCAAACGTTTCCCCCTGCCGCGCCCCGGGGGCAGTCTTGCGCGCACCGCGTCAGTGCGGGAATGGCCATAGACGCATCTTCTCCTTGGCGATCTGCCACATCCTGGCGAGGCCGAGCGGCTCGACGATCAGAAAGAAAATGATTAGCCCGCCGAAAATGATGAGCTCCAGATTCGACACTATTCCCGAGCGCAGTTGCAGCCCGAGCGCGTGTGCAAACGGCTCGGCGTAGGTGTTGAGGAAAATCGGCAGCAGGGTGATGAAAGCCGCGCCGAGGAAGGAGCCGAGGATGCTGCCCACGCCGCCGATGATAATCATGAACAGGACGCGGAACGAAAGGTCGAGGTTGAACGCCTCGGGCTCGACCGTGCCGATGTAGGCGTAGGTGTACAGGGCCCCGGCCACGCCGCAATAGAACGAGCTCACCGCGAAAGCGAGCAGCTTGGTGTGCATCAGGCGGATACCGATCACGCTGGCGGCGACGTCCATGTCGCGCACCGCCATCCAGGCGCGCCCAATCGAGCTGCGCACCATGTTCTTGGCCGCAAGCGCCATCAGGACCACGATGGCCAGCACCAGCAGGTATTTCCTCACCGGCGTGTCGAAGGGGTAGCCAAGGATGACCACCGTCTGCGCCGAAATCACGCCCGAGGAACTGAAGTTGGAGAACCAGCCGAACTTGGTGAGCGCCCACACCACGAAGAACTGCGCCGCCAGCGTCGCCACAGCCAGATAGAACCCCTTGATGCGCAGGCTGGGCAGGCCGAACACGATACCCACCAGCGCCGCCATAATGCCGGCGAGCACGAAGCTCACCAGGATGGGCATGCCCGGAACGCGCAACATGAAGTTGTAGGCGGCGAACGCGCCCACCGCCATGAACGCCGCCGTGCCCAGGGAAAGCTGCCCGGCATAACCGGTGAGGATATTGAGGCCGAGCGCCGCCAGCGCGAAAACGAGAAATGGGATCAGGATCCCGCTCAGCCAGTACTGGTTGCCGATGACCGGCACCACCAGAAAAGCGAACAGCAAGACGACGGTGATCCCGATGCGGTCCTGGCGGATCGGAAAGATCTGCTGGTCGGCGGAGTACGTGTCCTTGAACTGCCCGGCGTCGCGATAGAGCATATCAGTGGACGCCAGGGAGTGAGGGGAAAATAGTCAACGTCATACCCGATCAATATGCTTTTCGCCGAACAGCCCCTCGGGCCGGATCAGCAGAAAGGCGAGCGCGAGCGCGTAGGGAAACCAGATTTCCAGGCCGGCGAGATTGACGCTCACGCCCCAGGCGTCGGAAAGCGGCCCGTTCAGGAACTGCGGTATGTAGATTTCCGCCAGCTTTTCCGAGGCGCCGACGATGAGCCCACCGACGATCGCGCCCGCGACCGATTCGAAGCCGCCGAGGATCAGCACCGGCAGGGCCTTGAGCGCGGTGAAGGTGAGCG
>ERZ1292630.2454-Hain-H41-02um-R3-2454-length-17107-cov-8_pt2 | contig 14779 bp, 1 predicted proteins | sample MGYA00564408_ERZ1292630 | MGnify/ENA primary metagenome ERZ1292630 (study PRJEB36523, sample SAMEA6512641) | groundwater metagenome | collected 2019-01-08 | study: AquaDiva: Metagenomics assemblies of 32 groundwater samples | reverse complement strand
TTGGTGGGTCGAGCTCGCCCTTCATGGTCTCCGCCGAAAGCAATCACCCGCAACAATCTGTCGTGAGCTTCTTCAACCTGATGCGACTCACCGACGCGACGCTGTCGAGCATCGTTGATCACAGCCGCCGGCTGCTCACCATTACGCGAGGCACACCGATCGGCACCGGCATACGAGATGCGGCGACCTTTGAGCCCTGGCTTTTCACTCCCTCGATTCGGTCGTCGGGGCTCCCCGCAGCCTCTCCGGACAACAACTTAACCTACTTTCCAATGAGTCGCAGGTTTCAAACGGGGCTCGCGGCCTTCAGCAACCTCGTCGCCGCAAATCGCTGGACCCGACGCGTTCTACCGACGTCAGCCATGTGGGCCCACAAGGCGGCGGCGAACTTACATCGGCGAGAAATCGAATCCGCGACGGTGACGTTCGAATCCGCGGCCTTCGGCATCCTATGTGCCATCGGACTGAGCGCCGTCGCCATCACCGTAATCATGCACCGTGGGCACATTATTGCGTCGGATAGCAAGACGAGCATCCTCTCGCTGTTTCGCTTCATCCCCGATGACATGATCTACGAGCTGCTGGCGATGAGCCGTTTGGCACTGACATTGTACGACAAGTATGCGGTGATGAAGTCGAAGGAGAAAATTGACCACATCTTGGACAGCACGCGACGCGACGCGCAAAAGGCGTTGCTGGAATCCACGACGCGCAATCAGCTCAGCGAGGGAGGTGACGTCAAAGGAGCCACCTTTGCCGCAGAGTCGGACGAGGAGGACGACGACATGTTTCTCCGGCGCAGGCAAGAAAAGCGCCAGTCAATGGCCGGGAGCGACGCCCTTACGCGGCCGCAACGCTCCGGTGCTGGGGTCGCGATTTGGGCGCCAATGTCACGGGGAGGAGGTGACGACTCGGACAACATCAGACGGCAGAGTGGCAGCGCACGCGGCGTCATTCCCCTGTCGTTCACCGAATCCGAGGATCCGGCCCGCCGAAGGCAGTCGTCGTCCGTCACGTCCGCGGACGATCGACGTTCGTCGAACACATCGTCATCTGTCTTGAGCAACGACGCGCAGCGCACGGCGTCGGTGGACTCCAGCTCCGATATTCGGCGCGTCTCGACGAGTGAGTCGGAATCGTCTGCCGATGCGGGGGGCCAGCCGTCACATAGGGAACGCCGGCAGCAAGCTCGACTTCAAGAAGCCGCTCAGCGGACGGAGCGAAAAAAGAGACGCTCCAATGCCAAGGGCCGCAGCGGCGAGCCAGGAGGAACGAATCGAGGTGGAGTAGGCGCACAGGGCGACAACGCCTCCCATCAGCATCAGCGGTTGCTTTCCCAGGCAACGGCGGAAACGGGTCGAAGGTTACTTCAGTTGCTTCTTGTGGCGGCGGTGCTCGCGGTGGTCTTTGGCGTCCTTTTGGGATCCTCGACGCAGCTATTACGACGTTACCGAGGCGAAAACGCCCCGTCCCGTCGTCATGCCGCCGCGGTAGCGTTCGTGTCGAGCGCGACCCTGTTAACCCAGCGCATCGAAAATAGCCAACTACAGCTCCAGGAATTTGTGGCGCGCGTGGGAACACCTCGTTTTTTGGAAGCGCCTAGATCCATTAATTTCGACGATTCCGGTTTGACGACGTCGAAGCGACGGATCACCGCCGTCGAAGAGGGAGGAGGAGGTTCCGCTTTGTCATCGCTATGGTCGGTCTCCCGTAATCGGTTGTTTGCCCGAGAATGGGTCTGTCGTCGAAATGAATCGACGACGACGGCGTGCAACATTGACTGGACGCACAACTTGACGTGGTTCACCCAGGGTTGGACTCCCGACGCGACCCTGGCGGATTTGGGCTCGCTCGCGTTGGGTGTCCCGCCGTCGTTACTCGAGGCACTGGTCAATGACGACAAGCAACTCTTCCTTTCGCCTTCCGCGTGGCACGAGGCCGCGGACGACGTCTCGGCGGCGATGCTGCAGCTAGCGACGTCGTATACTGGCGTCAACGTACTTCCCGACCTACAGACCGCGGCTCGGATGATGAAGCGCATGAAGGACGCAGCGACCGTCTTAACCAACTACATCCGCATCGCGCTGAGCTTGGTGGCAGACGACATCGCGGACGAGCTGGAACGCCTGAGCCAACCTGACGCCGTATTCAACGGCGGATCATTCGCGCTCGACGAGTGGCAGCAACGAAACGACTCGGCGGCGGCCTCTCCTGCGACTCGTGGGCGAGCGAATCCTTGGGCCACGCCCCGAGTGGCCGCGAGCATCCGCACGTTGCGTGGCATCCGTCGGTCGACTCATTGGACCCCCGCCACGTGGGCGGCACTCTCTGCCTCAACGCCGAGAGAATTGTTCCTTGGCGCAAGCGATATGGTTCATCCACGACCGCTGCCGGCCGCCCTTCCTGCAAGCGCGTCCGAAGCGCAGCAGCTCGGTTTCCCGCTGCGATACCACCTGGCACACACCTTGGTGTTCTCGGACATCGTAAACCGTTTATTTGACTTCCTGTATTCCGAGGTGCGCACGACCGTGCGTCTCGTCTACGACGTGGAAAGTCAGCGTCACGCGCTCGTCCGAAGCGTCTCGAGTGTGCCTTCTTCAAGTTGGACCGCCCTCATTTCCAGCGTGTACGAAGGATACGCGTCCGATGCAAGCTCCATCGAGCGAAGCGGCAACGGTGGTGCACTCTTGTCCCGGGAATACATTGACTTGATCCTGCAACTTGTGTTGTGCGTCGTGTGTTGTCTGATGCCTTCCACCTACGTTGCCATCGGAGGGATACTCGTGCCTTGGTACCGGAGGTGGACCGCGTCGATGCGAGTGCCTTCGTTCGAGGACCTTCACAGCGAGCAGCTTGACGATGAACGAGGGGGGAGCGAATTCTCCACCACAACCTTCGGCGTGCAGAAGCTCACGTCCTCGCACGTGGACGGTGATACGGAGGACCGCTTTCTTCTCGCCGCGGAGGGCAATGGCAATGGTGCTGGCAGTGAAACCTCCATCGCACCTACCGCGGGTGGGCGGGTGACCGCGACGTCATCGCAGGTTTGGACCGCGACGTGGCCCCTGCTCGACTCCTCACTGCTATCCGCCGTGTTTGGCGAGAAAGCCGTGTACGCCAAAACCAACAGTGCATCGGCAACCTCCACCGCGGCTGGCGGTAGAACCCACCGAACCTCCACCGCGGCGGCGGCCGCCGCGGCCGGCTCCGCGACGACCGACTCGCTGGCTCTGCTACCTTGGCACGGGGCCCGAGTCGCCGTTCACGTGGGCGTCCTGCTCGTCTGTGCGCTTTCGACGACCGTTGTGGTGGTGTTGTCCGTCGCATTGTGGCAAGGCGATGCGCTCCACCGAGACGTCACGGATGCCGCGTTCGCCCCGATGCTGCTGACCACTGGTGTGAAAGAGCACGTGACGCGACCCCTGGCGCTCATTCCATGGACGTTTGCGCTGAAGACGACGTCCGCGGTGTTTCACGATTCATCCGTCTCTGGGAGGGCCGTCGCCGAGGACGCGGTGTCCCGCTCAGGGCTCACGGAGGCGCTGATATTGGATGGTGGGGGAGGAAAAAGACCCCTGGACACAATCTACGCCGACGCCAATTCGGGTAGTGTGCTTCACGACCTACTCGTCTACCGGACGCACTTCACCGACAATGCGGTATCTTCCTCTTCGTCGCCGTCCGCAGCAGGGTTTACCGGCGGGGAGCCTCACGTGCTCGCGGAGAAAATGGACCGGGCGTTGCGAGTCGAGACGTATCGCATGCGCCGGGTAGCCGCCACGTTCGGAGCCGACGACGCCACGACGATGCTCTCGACGAGTGCCGCCGCATCATCATCGGACAGCAGCGGCAACGACGTGGGATTTTCCACGCACCGTGAGGTACCCGTGGTGGCCCCGTCTGTGAAAACATGGCCCGACTTCAGCGCGTTCCACGACACGCCATGCTCGTCCACCGCTTGCCGCCGAGCGTATGCGACCATGCCGCTCCCCGGCGGCGTTCCCACCATCTTCGAGCCTCTTGCTGCGTCAACCTCGTCGTCCGTGTCGATTCCATCATCATCGTCATCGTCGTTGAGAGGTGGGCGGGGGCCTTCGTCCAGCACCATCGGCAACGCACTTCGGTCCGCGGTACTCCGGATCGCGACGACGAACCGCGTCGCGGTGAAATTGGCTCACGACGCGATGCTGGCGATGAAGCCGGCGACGCTGACCGCACAGGACAGACGTCTCGCGGAAGTACTCACGTTCATGATGCTGCGGAGTAGCCAGACGGCCATGGCCGCCGCGGATCCTAACGACAGCCTCGCCGGCGTGAACAGCGCCGCGTCCTCGTCTGGCGTCGTGTTTCCGTACGACCGATTAACCGGAGTTGGTATAAACGCGTCGCTTCTCCGCGCGATGGTCGCGTCAGCGCCCGCTGTCCTATGGCCGAAGATCAACGTGTCCTTTTTGAGCATCAGCGTCGCCGGGCCCGCGCAGTGGGACACCTCCCTCGAAGAAGACCGGTTCGATGCGGCGGTGACGGCTGCGAGCGACATCGCGACCTTTGACAGCGGAGGAGTGGCCTCGGCCAGTCTGCGTGCCACCGGGAACAACAAGGGCGGCCTCGTGTCCGCGCAGCTGTTGTCTGTCGCCCTCGCCGCTCGAGGTGACGACCCCTCCTCCGTGCTCTCCACGAAGGATGGTCGCATCGTGGCCGACGCCGTTTGGTTCGTCTATCGGCAACCGGGAGCGGCACAGCCAAGCGTCGTGTCTCTTGCGACCTATCTGAATGCATCGTCCTCGGCTTCGGTTGTCATTACCATGGACGACCTACAGAACGCCTTCGATCGCGGCCTCCGTGTCGCGATTCAATCTACCGGGTCCACCCTTCCGCCCCCTCGAATCTACGTTTCGTCGCTGCTGGCGCCCACATCGTATTCGAATTCGCGCGACGATGTGTTTCACCGCTCGGAGTACCATCAACGTCTGATCGCCCTCGAGACGATGCTCAGTCCTCGCAGACGGCGCGCCCTTGCGCAGCTGGACGCGGCTGTGAGCATGGTCGTTCACGCCGAGGTACCCACGTGGTCCGCCCTTGTCTCCCAAGCCTCTTCGCCACCAGAAACGCAGGCTGCAGGTGTCGCGAGTGCGAGCTTGCTAGACTATGCGAGCCAGATTCCCGATGCGATCAACAACATGGACTCCTACTTGACGTGTCTTGTGGCACTCGAGGTTGCACTCGCCGTGTTTTTATTCTTAATTGCCATTGTTTGCTTCTCCGCTGCTGAAACCCAATTGGCATACGTCCTCCAAGCCGCCCAGTCCGTCGCGACCGCAACCGGGAACAGCGAACGAGCGGCTCAACAGCGTTCAGCAGCGGCGGCCACAGAGGCGTCTGCGAACGCACAGGACGACGACACGCACCTTACGATGGCCGCGGCCGCCTCCACGATTGGGGGGCCGGCAGCAACGTCGGCTGGAGGCCATCAAGCCGCAGCGTCTTCCGCATCCGTCAGCGGCAGCAGCGCGCATACGACCGCGAAGAATCAGGAATCGTCTGCCGCGGGTAATGCAGCGTCATCTCTGCTGTTCCGGGCTACACTGGTGTCCTTGACGTCGTTGTTGATCGTCGCCGTGGCCGTCGCGTGCGGTGCGGTGATCGGCGACGACGTGACGCGGAATCGAGGCGACGCCCAGGGCATTGTGCTGCAGCGCGCCGCGTACCGCGAGACGTTGATCTCGCTGAGCTTCAGAGAATACCGCCAGATCGCCGCCGCCACACAGTTTGACGTCACGTCGCCAGTGGCCGCCGCCAATCGAGTGCAGCAGCTCGCACGCGAACTGACGCTAGCGAACGAGCAGTTCGAATTCGGGGAAGGGACGGGTGGTCGCTACGTGGGCGCCGGATCAAGCGCGGCGCAGGACAGCATCCTGTTTGCGTCGACCGCTGCCTCCGCGGCGAAAGCGTCCTCCGCCTCCGCGGACGAGACGGCGCCAAGTTCCAGCGATGCGATCACCGAAGCGTCCGCAGTAAGCGTCGCCGCTGCCAACACAGACGTGCTCTCGTGTTTGAGTGCTGCCAACCCCATCTTGCAGCAAACCATCGGCATTGCCGCCTCGTTGGCGTCACCCCGCACCCCCGCGACCGACGTTGGCATCGCACCACGGCTCTCCGAGGACACCACCAACACTGGAGTGACCACATCACTGTTATCCCGTCTCGCCCAAGGAGACCTCCGAGTCAGTCGCATGCAGCGCAACGTTGCACGCATGCTGCGCAACGGACTGTCGAGCGCGATCGTGGACGGTTGGATACCCTATCTAGATAGCTTCGCACGTGCCGTGAAGGAAGGCGATGCCGCGAACGCCATCCTCGCGGGGGTCGCGTTGGAAACGATGTACGCCCCGTTGTTGCGGGTGGCCGAGGCGTCCACCAACACGCAACGTCGCTTCGCTTCGCAGCAACTTTCCTCCAGTCAAGCCGCCTACCTCACGCTCGCATGTGTCCTCTTGGCACTCTTGCTCATCCTTCTGGCCGTGGTCGTCCCCGTCTCGCTCGCTACCCTCCGCGGTGAAGAGCGGTCCGCCAACGTAATGCTACAGCTCATACCAATGCGCGTGAAGGTTTCGACGGAGGCCATTGCTCGCTACTGCAGTCGAATTGGAATGAACCTCACCGCGGCTTCCACCACGTCAACGTCTTCGACGACCGACGCCACAACGTCCGCTGCCGTCACAAAAGGCAGTGACGGTGTTTCGCGGTCGGCGGCGACGTCCATCACGGCATCCGCGCAGGCGACGATAACGACCGGCCAGTCCATGACCCTCGAGGAAATCATTGGCGAAATGAGCGAAACGCCGGTCATCGCCATCGATACCAAGGGTGTCATCTTGCGCTTCAATCGGTGCGCGGAGATGGTATTTGGGTATAGCGCTGCCGCCGTCGTGGGATGCAACGTCAAACTGTTAATGGATGACGCCGTGGCGGTCAACCACGACAGCTATCTCGCACGGTATCAGCGGCTTAAGGTCAAGCACGTGATCGACGGCGTCACCAAAGGGCTGGGAAAGAGGAGCGACGGGTCCTTGTTTCCCGTGCAACTGAACGTCCGCGAAGTACGGATTCGAATGCGACGGAAGGGTGTGGACGACAGCAGTGACGGTGCCGCGGACGGTGGGGGAGGCGGACTCGATATTGAAGACGACGGCGACGGTGAGTTGGGAGGGGGCCAAGGGGTTAAGCAGCAGCGCCGCTCGAGCACCTCGGCCGATCACAGCAACACGGACATCGAAACGGTTTACATCGGCTTCACCACTGACATGACTCGTACGTTGCAGCTCAAACAGCAAGACACCCTCAACAAGTACGTCCTCGAAATGAGCTTGTCGCCCCTGATCGTGATGGACACGTTCGGTACGATCGCATACGCCAACGGTGCGACGGCACAGAATTTCGGCTATGATATTAGCGAAATCGTGGGGGAAAACGTCAAGATGCTGATGCCACCGGACATGGCTGGACGTCATGACTTCTACTTGACCAGATACCGGACCACGCGTGTGAAGCGCATCATCGACAGCAGCCGCCGGACGCTAGCGCAGAAAAAAACGGGCGAGCTTTTCAGTGTGGAAATTACGGTTCGGGAAATTCTCTCCGTCAACGCAAAAACGATCGTGGAGCAAAATCTTGCCTCATCACAACAGCAGCGCAACACTGCCCTCACGACGCAGTCAACGTTCGTGGGCTTCATCGTCGATGTGTCGAGGGAAGCAGAAATGGAAAAACAGAACGAGCTCAATGACATGGTGGCCGATCTGAGCCCCATCCCGGTGATTGCGATTAACCACGTGGGCACGATTCTAAAATTCTCGAAAGCCGCGGCTGTCTTGTTTCAATACTCCCAGTCGGAGATGCTTTCGGGCATCGCGAATATTTCGTGCATCGTCCCGGCCGCGATCTATGGAGACCACGACAAGTATCTGAAGCGCTTTTTCGCACGAAAGGGCCAACTGGATGGCAATTTACAGAACCTAGACGACAACGACGACGACGATGAGAACGACGACATGGACTACGCCAACCGGCAACGCAAAGGATCCCCCGGGGGTGCCAACAACCACCCTCCTCGCCGCAAAGGGCCATCTCGTGCCGCGCACAAAACGGTGGTCGACACGACGAGGCGCCTCGTCGCCGTGCGTAGGGACGGAGTGAAGTTGGTGATCGACCTCACGCTCAGGGAAGTGCACAAAGCGGGGATGAATTCCGTGTTCGTTGGGTTTGCGAAGAACATTTCGGACGATATGGCGACCGAAAAGCGCAGCGAGGTGACATTAGCCCTGGTGGCGCAATGCCCGATTCCGGTGGTTGGCATTTTAGAGAACGGAATGGTCAACCTTTGGAACAACGCGGCGACGTTGACCTTCGGCTTGAGTCGCGAAGAGATCATGGGCAAGAACGTGAACCTCATCATGCCAGAGTCAGTCGCGAAGGTGCACGACTCGTATCTAGCGAGTTTTATGAAAACTGGGATCAAGCGCGTGGTGGATCAAACGCGAGTGCTTGTCGGGCGAACCAAGGAAGGTCGCAGCATCCCATTGCAGGCCTACGTCCGCGAAGTGCCGCGCACGGCCACATCGGCCGCGGTTGCGGTCACGCTAGCCAAGCCGCTGGCGGCGGGAGCCGCGGGCCGCATGGTCACTCCCGGGACTGCCGTCGGCGTCACCGCGGCCGCCGCCAGCCGTGGTTTTTTCCAGACGCAGGACTCATTGAACAGCTCCGGCCCTCGAGCCTTCATTGGATTCCTCCGCGACGTCACCCCGCACCGCACGCTGCTCCGACAGTTTGCGATTAACGAGACCATATCTGATCTCTCAACGATCCCCATCTTATCCATCAACGCTGTCGGGACCATCGAGACGTTCAGTCGCGCCGCGGAGGAGTGCTTTGGTTATTTGGCGCAAGAGGCCGTTGGCAACAATGTGAAGATGCTCATGCCGGAGGACGTGGCCATCAAACATGACTTCTATCTGCAGCGGTACCATCAAACGGGCGTCGCGACGGTCGTCAACGGCTCGCGGCAACTGACGGGGAAGAAGAAAGATGGATCGTCGATCAAAGTCGAGCTCAGCGTCCGTGAGATCAAGAAGCAGGGGATGCTGAGCTCCTTTGTGGCGTTTGTTCGCGAAACGACTCACGACGGGGACGGGGAGGAGCAAATGTTGCTCTCTGAGACCCTGCGAAAAGTCTGCCCGATTCCAATTGTGCAGTGCGACGTCAACGGCGTCATCACGCACTACAATCCTGCGGCCGAACGAGAGCTTGGCTACACCGAAAGGGAAGCCGTCGGACAAAACGTTAGCATGTTGAGTCCACCGGAGATCGCTGACTCGCACGACATGAATCTGTTGCGTTATTTGAAGACCCGGAAGGCCCGCGTCGTGGGTCAAATACGCCGGGTGGCCGGGAAGCGGAAAGACGGGTCGCTGGTGCCGCTCGAATTAAAAATGACCGAAATTCGTTCGTCGTTTTTGGAACGAATGGCGCGCGAAAGCGCCCTCATGGAGAAAGACGCGGGAGCCGCAGGGAATACGGCGATGACCATGATGACGGGACTCGCGTCAACGGCCGCCACGTCGGCGGCCGGGGACATTCAGTCCTTCGTGGCATTCATGACCAACGTTGTCCAGCAGCAAAAATTAGAAGACGCGAACCGCAGCATTGACACCATGACGGACCTTAGCTCCGTGCCCATCATCGCCATCGACTCCCAGGGCACTGTCATCAAATTTTCCAAAGCGGCTCAAATTGCATGGGGATACGAGGGAGCCGATGTGCTTGGCTGCAACGTCAAGCTGCTCATGCCCGATCACGTGGCCGACAAGCATGATCAATACTTGCGCTCCTACGCGCGAACGGGGTTGAAGAACGTGATCGACACAACGCTGCGTCAGGATGCTAAGCGCAAGAACGGCACCTTGTTTCCGATCGATATCAGCATCAAAGAAATCTGCAAGCAAGGGCAGGCCTCTCTTTTCATTGCCTACGTGCGTGACTGCTCAGAGGATACCGCACTCGAGCGCGAGATTCTCATGTCCCAGTCGATCATTGCGCTGTCACCTGTGGCGATGGTCGCGATTAACGCTCAAGGGACGGTGAGCTCCTTTAACGACGCCGTGTGCCGGCTGTTTTGCTACGAGGCCAATGAAGTGCAAGGGAGGAACGTGAAAATGCTGATGCCGCCTGCGATCGCCAAGTACCATGACGGCTACCTCAGGACTTATGTCAAGACGGGCGCCAAAACGGTCATCGACGACGTGCGCCGCGTCGATGGCGTTCACAAGTCGGGGATGCTACTGCCTTTGGAACTGATGGTGCGCGAAGCGCCTGTGTCGTTCGGGGGCCGCGAGAAGAGCACCTTCATCGCGTTCCTGGTTGATCGGTCCCAGTCGATGAAACGCATTCAGATGAACGTCATGAACAGCGCGATCGCCGACGCGTCGTTTGTGCCCATCATTTCGATGACGGTCAAGGGCATCGTCACCGCCTTTTCGCGATCTGCCGTGGAGTGCTTCGGGTTCGAAGCGGCTGAGGTGCTCGGTCAGAACATCAAAATGCTCATGCCCGAGGCGACGGCGGTGCAGCACGATGGTTACTTGTCTCGCTATTTGGAGCGCGCCAGCGCGGACAAGGAGCTCACCGTAGAACGGAATGTCATCGCCAGGCATCGCTCTGGAAAGGAGCTGCGCGTTAAGCTGAATATCCGCGAAGTGCGCAAGTCCGGTTTCGACTCCATGTTCGTCGCTTACATCGAAGACGTCACGAATCAAATGGCATCCGTCACGCGTGCGAAAATTGTGGAGCTAGGGATTGACTTGCTCACCATCCCGCTCATCACCATCAACACGGAGGGCATTATCACCGTCGTGAATCAGGCCGCCGTCGACTGCTTCGGTTACGAGCGCCGTGAAATGCTCCACTACAATGTGAACAAGCTCATGCCGACCAACATCGCCGCCGTCCACGATGGGTATTTGCAGCGCTATTTGAACACGCGCGAGAAGCATATTATCGACTCGACGCGCATCGTCGAAGCCAGGCGAAAGAATGGGCAATTTTTCCCGGTGGAAGTCAGCGTTCGTGAGGTGCGAAACGCGGAGACGGGCAAATGGCAGTACGTCGGCTACATCATCGACCGGTCCCAGCAAAAGGCGCTCAAGCACTCCGCCGCGCTCAGCCAAGCCACGATTGACCTCTGTGACAAGCCCATCATCGTGATCGACGCTAAGGGAGCCATTCGGGACGTCAATCCTGCGACGGTGGCCACCTATGGCTGGAGCAAGGAGGAACTGCTGTCAGGCAACATCCGCATGATCATGCCCGAGCCGCATCGCAGCCAGCACGATAGCTACTTGCAACGGTATGTGACCACCGGTGAGCCTCACGTGCTCGGCAAGCTGAGCATGCTGCCGTCCGTGACGAGGGACGGGGTCAACATTCCGATGCAGCTCATCGTTCGAGAAGTCAAAGTGCGGACCAGCGGCGACATCACCTCGACTTCCTCTGCGGAAGAAGACCGAGCGAAGTCGCTCTTCGTGGCTTCCCTTCGTGACGTGCGCGTGGAGTTGGAGCGCGAAGCCGACTTGGCCGTGACCAAAGCCGAGGAAATGTACAGTCTGCGACCGCTCATTGGGCTCCGAGAAGACGGCGTCGTGGAGCGTTGCAACGCGGCATGTGCCGTCTTGTTCAAGTACAGCACGCCGGACGACATCCTAGGCCGCAACGTCTCGATGCTCATGCCGTCCGACGTTGCGCGGCAGCATGACGGGTACTTGAAACGGTACAAGCGAACGGGCGTGAAGTCCGTCATCGACTCCGTACGATCCGTTATCGGACGCGCGCGGGATGGCACGGCGATCGAGTTGGAACTCAACGTGCGCGAGATTACTCTGAGCGACGGAAAGTCGCGCTACATGGGGTTTATCACCGATGTCTCGTCACAGCTCGCGATGAGTCTCAGCAAAAGCCTCACCGAGTCCATTGTGAATTTGATTCCGGTTCCTGTGTTGTCGATCAACCCCAAGGGCGTGGTCGTCAAGTTCAATGCGGCCGCCGAAAAACTCTTCGAGTTCCCAGCAGCTCAGATTCTCGGCCGTAGCGTCAACATGTTGATGCCCGAGGAAACACAGCGCCACCACGATGGCTACCTGGCCGCGTACATGCGCACTCGGAAAAAGAAGGTCGTCGATGGCGTCAACAACGTGATTGGGGAAACGCGAAGCGGGAAGAAAATTTCGCTTGAAATTTGTGTGAAGGAGCTGATGGTCGACGATGGCCAAGGCGGCGAGACATCGTTGTTCGTGGGCTATCTAAAACCACTGTAGAACGCACTACCATGTGAAGGGCCGAGGGTGGGAAGGCCCCGGGGTGGAGGGGGGGCTGCGTGCATGCATACGCTTTGTGTGAGATCTGTTCCATTCATATCGCGTACTCTTAGACCGGCGGCGTGTGGGGAGTTATCGAGGAGGATCGACTATTGTTTTCCCGTTTGTCCGACCATCCAGAGAGTACCCTACAGAGTAACAAACACCGACATGCACCTTCCAACAGTCGTGGTGTCGTATAACCCCCAAGGCGTGACGACGACGACGACTGCGGTTGCCGCGACTGCCGCGGCCGGTCCCGTTGCCGGTTCCGGCCCTCCTCGTTCCACCGCGTCCTCCTCATCGTCCGTGCGGGCACCGCTTGGCAGTGGGGCCCACGCAGTAGCATCGGCGGCGGCAGTGGGCGTCTCGGCGTTCCGCTGCGCGCTGTGCGCCATGACGTTCAACGACTCCTTGGCGCATGCGGCGCACGTGGCCGGAAAGCGCCACCGTGATGCCGTGGCACGGAGCCATCCTCTGGGAGCCGTCACGCCGTCATGCACCGCGCCTTTGTCGGCGGAAGCGATTACGCAAGACATTCGGGCCCTCATTGATCGAAAGAGAAAAACATGGGCCGCGGCCGCCCAGCACGGCTCGCTCTTGCCGGCCGGCGGGGTCGGGTCCCACCGTCAGCCCATGTCGCATTCCACATATGCGATGATGATGATGCCGATGGCAGCGGCAACAACAAAGCAGCAAGGGGAAGGGGCTGATCCAGGTGGCCTCAAACCCACCCCCCCTCACCCGCTTCGAGTGGACGAGGCACGTTTCACGACGCCAATGATTGACCTATCCGTTGCCGGTTACGAAGCAAGGCGCGCCTCCGCAGACCCGGTTGTTTTGGCCAAACGCTGAAATTTTCGCTCTGTTCGGCGTCAAACACACGGTCTCGCAAATTCAGACCTATTGAGTCATTGACGGCGAGACCCACATGTTAATTTTGTGGAGGGAGAGGGGCGTCGATGGATGCGTTACGTTGGCGTTTGGTGTGGGCCCCCCCTTGGCCACCCTTTTTCCAGGATTTGAAAGGTGGCCACCCTCTTGTTTCCATGCCGCTCCTGTGCGTCAGTGGAATCGACGGCGCCGTTGTCGACGAGCTTGAGTTGACCAGAAAAGTTAAGGCGATCGTAGCCACTGCCTCCGTGCGCAAGACCGACGATGGGGTCGTCATGTTTGACGTTCGCGCGGAAGCCGACGCTGAGACCCTGGTTGCTCTTCTTCACGAGGCCGCTACTGACGCGGAGGGGAAAACCCCCATTTTGGAGATTCGATGGGGGATCGGCGACGATGAGTGGTCACCGGATGTTGTCGCGTTGTCGCAGTTCGACTTCGGTGAGAACCAGTGGAAGTACAAGGGCGACGTCGTTGTCACCGTCGTGAAGGGACAAGTCTACTTTTCCGCTGCTCCAACGTTGACGGGTCGACAAGGAGAACAACAACGCAACGGGGGAACTTCAAAACACGCCGCGATGAACGGTTCGCAGGTCTTGCGTGCTGGCATGTGCCTCCAGAGCCCTCGCGATACTGTGGAGTTCACCGATCGCGGCGGGGACGGTGACGATCCCGACCGGTATGCCTTACAGTTTGCTTCCGAGGCGGCCATGCTGAAATTCAAGCAGCGCTTCGATCAGGCTGTCAACGTGCTCGATGATGGAGGTGTCATCAAAAGGGAGGTGGCGCCCCGTTCTGTTGTTGCCTCGAAGGCATCCGTCGAAACGAAAAAGTGTTCGACGGCCCCATTGTCAGCGGATGGAAGCGACCATTCGTGGACGTTCGATCAGCACGTGGAACAGCTACAGAGGTTGCACCGCCAAGTTCAGGTCGAACTCGGCAAGGCAACGAACGCGAGTCAACGACGCAGCGATGAGGCCACGGCGGAACTAGTGCGCTTGAAAGATGACATGAGAAAGTTGCGCGAGGAAAAGGCTGCGCTCCAGCAGCAGTGCGACAAATCCAGGGCAGAGTGCGACGAGGAGCGAAAGCGCCGGGTTGAGAGCGACCGTCGGGTCGAGACGGCAATGTCGCAGTTCGCAAAGCTCGAGCGGGAAAGGGACGCAGCGGTCGAAGAAAGAGACCGGGCCACGCAGCAGCGCCTCGCGCTTATCAGCGAGCGTAACGCTGCGCGCTTAAAGGCCGATCAAACGGATGGCGCTTTGCGAGCGGCCGATCAAACGCTTGCCCGCATGACGGCTGAATTCATCCAACTCGTTCCGAATTACACAGAGGACCGCACCGAGACTCGATGCAACGGCCACAACCACTTCGACGACTGCGATTGCGGGTTCGGCTCGCGCACCGTGCGGGTGACCACATCGGTGCCATGTCGAACCCTCGACGACGTCAAGACCGCTCTTCGGCGCCGCCACGGTCGCTTC
>ERZ1292630.1622-Hain-H41-02um-R3-1622-length-21814-cov-9_pt1 | contig 14785 bp, 6 predicted proteins | sample MGYA00564408_ERZ1292630 | MGnify/ENA primary metagenome ERZ1292630 (study PRJEB36523, sample SAMEA6512641) | groundwater metagenome | collected 2019-01-08 | study: AquaDiva: Metagenomics assemblies of 32 groundwater samples | reverse complement strand
ATCACACATAGTCCCCGACGACAACGCATTCTCTAACCAAAGAGCCCCACCAACGAATCTGGTCGGATCGATCAACTGAGGAACTAACATGTGAGTGGACGATTTTGATGGGGGGAGTTACAACAATGCATCCATCATGTGATGCTGCTGCGAGTCGGCAGTGACTACGACTGCAGGTCCGACAGGAAGGACGCGACTTGCATCGATCTGAGGGGCCGAAAACGGCGATAGCATTCGCGCGCCTTTTCCTCCTAACTCGCCGCCCGTCGTGTGGAAGCGGGCTGCTTCCAGACACAGATACCACACCTCCAGCGCCGGCCGCCAGCTTGGCTCCAATGTTGGGCGTCGCAAACAGGTTTGCACGCGCGAACAGACCGCCTTCAAATTCGCTTCGCGGCGGCTCGTCACCACTGAGGTGACTAACGTTGCGATTTCTTTGTCGTACGACGACAGGAACAAATCCAATCCTCGCTTGAACGGCTGCTTGCCTTGTCCGGTGAAGTAGGGGTGCCGCTCCACGGCCGCCCTGCGCGCTTTGGCATCGGGGGCCGAGGCAACGGCGAACGCACACTGCTCCAGCCCGCTAACATCCTCGGGGGTGTGGTTAAAGGTCAGCCGGGTGCGTCCAGGCGCCACAAAATTTTCCTCGAACAGATCGACCAGCTTTTCGTCCACGCCTCCTCCTCCGTCAACGAACCGCTCGGCGAGATAGTCAAGGGTATCCCACGCAAATTTACCAGTCTTAAACAGCAACAGAACGAAAAATTTTGCGCGGCTACTCTTGAGTTGATAGAAAGGACAGGAGACAATCGAGGCGAAAGCGATCGTCATGCCCAGGAACGAATCCAAGGAGGCGACGCCAAACTGCGGAAGCGTCAAGTCGGGATGTGGCGATAGGACTTCCCCGCGGCGGGCGCGCAAGTAGAGAGCGACGAGACTTCCGCAGGTGCCCTCCATCGCACCTGTCAGGACTGCAAGGTTACCAAAATTTTCACTCGTGGGCGCCATGAAGCGGTAGACGCCGATCAACTCCCAAATCACGATCACGAATGAGAGAAGCGCGGCGATGCCGTACACCAAACCAAGTAGAGGATTGTCACGCCGATAGAATCTCACGTTCGATGACGCACACGGCTCGATCCCAGGGCTCGATTCCACTCGAACGGCACACGGACGACCATCCGCTTGCGCCTTGTCATCCTTGAGAAACACATACGGCCAGCCACGATTTAAAAAAGGCCGTTGACATCCATTGGAGGTGGACGGAGCCGTCGTAGAAATGTTGCTGGCAATAATCGGAACGGCGGAGGTCGTCGCCGCTGTCACCTGGACTGTCGTGTTGAGCAGCAGCGTTGAGTTCGCCGCGATCGTCGTCGTCGTCTCATTTCGGGTCGGGTTGCACGTCTCCCTCATGGCTCGGAGCACTTGGGTGACATTATCAAAGCCGCATGCGCCTCCGGACGCGGCACGCAACGGATCGAACGGCAAATAGCCCACCATTCTAGCATCCAAATCTGATGACGAGATATTCGTGCAAAATGCGACATCGGCCTGTCCCTCGTCGACGCGGTAAATGATCTGACTCGTGTTAGTCTCCAAGGATGAAAAGTTAAGCGCGACGCTGTCGGCTTGACCGAAGATGCCGACGCAACGGGGCCCGGCGATCGAGGAGGTCTTCTCGTAAGGCTGCACTTTGAGCACGTCAAAGATACCCGTGAGAGCTTCAACGACCGCCCAGCCGCTCAGCGCTGAAAAGACCAGCATAGCCGGGAGAGACGACTTTATTCGTTTCAGCAACGAAGATGAATCCGGATTGGATGCCGGCGGAGGCGCATCCGGCATTGCACGGAAAAGAGACGTTCAAGGCAGCAGCACTGTCCGAACTAAAGAAGGGCAATTCACAACAAAATGAACAAAAATAAATGAAACGTATCGAGAAATCCACCTTGGTCAGCGCAATGTTGCGAAGTGGCCACGCGTGCGATGCCCCAAGCAACACGACAAAAGATCGTTTCTCTCTTCCTTCAACACACACCGCCAACATGGAGCGTACGGCAGCCCAGCGGGGTTCGTTGCCGCAGGCAGCCTTGTTGTCCCGGTTGCAACCAAGCGGCTTGCAGTGAGAGGGAGGGGGCTTTTCCTCAAGAGAACGTGACAACGAAGGTTCGCAGGTCCATCGCGTGCATCACCATCACAGGCTCCTTGCCCACGTCGCGGCGATGCCAAGCGAGAGGGGGTCGGTCGGCGGTGTACAGCTCGCCTACCAGGATCGAGCCGTCCGTGAAGGATGTCCCCCCGCCTTCGAGCGCGCGACGTCGAGCTCGATCGTCCTCTGGACACACACGCCAATTGAGCCGCTCGATGGCGTCGGCTCGCACGACACCATTGAGATCGTACTCGACGATGGATTCCAGGCGGGCGGCGGTGAGCCACGCGGGCAACACCTGGCGGAGGTCGACCTCGATGCCGCGGCCATGACCGTGACCATCGTCCGTCGAAAACATGTGCTGCAGACGCACGAGCAGCGAATGGTTGCTCAGAAACATACGCGAGTGCAGATGGAGCTCGGGAGGAAGATTCATCGTCGCTGATGGGATCATTGTGGACCGGGAAGATTCTGCTGCTGACCCGTCGACCGATTCAAAGTGGAGGATGAGCGGATGCGCGTGCCGCTGTCCGCCAAGTCTAAGATCGGAGATGACATCATGGCCGTGAAACGACAGGCGACTCTCCGTCAACAGGCGGCTGTTTTCGTCGAGAGGCTGGGCGACGCCGCGGTTGTCGTCGAAGAGCAGTCGGCGAAGAACGAGGAATTGCAGTTCGCCGTCGAGAAGGCTGGCGGCGGCCCGTGACCGATCGGCGACCACGACAATCGAGGGGGGAACGGCGGCGGCCGTGCGGATCGAATCCTCACCACGACGCGCGTGAGAAGTTGCCCCCCTGGCGGCGATGGCGGCAAAGACCGCCGCAAATTGGTTCGACGGGAAGAAGTTTGACGCCACTGGCTCCGTGACTTCGTAAGGGTAGTTGGGTCGCTGATTTCTGCGCCTTGTTTCAATCTCGAGCGCCTCGCTGTCCGTCCACCACGTGCCATTGCTAGCAATATCGGGACTCCCCACGACATGAACTAACTCAATGCCGCCGGGTAACGGATCTAACGCGCCCGCGCCGAGTCCAAGATCAACGTAGCCATCGCCTTGACACACGCGCCAAAAGCTTTGGATCATCTGGTCGCGTCGGTCGGTTTCCGGGTAGTAGCTTCGACGAACTTCGGAACACAAGGGCCCCCGAATGAGGACCGCATGCGCAATCCGGAACGGCACGGCGGTCGCGTTGCTGACGTTCGGGCGAAAGATGTAAGCACCTGCCGCCTGCCCTCGACCGCTCGGCATCGGCGTGAATCGAGCGGGGTGCTCGTACAGACCCGTTTCGACACCCGTCAGTTCGTTGCGGACGGCGGCCACCTCTCCTGTGGCGGTGAACCGGATGGCGTACCGCTCATTCTGCAACACGGTCCCGTTGTCGGGCAGCGGGTGAGGCGGCGACACGGGACCGACGACGCCGCGGGACGATAACGTGATCCTCATGGTTGCGAGGGGCGCGATCGACACCAGGATGGACGCGAGCAGCGGCTGCGGCGCGTCAAGGGGGGGCGATAAAGGATCGTGCGTGGTGTGATAGGCCCAAGTCGGATCCAGTTGCACGGGCAGCATGGCACCCAGTTCATCGACGGCTCCGATCGGCACAGGTACCGGGACGCGAACGATTTCTTGCCGCTGCATCATGAGCGGATTGGTCACCAGAAGGACGACGGAGTAGTTGTGGGCGCCGGTTGTCACCTCGTTCGTGACGCGGCAGTCTGACAGGTTCGCCAAGGGACACCGAGACACGTTGCCCGTCGCCACGCCCGCGCTGTGGAATACTTGCGTGACCACGTGCTGCTCGGTCTGCGTCCAGGCTTGCGTGAGCAGGTATTGGTATCGGTTGCGGACGTGCTGCCGTTCGGTGCCTGTGATAGAGTCGTGGTGCTGCGCGACGCCCATGATTTCTTGAAATTGTTGAATCGCAGAAAGGGCCGCCGTAAGATTTCGAAACGCCTTGGGATCAACTTGCGTCGCGAGAATTTCCGCCGCGCCCCGTTGGTTCATCAGCATTCGCTCGAAGCCCTTGTACTGCGCTCGGCTGCTGAAGTACCCTGACCAGTACGAGTGCGCGTAGTCCGCGTAGATGAAATAATCGTCGACGTTGCTCGGCCAGCTGTAGTTTAAGTAGTGGACATTTTCCACATAGCGGTCGGGGGTACTGTATTCCAGGTGCACGCCGTACGTGACGGGATCCAAATTAACGGTAAACATGATCAGGTCCATGAGGTCGTAGTCCTCGATCGCGTAGTTGTGGGCGAAGTCGCATCCCCACGGTACGAGCACGTGCTGCGTCCGGAAATAGGCCGCGTATTGCCGAACCCCGTCCGCGTAGCATTGCGCCAGACTCTCCAACGTCGGACAAGGCGGCAGGTGATGGCACGACGCTGGCCACCGCGCAGGTTCGAAGGGGTTGTTGCGACCGGAAAGACGGCTCATCATCGCGGCGACGAACTGTAGCGGCTGCGTGCGTCGCGGAAGCCGCTCTCGCTCTCGAGCCGCCATGGCCTGGAAAATGGCATGCCGACCGCCACTTGACGCCACCGGACGCTGGCGACTCGGTGCCTCTTCGTGTTGCTCACAGTCGTAGCAGCAGAATCCGCCCGGGCAGGTGTTCTGGCCGTGGCACATTCCGCAACCAGAGCAGTAGCTGTCGTAGAGGATCGACGTGAACATGGCCACCCGGGACCCCAGCGATGCGGAGGGAAGCCAAATGGTCTCCATGAGTCGATGTCGTAGCTGATGCTCGTGCTGCTGCACGTCACCAGGGCGCCAAAACCAGAAGGAATCGAAGCCCATCTGCGCCATCAGACGCGGGGTCGCCGACGCGTGTCCGAAAGGGTCGATGTGCCAGCCAACATTCACCGAAGGCCAGTCGACGCCGAAGGTAGATCGGAGGAATTGACTGCCGACTTGCATGTTGGACACGGCGGATTCCTGATGGACGCAGGCCTCATCGTGCATAGAGTGCCCCGCGTTGATGAACACGAGCTGACGGGACGACACGAGCCGCCGCGTCAAATTCCGCACGGTGTGGTTCTGCCGCGTCCACCATCGTTGAAAGAAGTAGATTTCGACGGCGATAAAGGTGCGCCACGGCGCCGCGGCCAACGACGCGACTACGGACGAGTAGATGCCCTGCACCCCGCCGTCGTTTTGAGAGAAGCATCCATCGTAGTATCGCTCCGGCGTCAGCAGCCAGCCGACATCGTCGTGAGAATGCGGCACGATGTGGGCGCGAACGCACAATGGCATCGGCGTCGCGTTCCACACAGAGTGCGTCATTGGGGCTTTTTCGAACAGTGACAGCCAGCAGTGGTCGGTCAGAACGAGCACGTCGCCCAAAGTACTCGGCGGCACGGACCACAACACCGTGTCATTTGTGCCTTGCAAGGACAGGAAGCCCTTGGTTGAGAGATGCAGCCGCTCGACTCGAGGGGCACTGCCATCGAGAGTAATGTTCCAAATCGCCCGGTCCGTGGCCTCCGCGCGGAAGAGCGACATGCCCTGTTCCGTGATCGCCAACACCGCGGACGTCGAACGGAGTACACTGCCAACAGGCAGTGACTCGCCGCGCCGTAACACGTTGTCAGCGTAGGGCCATGGGTGTTGCTGACAACTTGTGGCATGGGGAGCGGCACGATGCATCTGCTGCGCGGACACGAGGCTTGCGGCGACCGCCACGATGGTTGCAACGACGAGAAACGGGCTGGTCATGTGGGGGTGGTGGTTTGTACCTAAGAGAGCAATGACAGGGGCTTCTCGTGAAATAAAAAGCCAAAATACCAAAATGAATCCAAAGCTATCAGGCGCGTTGGGGATCACGACGATGTGACATAACGTAGGGTCATCGATGCTGTATTGTCGAAATCATAACGAACGGAGTTACCAGTTCCCTCCGTCGTATTTTTTTGTCCCGGCGAACATCACAACCACAAGTGGACGCGCCCTCCTCCTCGCCCGGTGCATTCTTTTTCCATACTTCGTTTCATTCGAATCGACTTCGTCTTTTTGACAGTTGACAGAAACGACAATACAACAAACTCCGGCTGATCAGTTGCGCACCGGAGTCTTTGGAATCGACCAAAACACAGATTTCGTCTCGGTGTAGTTTTCCAGCGCGTAGTCGCCCAGTTCGCGGCCGAATCCAGACTGCTTGAAGCCTCCGAACGGAACGCTGACGTCGACGGGACCATACATGTTCACCCAGCACGTGCCCGCCTCGATCTCATTGATGAACTGGAACGCGTTGCCCATGTCCCGGGTGATGATGCCCGCCGCGAGGCCATACGACGAGCTATTCGCGCGCTCGATGGCCTCATCCAGGGTCTTGAATTTGAGCACCGACATCACGGGGCCGAAGATCTCCTCCCGAGCGATCGTCATCGAGTCCGTGACGTTGGAAAACACAGTGGGCACGACGAAATAGCCCGGCTGTTGCAGCTTGGACCCACCAACCTCACACTTGGCGCCCTCGGCAACGCCTTTCTGGATGTATCCCATCACCGTGCGCTCCTGCACGGCCGAAATCAGCGGCCCCTGAATAACACCGGGCTGGAACGCATCGCCTTGCTTTCGCGCGGCGGCGTTGGCCACGGCGCGGCGGACGAACTCGTCGTACACGCTCTCGTGCACGAAGATGCGGGACGACGCCGTGCACACCTGACCTTGGTTGAAAAAGATTCCACCCGCAGCTGCGTTCACCGCGAGGTCGAGATCGGCGTCATCGCACACAATGAGGGGCGACTTGCCGCCCAGCTCCAGCGAAACGCGCTTCAGGTTGGTGCGCGCGGCGGCGGCCATGATGACACGCCCCACCGTCGTCGATCCTGTGAAGGCCACCTTGTTGATATCCATGTGCTCCGCGATGGCGGCTCCGGCCGTAGCCCCAAATCCGGGCACGACGTTGACGACGCCATCAGGGAAGCCGGCCTCCTTGATCAGCTCAGCAAGGCGGAGCGCAGTCAGCGGCGTCTGCTCGGCTGGCTTCAGGATCACTGTGTTGCCAGTCGCCAACGCCGGACCTAGCTTCCACGCGGCCATCACAAGAGGAAAGTTCCACGGAATGATTTGTCCGCAAACGCCAATTGGCTGGTGCTTCGTGAAGCAAAAGTGGTTCCCCTCCGCCGGGCACACCTTGCCGTAGATTTTGTCCGCCCAGCCAGCGTAGTAGCGGAAGGTCTTCACAGAGAACGCGACGTCACCGACAGCATCGAAGTACGGCTTGCCATTGTCCAACGACTCCAGCGCAGCCACCTCGTCGATGTTTCGCTCCAGGAGGTCCGCGAGCTTCAGTAGCAGGTCGCGGCGGTAGCTGCCCTCGGTGAAGCGCCAGTTGGTCTTGAACGCGGTGCGCGCAGCCACGACCGCGGCGTCGATGTCGGCCTTGTCCGCCTCCGCCACGCGGCAAATGACCTCGCCGGTCGCCGGATTGAGGACGTCGAACGTCTTCCCGGAAACGGCATCGACGAAAGCGCCGTTAATGAACAGCTTCGTCTGAAACCGCGTCACGTGCGAACGTCCGTGGTCTGCCATGCAGTGAACTTATCGAAAGAAAAAGCCTCTGTGCAGATCGGTTCAAGTACATGAAAATGCGTTGAAGTGAAGAAGGCACCAGATGTCGCGGCGATCAAGCCTGCGACGGCTAGAAATTGACAATCGCAAACGCTCGGCTCTCGTGTTTTCGCCCCATTCACCCTTTTACAAATTCATTTTAATTCCGCACCGGCGCCTTCGGGATCGACCAAAACACAGCCTTCGTCTCGGTGTAGTGCTGCAATGCGTAGTCGCCCAGTTCGCGACCGATCCCAGACTGCTTGAAGCCGCCGAACGGAACGGCTGGGTCGCACGTATCGTACGTGTTCACCCAGCACGTGCCCGCCTCGATCTCATTGATGAACTGGAACGCGTTGCCCATGTCCCGGGTGATGATGCCCGCCGCGAGGCCATACGACGAGCTATTCGCGCGCTCGATGGCCTCATCCAGGGTCTTGAATTTGAGCACCGACATCACGGGGCCGAAGATCTCCTCCCGAGCGATCGTCATCGAGTCCGTGACGTTGGAAAACACAGTGGGCACGACGAAATAGCCCGGCTGTTGCAGCTTGGACCCACCAACCTCACACTTGGCGCCCTCGGCAACGCCTTTCTGGATGTATCCCATCACCGTGCGCTCCTGCACGGCCGAAATCAGCGGCCCCTGAATAACACCGGGCTGGAACGCATCGCCTTGCTTTCGCGCGGCGGCGTTGGCCACGGCGCGGCGGACGAACTCGTCGTACACGCTCTCGTGCACGAAGATGCGGGACGACGCCGTGCACACCTGACCTTGGTTGAAAAAGATTCCACCCGCAGCTGCGTTCACCGCGAGGTCGAGATCGGCGTCATCGCACACAATGAGGGGCGACTTGCCGCCCAGCTCCAGCGAAACGCGCTTCAGGTTGGTGCGCGCGGCGGCGGCCATGATGACACGCCCCACCGTCGTCGATCCTGTGAAGGCCACCTTGTTGATATCCATGTGCTCCGCGATGGCGGCTCCGGCCGTAGCCCCAAATCCGGGCACGACGTTGACGACGCCATCAGGGAAGCCGGCCTCCTTGATCAGCTCAGCAAGGCGGAGCGCAGTCAGCGGCGTCTGCTCGGCTGGCTTCAGGATCACTGTGTTGCCAGTCGCCAACGCCGGACCTAGCTTCCACGCGGCCATCACAAGAGGAAAGTTCCACGGAATGATTTGTCCGCAAACGCCAATTGGCTGGTGCTTCGTGAAGCAAAAGTGGTTCCCCTCCGCCGGGCACACCTTGCCGTAGATTTTGTCCGCCCAGCCAGCGTAGTAGCGGAAGGTCTTCACAGAGAACGCGACGTCACCGACAGCATCGAAGTACGGCTTGCCATTGTCCAACGACTCCAGCGCAGCCACCTCGTCGATGTTTCGCTCCAGGAGGTCCGCGAGCTTCAGTAGCAGGTCGCGGCGGTAGCTGCCCTCGGTGAAGCGCCAGTTGGTCTTGAACGCGGTGCGCGCAGCCACGACCGCGGCGTCGATGTCGGCCTTGTCCGCCTCCGCCACGCGGCAAATGACCTCGCCGGTCGCCGGATTGAGGACGTCGAACGTCTTCCCGGAAACGGCATCGACGAAAGCGCCGTTAATGAACAGCTTCGTCTGAAACCGCGTCACCAATGCTCGTGCCGCAGCAGCCATGTGAACGCGCGACCGTCTACTTGTGCCAAAGCCCTCACAGGAAAGAATGGACAGAAAAAACTAGGGCACAAAATCCTGCTCCCACACGACACCGATCTTCGAACAACTGGCCGTCGTGTGATGATGATTTGACATCTTAGTGGGTGCGTGCCGTTCGTGAGACGATCTCTATTCCCCCCTTTTGATCCCCGTTCTCAAGTCTCTTTCCCCTTCGTGCTGTGGCTACCAAAACGCGGAAGTTTTTTGTGCAAAGCGGCAATTCTGGTTCATTTAGTGCTACTGGGTGTCCTTTAGTGCGCCTTTGCGTGCAGTGGTTTTGCCCCCGCGCCGTCCGTTACGTATGACTCAGGCGTCGTCATCGTGACGTTCGACCGCCGGCCAGTGTTCTTCGGTCAGCATCGTGAACAGGTTAGCGGCCGTGATGCACTGCCGTCGTCGGCTGCTCGTGGATGCAGTGTTGTCGCGGTGGGGAGGTCGGGCATGCGTGACCGCTGAGGACACATCGATTGACACAGCTGCGGCTTCGACAAACCGTGTCAAGATATCCACAGCTCGGAGGGCAGCGTGCGACACGCCAACCGGCGCTAAAATGTGAGCTGATGTCAGCAACACGGCGATGTCCTTCGCTCGTGATAGGGCAACATTGACGCGCTGCGCGCTGAACGCAAACTCCGACGCGTCCAGGTTCCCGTAAGCGATGATGACCGCCTGCGCCTCGCCACCCTGAAAGGCATCCACCGTGTCGACCAGAATGACGGCCCCGCCATCGACCCAGCCACGGAGGTGTGGTTCGAGCACTTTCAACACGGCTCGACGTTGCACGTGCCGCGGCGTCACGATCTTGATATCGGTAATTCCGCTGGCTATCAAGCGCTGCACGAGGACGCCGACGACGGCAGGTTCGTCGCCGCGACGGTCCAGCGAGACATGCGTCAAGCAATGGTGGTTAGGTCTCTCGCGACGTTGGCTCGTAAATCCCGCGGGGTAAAGAGGGGCCAGGACGCTCGCAATGGCGGGGCGACAGCGGCGGCATTCCGTGAGTGCGAACAGGTTGGCGACTTGGAAGGCCGCGGGGTTCGCGACGAAGTCTCGCAACGAAATGGGTGTGCGATACACCTCGGCAGTTGGAGTGGCGTCGCCTCGTCCAGGAGGAGACGGTTCGCCACTCTGTTTGCAAAACAACATCGCGGCAAAGATCGATCCCAAAAGGCGAGCCTCGGACGTAGGACGTTGATCGAACTCGCACTGAGATACGGGTGGCAGCTGCATTGGATCCCCAACAACGAGCAGTCTCGTGCGAGATCGATTGGCTGTGGTGGCCGCCCCACCTCCTGCCATTGTCACACCGAGCAACAATGCCTGCGCGACGGTAACTTGCGATGCTTCATCGAGAATGATCAAGTCGGGGATGTAATCGCTCTTTTTGGCGTAGAGTTTTCCAGCCTTGTAGACCGTGCACAGCGCGACATCCGCGGCGATGAGCTTGAGCTCTTTCGCCTTGTCCCCTGACTTCCAGCGCAACACATTGCACGCCGTCCCTCGGTAGGCGCCCTCCGTCATCGCCGAGTCCAAGGCCAGCTCAACGGCTGCCAATGCGCGATGCGTGGACGCCGAGATGAGAATCTTAGGCCTGCTGGCGGTGCCGCTTGCCGCCCAGCGCGAAAATAATTGTAGCACGATGCGCGCGATGGTGTATGTCTTTCCGGTGCCGGGTGGTCCCCACAGCAGCGCGGCCGAATGGTCGTCCAAGTGGTCCAGCACTTGCTGAGGCACCGCCGCTGCCATCCCCGCCGCCGACTGTCGGGTCAGTCGCCACGGGACGCAAGCATCTGGCTGTCGCAGCAAGCAGTTCGCGAACACGATGTTTGTTTGCGCGTTGGCGCCCTCGGCCGCGTCGATAAGGTCATCGTCGTTGAACATGACCATGCGGGGGCCGATGACGATGCTGCTGGCTTTCTTGAAAGCGGCCGTTAGGCCTCGGTCGACGAGCAAATCAACGAAGCGGCGCGAAGGAGCGGAGGCGCTGGCGCCGGGTGGTGGAGGAGGCGCAGGCACGTATTCACAGAGCGAAAATTGTTGCTGACCATCGGCAGGTTTGTCCTTGAAGCCCCTGTAGGCCACCCATTGGTGGTCGTCCACCGCCTCCCATCCGCCGCCGGCACCACCACCATCGGAAACGACAGACAATATGTGTTTCATCAGCATCGGAATGCCACTCGTGACATGATAGCCGAACGGCTGAGCTTCTGTTCCGGCCCTCGTCGTCTTCGGGGCATAGAATTGGCGTTGACTAGCGTTCCAAGTCCAGGGAAGCGAGTTCGTCAGACCCAATACTTCGGTACAGAGTTTATCGTCCGCGACTTTTAATGTGGAGAGAAGCTTGTCGACGGCCTGTTCGCTCCAGCGGTCGACGAGGTCGGCACCAAGGAGACCAAGGAGCAGCGGCGAACGCCAAAACGGGGCGGCGGTGACCTCAAACCGGGGGAGTGAAGGAGTGACCTTATCCGGATCGTAGCGGAGTCGGCCATAAAAGGCGCATCGACGTCGCTCCTCGCGGGTCAGTTCGACAGCGCGGTTCATCGCAAACGCCAACGCGTCGCTGAGCACGCGTCCCGCTGCCGCATCGCACGCTCGTGGATTCTCCTGCGAGGACGGAAAGATGGGAACTCGCGCCAACGCAAAGCGCTCCCTCATCCGAGGAGGGGAGGGTAGTACGCCCGTTGGTGACGCGGCGTCGCGCAGTTGAATCGCGAGCAGTACGTGCGGAATCAGTGCACAAATGTCGGTCAGCGCTTTGGAGGACTGGGACTTGAGCGGCGGGGTGCCTTCGAGAGTCTCCTTGAACAACGACCAAGGCGTGCACGATCCGACAAAGTGGTCCTAGAGCGACGCCACGGCGGGGTCAAATTGAAAGACTCGGGCGACGTCGTGCATGGTGAATGGAGCCGGAATGGGGACGCAACATGTCGCCTGCAGCACGCCGTCGAGCGCGATGATAGATCGGGCGATCGGCCGGCGGCGGTTATCTCCCAGACGATCGCCCGTCAACCGTGCGTCCTCGATGGCGACGAGGCCAACCTTGTTCGAAACGAAGTGCTCGTAGATGAAGGCGTTCAATGCGGTCCGCTGAGCGTCATCCCAGACCAGGATGACAACTGGCATGGTGGGATCGGATCTCCAGGGGTCGACCAGTTCCTTGCGCAGGTATGCTTCCACTTCGTCAAGGGAGCCGCATTCGGTTACCGAGGTGGCGTTGTTCGTATCAACACGCCAGTTCAGCAAGTCGTTGTGCGTCGTTGTCCATCGAGGCTTGCTGAACACGCCAGCCGCCACGCGGCCGGTGTCCGGGCGGATACCGAGCACGACGCTGATACAGATACCTTCCTTCGCACCGCTGTTGGTTCGGTGCAGCGCCAACGAACTTGAGGCGGGAAGATCGACGGAGGTGGGCCAATGCACAAGCGACCATTGCGGAACGCCAGCGCCGCGGTCGCAAAGAGCGGGGACCGAGGTGATCATGCTCAGGCGGCACGCGGCTTCGGCGAAGTCCAACAGCGGCAGTTCACCGGGAACGATGGCCTTCAGCACATGTGATGCGAGAGCCGTTCCCCGGTGGGAACCGCCACCAGCGCTGGTCGTGGGCAGCGGACACGTCGACACACATTGCCACAGCGGCTTTGCGGGATCGGTGGGATTGGTGGCATCCCGGCGGCAGCGCGTCAGGTGATCGCACGAGGCGCACCGGGACGACAGCGTCCACGGGACGTCGGGGGGGACGACGTCGGTACCGGCGACTCCTTTTGAAGAAGCAGAAGATAGAGTGCGCTGATGATGCGGTTCCAGAATGTTCATGATGGTCCATTTGATAAACGCGCGAATGTGACGCGTCGAGATTGTGGTGGAAAATGGGTGCTCAGTGAACGGCGGAGACTCCTTCCGGGGTGTGGCGGTCTTGTGAGAGATGTCCGCCGGGCCGCGCCACTCCGCAGCCGACGCGGCGTGCCACACCGCCCCTGTCGCGGTATTGCAACTCACTCGGCCATTCAGGTGCGTGTGCTTCTTCAGTGCAAGGGCTAGTGCCGTCGCGTAGTACGTGACTTGCATGAAGTGCCCATCGCTGGCCTCGAGCGACGACTTGATGTCGATCACTCGACAAGTGAACTGAGCGCCGGTCGCGGCTGCTACACACGACGTCCCGCTAGACACCTCGATGATGTCTGGAAACATGCGACCGCATTTCACGTAGTGGCCCCACTGGGACCACCCCAAGTCAACGTTGCCATCAGCGGCGGCCCCATCTTCCTTGAAGAACCATTCCAAGGCGGCCGCGTTGTCATGCTCATCAAACAGAGGTTGATAGATGTAGAGCTTGCACCCTGGGAGCGCCGCGTTGATCATGGACCAGTTCCGGTGCCACCATTCCAGCACCACGAGGGCGGTCAGCGCGATGGAAGTAGCGGCGAGGACAGGGAGATCGTCGGCCCATGGAGCGACTTGGGCAGCGACTTTGGCGCTGCTGCAGCGAACCGCGGAGGTCTTGCAGTCCACGAGGATGATCTTTTCCGCCTCACCGACGTTGGTCGCGGAAAGAGGATCGACGTGCCTGGCGCCGGTGGTGCGACGTTCATCATCATGCCCTGTTGCAGATGCCCGAAGTGTCTCACTGGGGCCGGACGACTTGCAAGGTCCGTGCGCAAAAAGAACAGGGCACGTCCACTGAACGACGTCTTCTTCAAACCGGTTGCCCCGTGCAGCGGCCGAGGACACGTCGTCGGCCATCGATGATGGCGACGATGACGATGACGCAGCCGCCGCCGCAGGCATCGTCGCGCCACTGGTCAGGTAGAGCTGTTTGGGGCAGCTGAAGAACGCGTAGGAAACAAACGCTGAGGGGCTGAACTTGAAGAACGCACAGGACTGCCCTTCCGCGTGATTTGGCTGCATGGCGGGATCGTAAAAGATTGAGAGGTGGAGAGAGTGTAAGAGTAGAGGTACTCGCTTTTTGTGATGCGCTGGACAACACTCCCGGATATGCAGTACCAATTTACCGGTGCTAGCCATGATGAATAGAAAACGGACACGGAGGTTCAAGTCGACCTCGTCGGATAGCCCTTTGAGAGAGGATTGACGACGGTGAGGGGATAGGGAAGCAGCGGCGTTTCCAGCAGCGGCTCGGCGGCGCTGACGGTTCGTCTTCCATCATCATCGGACTTCTTGCTGCTGCTGCTGGTGCCGGTGGCGGTGGTGGTGGTGGTGGTGGTGATGACTTGCCTCGCTCGTCCTCCTTCTCCCTGCACATCGGGACGTTTGGAAAGGACAAACCGTTTGCAAATTCGTGCAATGATAAACACGGTTTCAATGTAGTACAAACTAAGTAGCGCCCAGGCCACCGCATCCGCCGCGCGCGTCGCCGTCTCCCTCGCAGGCGTGCCCACGCCGTGCTGCACGA
>ERZ1292630.3134-Hain-H41-02um-R3-3134-length-14792-cov-8_pt1 | contig 14792 bp, 1 predicted proteins | sample MGYA00564408_ERZ1292630 | MGnify/ENA primary metagenome ERZ1292630 (study PRJEB36523, sample SAMEA6512641) | groundwater metagenome | collected 2019-01-08 | study: AquaDiva: Metagenomics assemblies of 32 groundwater samples | reverse complement strand
GCCCTTCTCGTCGTCCAAGGAGGCGCTATTCGACGCGGTTGCCGACTCTGCCGTGAACATAGGCTCCATGATGATGTGGGCGACGTCGGAGGGGTTAGGGGAAGGCAGCCCCGTCGTGCCCCCACCTGCGGCGATAGCGACCCGGGTCCACACCAACCGCTTGATGCCACGGAAACCAGCTGGGGTATTTACCCGCGATGCCTGGGAGGTCCAGGTAGAGCCAAGCAGGGCTCAGCGGCGGCAACCCCGCTGAGGTCGCACCTTCATCGTCGTCACCTGGTCGTCGGGGATCACTGTCAGAAGGGAGTGTCACCGCACTGACGTCATCGCACGTGGTCGCATCCCCGCCTCCCACGGACACCATCACTCCATCTCCGATGAGCCGCACGTCATAATCGCGGAACGGCGCGACGTTTGAGAACACCACCCAAACGCGTTGAAAAAATGTCGAGACGCTTCGCGGTCACGTCGCCGCCTACGCGTTGCGCGGCGGACACGGCGGCATAGGACAGCCAGGATGGAAATGTACTTGGCGACGTCGTATCCAGCGACTTGGTGACGACTAATGCGGCGGGTGTCTCCCCTCCCATGCCCGCGTCGTCGGCCGCCGCGGCATACCACACCCATGGCGCGGACACCGGGATGACGAGGATCCCACCTTCTGCTCCCACTTGGTCGTTGTACATCGAATAGCCGTTCATGGCGTTACGGGTGGTCCAGTCGCCGTCAAGTCCAGACGAAAGGCGACACAGTGCCGTGGCTCGGTCGAAGGGGGCGATTCGTGGTATAAGGGTCGAGATGAAGGACGCCATGTTGTTCTGATTCAACTCTACCGTCGCTCGAAATCCGAAACCGCGGAAGCTGAAAAAATCGTCCGCGAACCAAAACGCTTCCGTATCTAAGAACAAAGGGTCGTAGTTTCGCTTGTTCAAGCGCGCTAGGCGGCGGAGGGGCGAGGATGACATGTAATACAGGGCGGTGGCCAAGATTCCCGGATTCAACGGTGCTCGCCAGGTCTTCACATAATGGCGAAAGTTCGCCATCACCCGACTGCCTCCTGACACAGAATCGATATGGGCGAATGCCACTTGCACCATGGGGGCGAAGTAGGACAATGTGAACCGCTGGCTCACGTTGGCTGGCCCTTGCGTGGCTTGCAAAAGGGGCACGACGCCCGAGGGCGGTCGGACGGTCGTCGTAGCGGCGGTGTCGAGCGAGATCAAAAGATCGGTGACGTTCCTCGATGATTGGACTTCAAGATGAGCCGCCCGGTAAACTGGCACCACTGTTTTTTTCACGAGGCGAGGAATGACTCGCCGGGCGGCGATGAGGAGCCAAAAATCAGAGATCCACTCATCACGATGCGCCGTCGCCGCCATCGTCGGCGTGCCTGTCCCTGCTGCTGCAAAGGACGTCTCCCCCCCATCATCGTCAAACCCACCGGCTAACGGGTCAAAATGTCCGCAAGAAGACTGGACGATGTCTTGGCCATCCAGCACCTTCTGCTCCTCCCCCGAGTCGGGGGAGGGAATGGCTCGAAGAAGTGTGAAAATCCGCCGGGATGCGTTTATCAGTGAAATGCCGGCGCGTCGTGCGGCATTTGACACGGGGTCGTCGGCTTGAACGTTGGGGAGCTGTTGCAGCGTCGCGTTGCTGAACTCAACGTACTCGTCTCCTCGACGAGGATGGAAGCGAGGAGCAAACGCTGTCCGGGACAACACCGTCTCTCGAGGGAGGAGGAACGAAAGAGAGCCATCATCGCTGTAGCGGCGGCAAAAGCAAAGATCAATGACAGGAAACGCGACGTCGGCAGAAAGCACAAAAGGGCCCGTAGCGGTGGTAACATTGCCGGCGGTTCCATCGCTGCCGACGGCCGCGGCGGAGAAGCGCCCACTAGTGTCGCCCCGCTGGCGAGTGTAGCGGTCGACCTGCCGGACGGCGCCATACCGCAATAACACGTCCCAGCGAGCAAACGAGGCACCAAGGACGCTTCCCAGAGAAATGTTGGATCCCAAATGCCGCTGCCGGTCCCCGCGTGCGCCACTCGCAGCTCCATACGGCCATACGTGGTAGCGCGCCGCGTCACCTTCTGGCCCCGCGGCAAGCAACGCGGCGGGTCCGATGCCTCTCGTTGTGTCATCCCGGAGCTTCCCCACGCTCAACTCGCTCATGGCGGCGGGGCCGACCACGAACCCCTCGTGGACCATCGAATGACCCATGGAGCTGAAAACGGGGTCATAGTAATACGAGCCCGAGGGCAATCCGTAGGAAATAGGCGCATGCAACACGGCGTGCACGGCACGCGACCGTTGAGAGCGAATCGCGTCTTCATGCAGCGCAGAACGACAGAAGGAAGCGTCCGCGGCAAGGAACAGCGTTTCGTTGAGCAGTCGCTCTTGGCTGCCGTCGTCGACCGCTTTCAACGCATCCCCGCCATCGCCGTTGACAACGAACGGCGCGACGGGAATAGCCGGGCTGCAGACGGCGGCGCCTCCGGCCGCTGATGAGAGACGTGAGTGGGGCGCGACTAAGGGGCACCGGTCGTCGGCGTACCTTGACTTTCCCGCTGTGGTCGTCTTGTACGCACTCTGAAGTCTCCTGTGCGCGATGGAAACGGGTGCGGACCTAATCCAAAGATGTACGTGGCCACTCCCACCTGCGGTAGCGGCATTGCCATTTCCGGCCGATGGATCGTCCCAGGGCAGCTCGGAGTACACGTCGTCAGCAGCAATGGTGTTCAAGCCCGACTTCGTCGCCTTTGAGGCGACAAACGCGCGTCGCGCAGCGGCGTCGTCAAGTCCGAGCAGCTCGCGGAACCAACCTACCGTGGCCACGCCGAGGAGGCTCCGAGGCGACCAATACCGGAGCAAGGTGACCTCATCGACGACGGGCCCATCGTGGTCCGCGGGGCCATACAGGTAGAACATGGGCGTTTGCTGCCGACGCGTGCCGAGGGCCGTATAGTCATCCACCGTCGATGTGTCTGAGGGAGTGAACATCGAGCCGGGCTGGTAGTACGCGGCGTCGAGGTAGCACTGCTCCCACTCGGTGGCATTCACGAGCATCGACGCGACAGGGGGATCCATCCCACCCGCCGTCAGCGCCGTCGTGAACGTGGTGGTAGTGATGTTCACCACCCGACGAACGCGGCGCTCGATGAGGGAGGTCCCGTTGTTGCCATCCGGTGACGGTAACGTTAAGTCGTCATCCAAGGTCTGCCCGAGCCATCGCAACCGGGCGCGATCAACGACCAGCCGCATTGTGATCGGAACCACAACTCGCAGCCGTTCGGCGTAGCGCCATAGGTAGCGCTCGCACGAATCCGTTGACGATGCATCGATGCTGTCGTTGTCTCGCTTGGTGATGATTCGTTCCCCTACGGACGCGGACGACGACGACGACGACGACGACGACGGCGAGGAGGAGGCACCACCACCTGCCGCGAGCGGCGAGGAGTCGATAACCACCACCGCGGTGGGCGCCTCATCCACGGCATAGACATAGTAAACGTCGCTTCGCTTACCACTCGAACCCACGGCAAACGGTGAGCTCGCGGGCGATAGAGGCCTTTCGTAGATCCCATCGTGACGAATGCGAAGCGAATACGAAATGGCGTAGTTATCAGGGCGAATCTCAGCGCCGACGACCAACGTGAGCGTCTCCAAGGCCTCACGATGGCTGGTGTTGTCGACGCCCCCGATTGCCCCGGGGGACGCGGCGTAGGTTTCTCCTGGTTGCGCCGCGGACAGGTCATACGGCGGAGCGGACGTGTTCACACAGCTCATTCGAGTCGTGAGTCCTCCTCCTGCCCCCCCGCTACTTTCATCGGCGGGGGTGGTACTTGAAGTGGTCGTGCGGCAATAGCTGTGCAACGACATCGGTCCTTGGTGGCCTTCAGAGTCGATGTCCCGAGCCGTCACCGCAGCAATGGCGACCCCCACGTCTTCGATGGACGCGTGGACAGCCGCGATCGACCCCTCGATATAAGAGAAAGGAATGTACTCCAACAGCGACGCATAGGTCGCGTCCGTGGCATCGGCAAAGTACACGCCCGAGCCCACACCCGATGTTAACGATGCACCCGAGTTGAACACGAATGGCGTCCACGTCGCCGGCAGGGTGATGCGGACGTTAATGGGAGGGAGGATCCGGCTTCCGAGCCCTCCTCGTGTCCGTAGTAGTTCGTCAGCAGAAGAAGGCAGTGTGTCCAAGTCGTTCGTGCGGTTGAGCGCGGCGTGCATCGCGGTGAGGCGATCGCCGCAATGCTGAAACGGCCGCAGCGCCAAGCCGCCCGTATCGTCATTAGGCCCTTGCCCTTTGGAACCCTGAATTTTTCGCGTCGCTCCGGCGCCCGTCTCGACGAACAGCCCTTTCGTGATCACCTCAAACCACACGGCGTCAGCCACCGGTGCAAACGCGCTGGAAAATTTTGTGACGTTGACAAAGCAGCCAATAAAGTTTCTCGCGACCGTAGGCTCGTGCCGCCATTCACACATCGCCGACGACGAAAGCGTGCCGTGAGGCGACGCGAAATACCCGTCGCTGACACTGTCCAGAAAACGCAACATGGGTGACGTGGCGGCGGTTTCGACACAGAATCCAGATGTGTCGGTAACTCGTCTAAGCGACCCGGTTCCCGCACCTCGAGATCCAGACGAAATACCAAAACGGGTTGTGGGTAGAAAATATCTCACGTCTCGCACAATGTTAGTGGACACCCGAATCGTCGTCGTCGTCGTCGCTCCTCCTCCTCCTCCGCTGCCATGATTGGTACTACGTCCGTCGCTGCTGCTTGGCAACGTGACCGGGCGGCAATACGCTGACCGCTCGTCGTCGGTCAGTGTCGTCCAGAAGGCTCGCGATACAAAGGGAGTCTGAGTGGCCAACGCACGTTGCAAGAGGTCCCGCTCGGCGTCCAGAAAGGAATAGGTCAGAACGGTTTCATTTCTCGGAAGCGCTTTCATGTCTGTTTGATACCAACGAAGGCGCTGAGGCGCCAGTCGGGGGACACTCACGTCGCTGACATTTTGGCGGACACGCAAAGGCTGGGCCCCGAACCAACGGCACATTTGCCGCCCTTCCATCGCAGCCCAGATGTTCCGGAGTTCGACCAGATCTTGCTGCTGCCCTTCCGCGGGTGTCGTGCCTGCCGTCGCTGATCCGGCCGCCGTGGCATTGAAGACGTCCGACAATACGGAGACGCGATCGCGGAACGTCGCGAAAGAAACGAACGGAGGCAACGTGGCAGTTGGCACGACCGTTGGGATCGGGAAGCTGCGCGATGATGATGCCGACGACGCGTCGTTTGAGGGCAACGGTGCATTAACCACCATCTCATCATCGGAGCTTAGAATGCTTGCGTCCCGGATGTCACCGGCGGTCTCGATGGTGTCGATTGCGGATTCGAAGTAACCTGTCACCGTGGATGCACCATCTCCCAGCGTCAGGCCCGAGGCATCCGCGGTGCCCATAACGAGCTCGCACGGTGACGAATCAGGACCCGCGAGACCGCTGTGCATCGTCGCGCGCATCAGCGAACTGTCAAAGGTATAGACATCGGTTCCATAGATATCCCCCTTAAGCATGTCGCCTCTCGTCGGCGTCATTTTCAGCGGCGTCACGGATGGCGTGAATAGTGCCGCCAGTTCGCTCGTGGCGTTGATGCCGTCCAGTTGCAAGCAGCCGCCGCGTTGGAGCATCCATGCCCGTATGGAAGGAGAGTCCATGGAGCTGTATTCGGTGGCCGCGATCCCGACGACGCTGAGCATGAAGGCGAAGGTTTCAGCATACCAGAGACCCGTCCACGGACGCAGTAAAAAGGCCCTCCGTTGCCGCTGCCAGAAGTGCCGCCCGCCAATGAATCGCACCACGCGGTCATCGTCCGCCGTGCGGTTTAGGAGAAATTCGCGCGACCACAGCAGTCGGGTGGCTGTGGGGGAATCCACAAGTGCCGCCGAGGCCCCATCGGCAATCATTCCCGTTTCGGGATCGACGGCGTCGGTTGGCGGAGGAGGGGTCAAAACCCCCGCTGTCGCGGTGGCACTCTCACGTAGCACATTGCCCGCCTCTCCCCGCTCATCACAGCCAGCGGCGTTCGTCGCCGTCACCAGCATGGACGCGTTGGGCACGAAGGGCAATAATGTGACGGTATTCATGTAGGTGTAGAAGTCACTTCGAGGCGCGGTGAACCCACCCGTGATGACCGTAGTGGATCGGCTGCCTACCCACGAGTCCAATTGCGACAAGGCCGCGAACATCTCCACCACCATCGGCTGCGGAAATCGCCATAAGACTTCCGGCTCGCCGTAGAAATAGTCCGTGGGGTTGATCACACCGTCGAGCATGGATTTCACACGAGCTTGTCGGGTCGACGCACTGCCTGACACATCCATTGACGACGCGATGGTGTCCCCGTCGCGGCCGTTGGGGTCCGTCGCTGCTGCTGGTATCCCTGGGATTTCGTTTGGCCAGCGGCTGGGAGTCCCTAGCCAGTTTGTGTTCGGAATCCACGATCCCGAAGCCGGTGATGTCTGCGGACGGGTGGCTGCCGTATACCAAGCGGAGAGAAGCCATCGTAGCGAATTGGGAACGAAAACGTCGAGTGGTTCCGCGAAGGCGATATCGCTCGTGGAAGCCGCGGGGGCGGCGTTCATCAGCGGCGAACGAGCGGACCGCTGCTGCCCTTCTTCGGAGGCTGCCGCGGCCGTGGTCCCCGAGTAAATGGTGACGTCGTGCCACGCCGCCACGTTCAAGTTGGAACTTGAGGAAGACACGAAGTATCGTCGCGTCCCCGAACCGCAGCAAGACGCGACGGAGAGTGCGTCCACCGCCGCGACCGGGATCAGCACGCGCAACAGTCGACCGGGGACCAAGTCGTCGCTGTGCGGGCCGGCGTGAAAGGACGAATCACTAACGGAAAAGGTGCGTTGTGGCACCTGGGAGTAGACCGTGCCAAGGCCATGTAGGCGCTGCGAGAGCAGGAAAGGGGTATTCCATCGAGACGCATGCACCCACAAGCGGCGGTTGCTCAAGTGAAAAAGCGATCGTCCGACGATGGTCGTGGGGTCGTTCTCCTCCTCTTCCCAGGGACTCGGAAGGTAGAGACGATCCCGCCGGCGTCGGCGAGCGGCCCTTTCATTGCGCTGCGTCACATTTTTTTCTTCTTCGGCGTCGTCACGGTCCCAATCGGTGGGATCGTCTCGAAAGGAGTGCCACTCGCCCCGTTGCGGATACACACCCTGCCAGGAACGGTCGCTTAGTAATTGGAAGGATGGCAGTGAGCGGGACAATGACATCGAGCCGCTCACATTCGACGCATTCCGACCGCTCGCGAACCACCGCTGCCACTGAACCTTCGCCGCATCGTAGCTCCACAAGCGTCGCAAGTCGGGTCGCCGCACGGCAAATCCCGCTGTCGGGGGCAGAATTAACCCACTGTGGGCCGCCGCGGCCGTCACGGTGGTGTCGAGGCCGTAGTGGCCCACGGTGCCAGTGATTGCCCAGTTAATCCACTTCAGCTTGCTGAGGGAATACCCATAATTGTTGTGGCTTCCGTCCCACGACACCCACACCGGTATGGTGTACCGCTTGTCGGAAGGGCCATACTTGGCCGCCACCGGTGCCCGAGTGTACGGCTGGCTTCCATAGTTGAAGGTGTCCCGTGAGTCTGGCGGCAGCACCGAAGGACGCAGGCGCAAGACCGCCGTGGTGCTTGCAGCAACGCCTCCGTCCCTCCCTTCGGCCGCCGCCGGCAGTGATGATGATGGGGTCAATTCGGCACCACTCAGTATCACGTCGAGAGCCGCGCGGTAAAAAGAGTCCTCACGCGATCCTATCGGTTCCGTATCCGTCGTCTGCATTCGCGCCGTCTGGTTCAGCTCATCAAACAGTACGCGAGAACGGTCGGTGACGAGAACGCTCGACCGCAGCAGCTCAATCACGTCGTGAGGGCTCTCTTTCGACACGACGCGCATGAGGTCATCATAAAGCTGAAACCCGTCGTAAGGATCCGTGTCAAGCCAGGCAAGATCGAAGTCGGAGCTTCCACGAAATCCCAGGGATAGTCGACGACGCTCAAGGGAGCCGACCCCTGCGGCTTCGCTGGAAATGAGAGCGACCCCGCTTGCGTTGGAATACCGCAGCCACGCTGTTTCTGCCATCGCGATCAATTTGACAAGGCTGCTTTCGCCGTCGCGATGTAGAGCGCCCCAGGCCGCAAGCGACACTGAATAGAGCTGTTCATCCACCTCCGCAGTGACATCGGCAGCGATCTCGGAGGCGTTATCATCAAAGCCGCAGCGTCCGAGCAGGAACAACATGGCCGCGCGAGTCGACGCATTCAGACCTTCCGTTTCCGCACCCGCGAAGGGGCTAGCACCTGTCGTGCCCGGCGACGCGGTACCATTGTCACACCCGGCGGTCCACCGCCCATGTGAAACGTTGTCGCCGAGAAACAGAAATGAATCTTCGTCGCCCACTAGCCCTCGCAACTCGTACAGCGCACCCGACTTCGTTCGATCTCCAAAGTTGGTGGCAATCCCGGCCGTCGAAACTCTAAAAAACGGTGGTGGTTGCGATACTGGAAATCGGAGTGGCCATGGCTGCGCCACCACGTACGTGGCATCCCATAGATTGCTCATCGCGCCGTTCACTCGATCGGTAATCGCGGCTGTCGTTAGGTCCATCTCCAGCGGGTACGACGTGACCCCTAAACCGACACCCGCGCTATCGCCCGTCGAGAAGTAGAGATGCAAAGGTAGGTACATGACGGGGATCGGGATGCGGCACATATCGTACAGCGAACGATTTACCATCGCATCCGCCGCCTCAACGAACGACGCGTTTGGGGACGCCAGGACGGAATTCCCTGATGACCAATGGTTGTCTCGGGCCACTCGAAGGGCATCCAAATCGTTCTGATAATGAGCGGTTGTTTGGTCCTCAGCGTTGCCATCGCACTGGCCGAAGGTAACATTGTCGATGGTCAGGTAGCCATGAAGGAGGTGGTTGACGACCGTGAGGTAGTCGGTTGGCATCCGAAACGGAGCGGATATCGAATCGTCCTGCGAAAAGACGTCGCTCTCGTCATCCGTTGGAAAGCGAGTGGTCTTCGTAGCATTTTCCCTTTGCGATCGCCACCTCTGCCACCGCTGGCGCAATGCCCGGTAGCGCCACAGCGCAACGATGTTCCGGATTCGACCGCTGGCGGCGTTGTCCTTGAGGTCGACGTCAAGCAACGACGCCACTTCATCCCATGGAACCGGGTAGCTCAAGGGGCTGGCGACATAGTTTGGAGCTTTTTGTAAGGGCGAGACAAGCAGCGGCCAGCCATGATTGTCGCTTTGCAACTCTGCAATCTCAGACAGCCATTGAACATCGGTGGCCATCGTTGTGGAGTCGTTCGTCATTACGGTGGATGGCGGCGGCGGAACGAAAACGTATGGGGAAGGGGTCGTCGTGGCGTCGTGATCTGCGATGGTGGCGTTCCACGCGCTGGTGGACGTTCTCCAGGACGGCAGTGCAACCCGAAAGGTGGCCTTCGGCGTGTGCCGCCGACGGAAGAAGACGCTCTCGAGCTCCTCGTCGAGGGACATGTGGACCAGGGTGGGCCGCAGGTTGATACTCGGAAAACTGCCATGGGCATGGAGGCCCTGGGCGGCCAGCGCGGCCTGCGACATGGCGCGCTCACGGCTTCCAAACATGCCCCAGGACCGACTCAATAAGAGTGCATCACTCAAAACTTGTCCACGCATCAAATTGACATCAGACAACGACGATGAGGCCGGCGGCGGCGGGGTGGCGAATTGCTTCGCCTTCGCGAGTAAGTCCTCGAACATGAGCTTCATCCAGTTCGCCGCCACCGGAATCACCCCGCTTAAGTCCTGAGTGGCTGGGGTTTGCGACGATGCCGCGGCGAGCTTAACCCGTTCCAGGTCGTTCGGGTAATGCCGGCCGGCACTCGCCGTGATGGATGGGGGTAGGAGGGCGGGCGCTAACCAGTGGTTAAAGATGGCTGCGTAGGGTCGCCGAGTGTCGTCATAGCCGTCGACGAGCCTATCGGTGAACATCACCGACCACTCTCCAGGCAATAGTTCGTACGGGTCGGACCGTAATCCGAAGCCTGACACCGAGCCGGGAAGGAAGCGGGCGCATTTGGTACTGGTGGCGTTGCGAAGATGCCCCGGAATCAGCACAAAGTACAGCTGTCGAAAGTCGCCTGGGTGGATAAGGCCGTCATGAAAGGCACTCACGGCGGGCGATGTTCGCAGCGGGTGACGGATGGTTCCCACTGGAGGACCATACCTGAGATCGGCGTACGAATACGACGCGTAGAAGGAGTGATACGACGCGGGCAACTTCTGACGCCGATCTGTTTGGAAGTCGTTCGTCGGAGGTGGTCGGAGGGAGATGAACAACGACGCCGACACGGGACCTGCATCCAGTAACACGCCGTTCAATCTGGCAGTTCTCACGATGCCATTGCCATCGGACTCCCAATTCATTTCAAAGTCCACGCTGCCGCTTGGTGGCCTGACGTCAAGCACATCCGACCCAACCATGGCCTCGAGGCTGTACAGGTAAATGACAATAGTTTCGTGGGGCCTGGCAAAGCCCGCGTGGACCACGGCTAGGCGTAAGTTGGTTTTGGGGTGATACCAGCCGCCGCCACCCCACACCAACTCGGGGGACGCCTCCGTGGTCGCAGTCACAACGACCGCGCCCCCACGGCGGCTGACGCCGTTTGGACCCGAATGGCAGTCGTAATCGCAAGGGCGAGGCCGCGTCCCGTCGGGCTGAACGACCGATGAAAGGTCGGGCGCCGGTTGCGCCATCGCGACCACCATGCCACTAAACAGCCACGGGCACGTGCTCTCGTCGATCACGCTTAGGGGCCCGTCACCGGTGCCCGTTGGCCCCGCCAGGTCGCTGAACAGCGAGTAGGTCCACTCAGACGAGGCCTCTGACCACACACCCGCGCACACGACGCCGTTGGCATCCTCACACGGCCATGGAACTCTCTGAAGCGTCCCACCCTGTCGCGCAAGCGTTACTCGCAACGGGCGACGCTCGTGATGCTTCACAAAGCCGGCATGGACGGTGACCGTGCTCATCGGCGGGCTGTCGGGATAACGCTGTGTGTCTCCAATGTTTTCTTTTCTCCGGAGCACATAATTGCCGTTGACGGCCCACGGCCATGAGCCACCCACGAAGCCCACGTGCCCCGGGATGAGCATCGTGTAGTTCTGCCGCTTCATTCCGGATACCCACTGTGGTAACGCGCAAGGGGGCGGCGGGGTGGCGAACGACTTGGACAACATGATGTTGTATCCACTGTTCTTCTTGTCCGCCCAGTCGAGCTTCCCCCGGATGCGCGAGAGGATGCCGTTCTGGTGGCTAATGAGTGAACCCATGAGGGTGTCACCAAGGTACGAAAAGTCCAGATTCATGTGCACGTAGACGGAATATGTGTCGTTTAGCGGTCCGTAAGGGACATATCCCATTTGGATGGCAGCGAGGCGAATGTCGCTGTCGCACTCGTAAACTACGAGGCCACTGACATAGGGCCACTGCTGTGAGCCTTGTCGGGGTGGCATGGGTCCCATGAGGTCCACTCTGACGACCGATGGCAACGCGGTTGGCGGCGGCCATACCGTGTTGCTTGTCAGCTGGAGGATGTTTCGTTCAAAATGACTCTGTTCCAACGTCGGAAATCTGGACACCGCATAAGCTGACATGTAAGCAAAATCCCTGGTGTATCCCTCAGACGAAATGCCTCTCCTTGTCGAACCAAGAAATAGTCGCCAGCCGGGAACGGGGTAAACGTATATTGTTCGCGGCCGTGGATGTTTCGTCGTCCGTAGGGCGCCCGCGTGGATCGCGGCGAGGCGTAGGTCCGAGTCGTAAGAATACACGTCCGTCCCGCGAAGAACGGTGATGGCATTTGTGACGTGATCCGCGAGATCAATGGTCACCGGCGTCGGTGGGCATAAATAACCAGTCGTCGTCGACGTTACCGTTTGCCGCCAGGCCGTGGAGGCGGTTTGAAGCTTGCCGTGCCACGTTCCATATTGCAGCGTGGCTCTCATGGCCCCGTCCAACGCTTGATAGCGCTGATAAGGATTGATCGGAATTTCATTGTCGAGCGAGGTCACGAAAAAAGCGGGTGCCGAAGGGGGCCGCCCTGCGGTCGAACCTCCCCACATGCGGAGGCTCCCTTCCCAAATGGAACCAAGGTCGTAGATATACAGCGTCGTCGGCACCCACAACCGCAAATGGCCCCGTTGGACAGCTGCCATCGAAATATCTGAATAAATGGAATGCGGCGACGATCCCCACATCTCGCCATAGCCGGTCATTGACGTCAAGATCACATTGGGAATCGTGTAGCGCACCGGGCGGGGCCAATAGGCGTTTTGACCCATCCCCTCTGTGTTCGGATGGCCACCCTCAATCCAGCGTGGGTAGGGCGGCAGACGTACTGCCGGGCGCGCGCAGCTGTAAGAGGCATCGTAGTGCTCTTCCTGCGTGGGAGACGTCATGTTGAGGCCCGATGGCCCACCCGTCACGGCGTCGTAGGTCACGTTATAGCCATAGGCGAACGTCTCCATGAGGGTCGACAAATCGCGACTCATCAATATGGCCACGCGGGTTCCACCGATTCCCAAGTCCCAAGCGCCACTCTGGATCCCATTCAACGACATTGCGAAAAAGTAGCCGCGGCCAGGCATCAATCGAATGTACACGCGGCCGGTTTCGTTGTACCGCAGCAATCCGCTGTGGGCCACGACGCGTGTGAGATCGCTCCCGACCCAGTGGCCGTGATGGGGGATCCCTACCAGCGTCGAGCCATAGCGTTGATAGTTGGTCGCGCGGAGCTCCAAGGAGAGGATGGGGTACGAAGAAGCAACGTTGGGATGGAACGTCACCTGTGAACCATTCACATGCTTAATGGGGTGTTCCGTGATCAATACGGAGGTGTAAACGCCCCGGCGACGAGGACGAACGCTGCTGTCGAAGGTCGTCGTCGTGGTCGCATTGTCAAACGCTGGCGCGGTGGCGTTGGTGATGCCGGACGAGTTCGTGACGTTCGTGTCCCCGGTGCCAGTGGTGGTGTTCAAGCTGGAGTCTTGTGACGTCTTGTTGGCATTCTTCTTCTTCTTCAAGTACTGCTCCAAAACCCTTTTTCCACTGAAAGAGAATTCCTCATCCTCGGCGACCACGACGACGCTGTACGACGGTTGCGACACACCGCTGTACTCCGATATCATGTCATAACAACCAGTCGATGAAAATAAGGGAATAGCGGAGACGTGAGGGTTTCCGGAGTTCGGAATCACCGGCGAAGGTGGATAGTGCACGACCACGACGCGCACACGGTCGCCGAACACGACTTGGCAGCTATGCAAGAGAGCGAGGTCGATGGGCGTGTTCAAGCTGTATCGCAAGGTGCCCATCAAGACGGTATCTTTTGGCCACGGTTGTTGGAGCGGGCGGACGTCGATGACGGCGGACTGCAGATCCGCGAGTCGCAGCGTCGCGGGCTCCACGAACGGGTTCAACGACAACACGAGCGGTTGGCCGCCATCGGAGCCGCCACATAGATAGTCAAAATTCTGCGACCCGACAAACTTGGAGGCGTACGTCGCCGTTGGATCCGTGTACACGAAAAAGACGGCTAACCGAGATGAATTCAGTCGCAGTAGGCCCTGATGATAGGCCGCCACGGTCAGGTCGGTGGCGTGGTGGTACTTGCCCGTTCCGATACACCGGCCGCTCGGCAAGGTGTACGCCCTCAAAGACACGCGCAAGGGGAAGATGGAGGGCGGACGTGGCCTTGGGGGGCTACTGCCATCCGGAAACATGCCAGCGAAGCTAACCCAGTGAGCGAGCGGACCCGCGAACCACGTGCCAGTGGACGTGGTCGTCAGCTGACTGGAGCCACAGTCTGCTTGCATCGCACGCGAACGCAGCTGCACGATACTCGCTGTCGTTGGATCTTCAGATGGTTCGTTGCTGTCGCTGCCAAAATCGCCCCAGCCACCTTCGGAGTCACGGCGCGGCCGAACCCACGGCCCGTCATCTAGGCCACCCAGTTGTGCGAGCGTCGAATTTGCCAATGCCGATGCCTCCACCTCGACGACTGCAGCGTCTGCTGACGTTGAATTGCCATTTGAAACCTCCCCGACGCTAGCATTGACGATCAGCGCCGCCGCCGCCGCGCGTCGAGTCGCAAACGCCCGGGCAGCGCTGCGCGTCACATTGGACGGCAGATTGCTCCCCACGCGCACGTGATAGGTGTGCGACACCTTCGACACGTAGAACACATCGCTGACGTTGCTCCACGTTGAGGAGACGTCATCCATCGTCGAGCCGAACACCACCGCGGGGACGTTCCATCGCACGTAGTGCAACGAAATGTCGATCCACTCCAAGTAGCGAGCGAGATTCGCATGCCGCGCCACGAGCGAAATTTCACTCCCGGAAACGGAATAGTACGTCGTGCCGACCACGCGTCCGATGGACGGATTAGTGAGTCGCACGCGCAGCGTTACTCGATCGGCATAATCGAACCATGGTAAAGGGGTTGGACTCAACGACACGCGAAACCCTCTCGCCGGTGCCGTCGACGCGCGAGACAAGATGGAGTTGTTGTGTAAGGAGTAGAATATTGGAATCATGTCAGGGAACACGTGGACCCATACGATCACAGGAACGCCGAGCTGATAGATCAGACCCGCGTGCCAGGCGGCCAAGGCCACGTCGGAGTTATGGTGATAGATCCCTGCGCCAAT
>ERZ1292630.3130-Hain-H41-02um-R3-3130-length-14795-cov-8_pt1 | contig 14795 bp, 5 predicted proteins | sample MGYA00564408_ERZ1292630 | MGnify/ENA primary metagenome ERZ1292630 (study PRJEB36523, sample SAMEA6512641) | groundwater metagenome | collected 2019-01-08 | study: AquaDiva: Metagenomics assemblies of 32 groundwater samples | reverse complement strand
GAGTAGGCGCTCTCGCGCACCAATACACGTGAACAGTGTGCACCGTACGTGACCACCCCCTTCCCCCCTCCCCCGACGGATTCTGTTGGTGGGCCCTCCTTCAGATGGCTCATGGCTCCGTATAGTGAGGTTCCCCGCCGAAACGAGCCCATGCAGGGACCACACCTCCTTCCTTCCGTCCCTCCCCCTGTGGCGTATCCATTTTCTTTCCTCCGTGTCGCGGACCGCGAGGACCATTGTTGCGTGAGCTGCGAGAGCGCGTGACGGCTCCCCCCGTTGATTATGTTTCCGTTTACCGAGCCGCGCCAGGGTTACTTTGGTGCTGTTGTTTGCGGCCGCCCGCGTCACAAGGTCGCCTGATCCTCTCCTCTCCCCCCCATATTTTGGGTTCCCATGACGGAGCCTTGCAGCGCGATTGTGCTGCGCAAATCTCTGAGAAGGACAGCGGTCGTTTTCTTCACAGCGATTGCCATCATTGCGCTCACGGCGGTGTTCGCATGGCTCGTGGGATCGGGCGTCTTACTCAACGCGTCCACTGCGTTTCTCCAGCCTGGCACTTGGACCGCCTCGAATGCAAGTGACACCGCCGCGTCCACTACGACGCCAAGCACGACGACGCCAAGCACCCTGTTTTTTGACGGAACCGCGTTGCTCACATTCGCGGCGACGGGAGACGTGGCCTCGCTGGCCGGTACGCGGACGCCCGGATCGACCCTGCCGCTCCGCCGATGGCATGCGCTTGTGTCGAGGCGCGATGCCACAGATCGGCCAGCCAGTGCCGCGGCGGCCATCGATGGCCCCGCCTCGGTGCAAACGAGGTATCTTCACAGCTTACCTGCATCCGCATCGCGCAGTCGACGGTCCAACTCGTCCACGTGGCAGCGGCAGTGCGTGTCCCGCTTATCTCAGGCGGTCGCCTGCGTCAGCGCGGTCATCGCCGCGGCGGACATGGACGGAAGCGAACCAGCCGTGCTGGTACCGTCCATTCCCCTTCAGCGCCTCCCCACGGCTCAGGGGCCTATCATCGGGGGAGCGGTGGGCCATGCCGTGGTGCGTGGCATGGGCACATCGGATGGGCGGCGAGGCGTTAACTCATGGACGGCGGTCGCATCGTGCCTTGAAAATGCCCTCGACGTCACTCTGCTCCAGGCAGATCTCGCAGGGGCCCCAGCCACCACGGCGCGAGGACCGGTCAACGGCTCCACCAAGCGCAGTGTCGCGTTGGCGTCGCTGTCGCTGCTGTCCTTCCAGGGGTTCCCTACCACGTCCCAGGGGCTCACGACGCAGTACCAAAATGCCGTCGTTCTCCCGCAGCTGGCGCTTGCCGTCAGCAGCGGCGCGTTGGCGAACACGTCGCTCCCCGCGGCTCAGTTGGCCATGTCCACGTGGTCCGACGTCCTCAACGACGCGTCGTTCACCACCACCACCACCGCGCGGCGACCATCGATCACCACAAGCGGCGGGACGCTTGTGTCTCCCATTTCCGAGAGGAGCCTCATTCAGCTGGTGACGAGCCGCGTCAATCTGTCCGCCGCGGCAGGGAGTCGGTACGTTGACCTCGTCTCCATCATTGGCGGTGTCGTTGTGGAGCTCACCGACGTGACGGATCAGCATTCCGCGGCCGTCGCGGGGGAGCGCCGCATCGCGTTTCGTTTTCTGGGAATGTGTGTGGGTGGCGAACAGCGAACCAACCCACTCTGCAGCGGACCGCCGAGCACGCTGGGCGACGCAGGGTCGTCGGCAGCCACTACGTGGCTGCTCGGTGGCGTGGGCATAGTCGGTTCGATGGGCACCCTGTGCACTTCGGCGTCACAGACAGACCCCTCGGCCGCAGGAAGTTGCGGCGTGCCCGTTTCGGGTCCGACCATCTCCGCGGACGTTGCTCAGTTTGACATTCTGCTTGCTGTCCAACCGTACCCGGCGCTTTACATTTGCGCAGCCGCGGCGATCCTTCTGGGGGCAGGAACGCTCTTCGCTCACGAAATGTCTCACCATGCCACGGTCGAGGCAGAGAGAGCAGCCGAACGGCCCGTCGTGCCTGTCACTCCCAGATTGACAGCCGCATCTCAGCATGCCACGCAGGCGCCGGCGGACGCCATCGTCGCGGTTGGTTTGTCTTTAGGTCAGAGTTCTTCGTCGCCTCACGCGTCCCCGTACACCGCGGACAGCCACGTGCCAATCACGGACGACGACGACGACGATGCGCTTTTCAACATTCCGACGGAGCAAACCCGCGTCACGCCGGCGACTGTCGCGGCGGGCACAACGGAGAGCATGCGGCACGCCTTTGCAGCCGACGACGACACCAATCTCGACGCCAGTGCGACCTACGTTGCGGTCGGTGCCAACCGTGGTGGGCGCCCTCCTGCCGCGTCCCCCCGCGCCCAACGCAGCGCCTCCGTGTCGGCCGCCGCCGATGCCGACTTCGAGGCGCCCGAGCGCTCTACGATCGCCAACGAAGAGGACGTCCGCGCCAGTTGCGGATTAACCAACTTCGCGCAAGGCAGCGTGGTCGCATGCACTTGGGAGTACCCGACCAGCCTTGTGGCGGCCATGAGCGACGCGTCAGTGTCCAATTTTCTTGGCGAAGGGCAAGATGCCGTCAGCTCGTTGCTTCGGCAAGCCACGACCCCCGCTGGCGGAGGAGGCGCGCTCGTCGCCCTCGAACGAGGGGGCACGTCGGCCGTGCTTTTTCGAACGAGCAACCACTCGCGTTCCGCGATAGCATTGGCCCTCAAGGTGCAAGCGGCATACTCCCAGTTTGTGACACAGCGTCACGCGGCGTTGCAATCGCAACACGGCGAAGGCCAAGATGAAGTGCCGTCATTGCCGTCCATGCACATCGTGGTGTGCGCTGGGACCGGCATTTTGGCATCTCATGGGGCTCGCAGCGACACCTTTTCGCTTGTGGGAGAACTGTCCGACTTTGCGACCGCGCTGACGTACTTGGCGCGCGAGCAGTTGCATTTACACATTGCGCACGAAACCCAAGAGGACACCGCCTCGCGATCGACGACGACTGCCACAGCCACCACCACGCAGGCTGGCCACGTGTACCGCACGTCAAGGTCAGCTCCGCTCCACTGCGTCATTCTGTGCGACGACGTGGTGGCGTCCGCGCTACAACCCCCCGAGACGGGTAAGCTGACCGTGGCCGTCGGCGCTGCCAATGCGCAGCGTCTTCCAGCGGTGGCATACCCCGTGACGATCGTGGATCGTCAGTCGCTTTCGCCCGCTTCTGCTGCGACGACGATGGGCCCCACGTCAGGCGGCTCATTCGGTTCCCTCCCCGAAAGGGAATTGCCAGCGGGCAGCGATGGGTTGCCTTCGTTGCTAACAGGATTGTCGCTGACGAGCGGCGGTGCCGCTCCCACGGTGGCGCTGCTTGCTCCCCGCGCCGAGATCGTTCCGGTTGTGATTTCCCGCGTGCTGCCGACGAGCGGACCACCAACGTCCCTTGCGCAGGAGCCCAATGTGCTGCGGATGTACCGCAAAGCCTTTTTCGATGCTCATCGCCGGCTCCGGGAAGACAACAACCCACTATCCGCCTTCGCGGTTGAAGGTGTCGCCGACGCGTTTAAGCCTCTCATCGACACGCTCGATCTGGCGGTCGACAAGAAGGAAGGCGCTGCCATCACGGCTCCAGAAGCTCTTGTCCCGCCTGCGACCATCGCTTTCACGTGGAAAGACGTCCCGCAGCTCGCGGGCGTACCTTACTTCGTCGTGGACGTGATGGCCGAGCTTCAGGAGCGACGCGTCGAGGCACGTTGCATCGCAAGCTACGGCTCGCAGACCAGCACGGACAGCCACAACAACGCCTCGGTGGCACAGTGGGTGCCCTTTCCCATCTCATTCACGCGATGGGAGGCGTTTCCCGGAGGGCTCATGCTCGGCGGTCGCAGCGCGAGTGTCGTCACGAGCTCCGTCGTTAAGAGCAGCGCGGTGGGTACACCCGTCCGGTTGCACACGCCGGCGACGGCGCCGCAGGGACACCACAGCCTGGGCGAAGTCACAGGCGTCAGCTGGGGCAGCGACCAGCGTGGTGCGGTCGCCGACGGCGGCGCCAGTGAGGATGGCTGGAGCGGGGCGCCGTCGACAGGAACGGAGTCGCTCAAGCTGGATGGCGAACTGCTCGAAAAGGAAGTAGAAGCCCTGCTGAAGGTCATGGCAGAGGAGGCCGCGCGCAGGCAGGCCGAGGCGGAACGGCTGGCTCGCGAAGAAGCCGACCGCCTCGCCGCCTTAGCACCCAGCGAGCCTGAGGAGGAGGAGGGATTCAGCCTGTTCTCGTTCGTGCCCGTCGCAAAGGCACCCGACCTTCCTCTCGCGAACAGTAAGGAGGCAGGCGCCACGGACCCGGCTGCGTCCGAGCCGCGGTCGTTCACCGATCGCCGCGGCAACCAGTGGTACCGCTCGGAGAAAGTGCTGGGCAAGGGCGCCTTCGGCAACGTGTACCTTGGGATGGGCCCCGAAGGCGAGTACATCGCCATGAAGGTCGTACCCATTGTTGCCGCGAGTAGCCAAGAGTGCCGCAGCCTCGTCAAGGAAATCCACCTTCTCGTGCGCTTGCGCAGCGACACCGTCGTGCAGTACTTGTCCAGCGGCGTGGCGGGCAACTTTCTCGTGATCGTGATGGAATGCATCGGCGGCGGGTCGCTGATTGGGACCATGAACCTCCACAACTGCATCCCCCGCGACGCGCTGAAAATGTACGTCAGGGACATCCTCCTGTCCCTGCAGTATCTGCACGCCAAGGGAATTGTCCATCGCGACATCAAGCCGCACAACGTGCTGCTCACAGAGTCGGGCAAGTGTAAGCTGGCCGACTTCGGCGCCGCAACGTACATCGCGCGGACAGCCGGCGGCGAAGTGTCCGGTGATATCGTGGGGACGCTCCTCTACATGTCCCCCGAGGCCTGTGCTGGCAACCTTCACATGCGCACGGACATTTGGAGCCTCGGAATCATGATCGTGCAGCTCGCGACGGGCCAGCTGCCGTACCACCCCGCCGACGTGGCCCTACCGTTCGCGATCCTCCACCGCCTGGGGAAGCAGCCCGACTACCGCCCTATCCTGCCCGACAGCTTGGATGCGCAGCTGCGCCAGTTTGTGATTCGGTGCCTCGAAATGGACGCCGATCAGCGCCCTTCAGCATCGGAGTTGCTGTCGGACCCGTTCCTAGAAGGCGTATCGAAACTCGGTTCCATTTGACATGGACATCCGCATCGTGCGGTGCTGAGGTGGCGACGAGCGGTGTCGTTTCCCATCCTCCAACTTCCGTTCTTCTCTCTTTGATCTAGTTCCACGCCCCTTGTGTTGTCGGCCCTGTGTTATTGTCGGCCACACGGTTCTCCCCCGTGTCCATCTATGTCAACAAAGTCGGCACACACACAGTAGAGATAGTGATCCCTCCCAATCCCTCGAAACCGCCGAATCCCTTGGCAAACGCGGCCTCGGCGCTCCCCCCGTCCTCCTTCTCCGGCATCAGCTCTTTTCCCTCGATGGTTGCGTGGACCTTGAAAGATGTGCGCGTGTCATTCTCCTTGTGGTTGTTCGCGGCACCTCCCCCCCCCCTCCCCCCCGAGGCAGCTCCCTTTCACACTCTCTGTCTCTCTCTCCTCTCTCCGCTGCGCGGACTAATTGCCGAGTGTTCTGCCGCTCACCTTTTTCATCAATGTCCAAGACCATTGTATTCGGCGCGATCGCCACAGTGGCCGTCGGAGGTGCGATTTTGGTGGGCCGCCGCTGCTGCCACAAACGTGACGACGACGACGAAGCGCAACTTGCGACGCTTCGACCCACGAGCCAGCCGTCCGCGACCGCACGTGGCGAGGTCGATGTTGCTCGCCGCGCGGCCACCACCATCGGCGGGGCAGCGTCGCCTCCGACCACGACCGACACGATGGAGACCATGCACAGCCAAAGCACCACCTTCATGCAAGACTACTCCTTTTCCGCTGGCGATGGCTCCGCTGGAGACGCAGGGGGCCAGGAATCCGTCAACGCGCAGGGCATGACGGTGCCTGATGCGCACGGGGTTGTGCACTTCCCGCAACTTGGCTTGCACTGGAAGCTGGCGAGTGGCTGGATCGCCCATGAGGACGCGGCGCCCGTCCCGAACGTGGCGATGGTCCAGCTGGCAAAGATGGAGTACATTGAGCGCATCCAACAGCAGGGCATGCAAGCGCAAATGATGGCCCCGGTCGTCCTCATCGGCGTCGAGGACCTCTCCAACGAAGGGCTGGACATGGATGAGTTCCGCCAACGCACCGAGCAGGTCACGAAGCAGCAGTTGCTGATGATGACCGGCGGGCATTTCCAGCCCACGGTGGTCTTCGATGGCCCGCTCAGCATCGGCCCCTTCACCCATAGCATGGAATTCCAGCTGAAGACGCCCTTTGCAGAGATGCGCATGCTGAACGCCATGACGTTGGTGAACGGCATCGCCTACTGCATGCGCGTGATGGCCGCTGACGCCGACTTCCGCGCCGTCAAGCACGACGCCACGACGATGATGCGCGATGCCAGAATCGAGCCGCTGCCCGTCAAGGAGCCGTTTACCCGTTGGTCTTACCTGGACCTCACCACCACGCGCGCGCGCGTCCACATTCCAACCAACTGGTGCGAGGCGGGAACCGCCACCGTGAATGCCAGCACGTTGTTCGCCCTCAAGACCACTAGTTCCACGCGACCGGAGGACTTCATCATTTACGAGACCGAGGCCCTCGAACGCGTCGCCGACGTCGCCACTTGGCGCCCCAACGGCGAGCCCACCACGGCCGATGGCGTGACCGTCACCAAGTACAAGGACCGCAGCAACATCGACCGTCGAGTCGCGAAGGCAGGCACCACCGTTCTAGTCGCCGCGAGCCCCGCTGGCATCGTCACGTCCGACGACGTTCTGCGCGCCGTCGTGCGCTCCGTGCGCGTCGTTGCAGCCGACGGACTACGCGTCCGGTTCACCTGTGAACGCATGGGCTGCGCCTTCGACATGGAGGCCTCCGGTCGCATCCTGGAAAGCCGCATCGCCGAGCGCACCGCGACGTACATCCCGAGCGGCGCCATGTCGCCAGACGGGTCGCAGGACGGCCCCATGCTCACGCTCCGCGTCGGCGACCCGTCGAACGACACGGACTGCCGGGCGACACTCGACGAATGGATGGCTCGCATCGAGTCCGAGTCGGAGGGGTCGGACGGCAGCATCCAGGACCTCAAGCGCGAGAAGGTCAACGGCCGGGACTGCGTGACGTTCGTCAACAAGGACATGGTGGAGGTCGGCCCCAGCCAACGTGAGGAGCGGTACGCCAAAGTGATCATCTTCCTTGTGGGCATCAAGACCATCATGCTGCGGTGGGAGGCGGCGTCGGGTGTGTTTCAGCGCTCGCAGCGACGGCTGAAGAGCCTCCTGGACTCCTTCACCATGTCATAGGCATTCGACGACGAGGGGGGACCCCGACCGGCAGACTGCTCCCTTTTCCCCCTCTGATTCCCCCTTTTGTTAACGACCGGCAACCTGCCATCTCTCAGAAATGCGCCGCCGCGGCAAGATTGGTTGGTCGTCGTGGTGTAGGGGGCATCGCCGGCGTGGCTGAGACAGGGGCAGCCCTCCCATCCTCGACCGGACGATCTAACGCGCGATGTGCATCCTTCCGCGATAAACGTGCGAGAGGGAGGAAGCTTGTGTCTTTGTCACTGCTGGTTCTCCTAACTCCCTCCTTCCTTTCGCTGCTTTCGTGCCACCCGCTTGATGGCTCTGCCATGCCACGTCCACATTGTGTGCTCCCCCTTGCGCCTCTGTGTGCTTTAACAAGCAAAAGGCCAGCCAACACGCATCGTTCGTTCAGCAGGGTTGGATGTCCGTCCATTTGCCGGCCGGTCCGTATCGCTGCAGTGTCTGCGGCGTCGAGGTGCAGGGCGCCCTCAACTGGCAGCAACATCTGGAGGGAACGAAACACAAGAAAAAGGTTGAGGCTCAACAAAAAGGAACCGCCGTTGCGGCCGATACGAATTCATCGACGACCATCAACGCTGCGTCCAAGATGCTGCCAGCCCTCGGCGAGTCGAAGCCGGCCAATCCTCCGGTGGCCGCCGCGGAATGGGTTCACGCGGCACCAGTCTCCGATCAGGTCGCGCCAGCGTGGCCCACCCTCAGGGTATGCACGTGGACCGTGATGACGACCACCGAGCCGGCCGCCGCCCGGCCTCTTGCCACGCGGCCATCGACCGAAGCAGCGGCGTCGCTGGACGCGCACGTCCTGTGCCTACAGGGGGTACTGGCATCGTCCAAGGCCTCGACAACAAAAGGCCTCAAAGCGCCGACGAACGCACGCCAGTACTTCACAGAGTGGGACGATAAGCCGGTTTGGTGCCCCGTGCGTGGCTGCGAAACGGTGCTGGCGATCGCCATGGACCGTGGCGCATCGGCATCCGAGCGGACGGCCGTGGCGGTCGCAGACGACGACGCGGAGCAACGAGGGGACCCAACACCGCAATGGTCGCGGTTCGAAGTGGTTGAAAGGAAGTCGGTGTCCTTGGGGCACCTTTGGCTGTCGCACAGAGGAGCCGCGCACGGGTGCGCAGGCGTTCTCTCCAGCGCGGACTCAGCCTGGACGTCGTCTCCGACCATTGTGAACGAAAGCCGGGCGTTTGCGGTTCGGTTGAGGTGCAGCAAACGCGCCCCTCCCGACGGAAGCGATAAAGGCGGTCCAGTCGACCTCTGGGTCGTCAACGTCGCGCTGCCGTGCCATTTGCCTCCGTACGTTCAGTCCGACTTGGCTTGCTGCTTGCGCCAGTGGCTGACCGACATTTTAAGTGGGCAAGGATCCTTGCACGACACGTCGATGTGCATTGTCGCGGGGATGCTACAAGTGGACAGCGCTGCCGTACGAAGCGCGCTGTTTGCCGACGCAGGCGGCCGTGAATTGCGGTACACATCTGCCGTACCGTTGGTCACGCGACGCGCCCTGCGCTTGCCGCCTTCGGTTGCCGATGCACATCACGGCGTGCAGCGACAAGTACTGCTGACGCTGCCTGCCGGGTCACCCGAGTGGACGGAAGGAGGGTCGTCGACGTTCGCGTTGCGCGCGATGCTGTTGCCGCCTTCTCTACTCTCGCTGCTGGGCGATGAGTGGCGCTTCGAGCTGCCCACCGGCGGGCCTGCTCCAGGCGCATCCACCATGGCGCCGCGGACTCGGCGTTCGCTCGTCGATTGCTCGAATGTAGGTGTGCCGCGCAAAGTTCGGAGGTCAGCGACAGACGATACCGCTGCGGCATACCTCCGCTTTTCTCTGACGAGAACGGACGTTGTCTTGTCCGCGCAGTGCCCGTGGCCTTCTCGCGTCGCGGTGCTCTCGTTCTTTCGCGAGCCGCCCGTGTCCATCGATGTGCTGCCAGCGCTGCTTAGCCAAGTACTTCTGGAGTGGGAATCGCAGTCCCCGTTCGGCCGCTGTAGCGGAGAGAGCGCGTTGCGCGAAGGGGCAGACCGACCCGTTGTGTCGTTGACCTCGGCCCTGGTGGGATACCGCAAGGCGTGCCGGCGCCGCTTTCAGGCTGCGCGAAGCGCCGAATCCCAAGCCGCACGTCCCGGTGGTGAGCCCAACGAGGCACCTCCGACTCCAACGCGCGGTGCTGGCCCACTGCCGTGGCATTTCTTCGTGCAGCTGGCGCCATCAGCCCTCCGCGACACCATCGCCAATGACGTCGCCCGACGCTGTGGCCCCCTCATGGGGCCCGTCGTGGCACCCACCGACGTGCTCGCCTTGCATGCGGCGGCGGACAAGCTGCTGCTTTTGGGATCGGACGCCGATGCAAAGAGCGGCGCTGCACCGAGCGGATCGGTGCAGCAGTGGCGAACCGCCTGGCTGAAGCAGCCGCCCGCAACATCATTCACGCACCCAAGTGAAGGGCCGCGACCGGACCGCGAACCAGCGCTGGCCGCCCCATCAGCATGCGGATCACTCGGTCAACAGGAGAGAGTGTCGCTGACAGTTCGCCACGACGAAGATGGCCCGTGGTTCAATGTGTGCCGGAGATGGCATGACCGCCTCGAATACGGCTGCCCATCCGGCATTCTCGTCGTCACGCCACTGTCGGAAAAGGCCGAAGGGCACCAGGGAAACTTCTTGTGGCCCACCCCCGAGCGATTTTGGGTGCTTCCCGGTCTGTCGGAGTTGGCCGTGCAGCGGCGGTCGGCGGACACGATGCAGGCCCCGACGGCACTGCTTCCGTCCCTTGATTGGCCCTCCGCCTATCTGCCGTTGTGCGTCGAATTTGCTCTTCACAGGTCGCCCCCCGAACCGCGGCAGTAGTGCCTGACACATCATTGCACGAGGTTTGTCCCGCCCGGGCCGTGCCGCCGTTTGATGGACCGTCCAACACCCTCACCCCCTGCGTGGCCGGGACGCTGGTTGTGACCTCTCTTGACCACCATGCCTGCCCATACGTTGTCTCCCCTTCAATAATCGTCATACCGCTCCATCCTACCCACACTTCAAGTCAACCAGTGCAGCGCGCACCCATGTCATCGAACGCGATCGCGGATCGCGACCGCCTGATTGCCGACCTCCTGGGCAAGGTGCCTCCGCCGTTAAAGCCTCGGAGCGAAAAGGAAGCGTTTCGTGCGTCATACGCCTCGTCGCTGGTGACAGGGGTGGCCAAAAAAACCCTTCCTCCCGCGCCGCGGCATCCGGCATCAAAGTTAGAGGCAGCATCAGCGACAACCTCCCACACCGCCTCGCTCGCGCACTACAAGGAGCTCGTCGCCCTGCTGCGGCAAGCGGCGATGACGGAGCATTCGCTGATGTGCAGCTACTTGTACGCGGCGTGTAGCATCAAGACACTTCCGAGCGAGTTCGCCGATCCCGTGCGGGGGGCCGCTCAGTTCGAAACCGCTCGCACCACGAAAGCCAGCCTGCTGCGGGTCGCGGTCGAGGAGATGCTCCACCTGCATTATGTCAACTGTCTTCTTCGCGCGTTGGGGGAGCGACACGAGTTCGGCTTACCACCGCGCGACAAGGCGGGTGCGTTCCTGTTCCCAGATTGGCACATCCACGTCGATGGCGCCTGCGATAAAGGCACCCGCGTACCTCTGCAGAAGTGCACCGCAGAGCAGCTGGACCGCTTTGTGGTGTATGAAGCCACCGATGGCGTGCAGGCCTGGCCTAGCGACAAGCGGCACGACTGCGCCGTACGCATTCACCAGTGGGAGACGCTGCTGCACTGCGCGCAGACCACCCGCATTACGTCCGTCGACGGACAAGGCAACACGACGGTGACGAGCCCCGACAACATTGACGAGCCCCTCACGATGGCGCTCTACGGCCTCTACGCCGGCGAGGCGCCTCCCCCAGCCGGCGCGGCTCAGTCATCTCTCGCTCCTGCTGTCTGTGCGCCGCCCGACGCAGCGTTCCATTTCCAGTCCATTGGTGACTTGTACATGCAGGAGATCCTCCCCCGCTACCGTATGGCCCACGCCCACGGCTGGATGGTGGTCAACAACAAGGACTTTGCCAACGAGCTGCAGTACGATTCCGTCGACGGTCGCCTTCCGTTCAATCTCACGACCAATCGAGCGAAGCGCTATCAGGAACAACACGACGCCAACGTGACGACGTTGATGCACTACGAAGGGATGATTCAAGAGATCGTCGAGCAGGGAGAAGGCTTCCAGGACGTCGACACGAAGGTGACTGACTTTCTCGCAACATTTCCTGTCTCGATGGCTGGCGTGCGTGCCTATTTAACCGCGGCAGGTGACGGCCTGTCCCCCAACCAACGCGCCTGCCCGATGTCACCCAAACACAAGCAGACAGCCCCGTCCAAGGCACTCGAAACCGGCAGCGCTACGGACCTCCCGCTCGCGGACTTTGGCGAGCTCCGCATGAGTCACCTTTACTCGCACGCTCGCAGCTACGGCTTTGTCGCCAACGAGACGCGCTTGAATCCAACCTTCGCATGCCACCGCGCCGATCTCCCCGTGCACGACGACTGCCCCACGCTGGCGACGCTGCGAGGTGCGATCGCGCGGCAGTTCAACGTCGTGTTCATGATCATGCGCATGTGGCTGGGGAGGATGTACGACACGGACGACTGGTACGCCGACGAATCGCGGCGGCGTACCATCGAGAATGTGGCGACGTGGCCGCTGATGTCGCTGGGCATTCGACCGCTGCTGGAGATCGCTGCCATGTTCGGCGCCGCCGAAGGTGCACAGCTTTTCCGCGTCGGCCGCGATGATTGCGCAGACCAATACCTGCCCTCCGACAATCAAGAAGCGCTCGCCCTGCATCGCTCCATTTACGCGCCGCTGCATACGCAGGAGCACAACAAGTACTGCGACCAACTGGCTCTCTTGGCGCTGACGACGCAACGTCGTTGGGTGCGAACGATGGCCAGTGGCATTTCCGCGCTACCGCCGACCGCTCTGCCTCAGCCATACCGCGACGTGATTATACAGAACCTGCAGAGCGTCGACGCGGTCGGCGACATGGAAAATCAATTTATCTGGCGCGTGATGGGTGGCGATTCCGATGCTCCACCGCCGCCGGGCACCGTCACCCCCGACGTTTCTTTCTCTGAGCAAGTTACTAAGTTCAACGCGACTCAGTGCGCAGTGCTCCGCGTCCGGTTCCAAGGCGCGGTCAGCATCTGCTTTGCGACGGACCCCGACCCCACGTTCGACGTCGCTGGGACCTCTGGGTCGCTGCGGCTGTTTGCGGCAGACGTGACGCCCACGTACCGCCACCTGCAAAAACCAGTGACATTCCGGGACACGGTGCCGAGCACCACCGCATGCCGAGTCATCGGCCCGAACGACACCGACTCTGACCCGCAGACGCCGCGGGTGGGGTTGCGCGTCACGGAAGCGGCGGTCCTGTTGGCGGAGACCGCGTCGGCCAGCTTGTCCCCGACGAACTATGCGACCACGAATCCACAAGGGCACCAAACGCTCTCGTTTCAACTCAACGTTGAGGGCATGACCGCGGTGTCTGCTTTGGACCACGTGACGACCGCGGCGCCCACCGTTGTGGACTTGGAGCCCGTCGGCAACGTTCACCCGAGGTTCAACGGCTACAACCATCTGGTGTCCAGGCAAAATGCCGAGCCAATGGACCCGTTTCAGCTGGCCTTTCGGTCAGTCGCCTCGCCTGGGGAGTCGCATGTCTTTTTGCGGCGCCGCTGCGTTGGACTCTCCTTTCCAGAAATGACGGCCAATCAACGCTGCAGCAGTGGTCGTTTTGGCTTTGGACTCCCCGCCGCGCCGTTTCCGTTGCTGTTACCGGCGTGGTCGCAGGAGCACATGGAGGAACCATGGCGACGCGGACTTGCGGCATGCCAGCAGACGGGAGGGTTCTTGAGTAGCTTCGTCATGGCCTGGCGTTCGCAAGCGCTCATGGATGAAGTCAATCGCCTGTGCCCCGCCCCGCCCCGTTCACTACCGACCGCACCGGCGGATCTGGCCAAACTGGTCGCCCTCTGCGAGCGGATCAAGCGGTTTCGCCCGTTTCCTAACGGCGGCTTGCCGCAACCATTCGGTCTCATGATGGCTGCTCAAGTGTACGGGCACACGATCAGCGGCACCATGGATCAGCCACCGATTCCCCCCCCGCCAGGGGCGGCGGACACGGCGGTCTCCGCTCGCAAGCGATCACGTAGCCCACTTCCCCCGTCGGCGTCTTCTGCTGTAGGACACGGTGCCGCTGGCGCCCCGGCGGGAACGCTGCTCAGCCGGTTTGCGGAACAAGGTGACTTCCAAGTGGCGATTCAAACAGGCAACGCCCCCTGGCTGGCCAGCTACGCCTTTTGCGGCCTCGACACCGACGCCCAGCGGTGCTACTTGTCGGGCGAAGTTTACATGCCGGTGACCTTGGCGCCCGTGCCCATGTCCCGCAAGCCGTCGTTCCCGCTGGCCGTGCAGCAGGCGATGTTCGCGGTCATCGAGCAGCACATGCAGCATCAGCAGCAGCAGCAGCAGCAGCAGGCGGCTGGCCTCGACATCATTCGCATGCGGCGAACGTGGTCGTTCCCCGCGGAAATCTTGGCCGCGCTCGAGGGTTTCGTGCTTTCGTGGGCCGCGCCGTTTTGGAGCGCGGGGGTGGCATGGAGCGACGCCAACCAGCGCGCGCTCAGCAGCTACACAATATGGCCGTCGATTCAGCCGACGCCGCCATTGACGCCGCCGACCAGCTTCGGCGTCCTTGACACCCGCTTACCGCTCACCTCGCTGGACCCGCCACCAGCCGCTGCGTACGTGTTCTCGTCGATGACCACCGAGCCGGGCAGCCCGCCGACCGCGACCGCCCCACCAGTCGCCAAGGCGGTGGGCTTCGACTGCTTGGTCAGCATGCTGCTCGTGTCGCTGGTGACGCTCCCGGGCGCGGCATCGCCGTCGGCCATCGTTTGCTACGCCAGCGCGTTCCAGCCTACCCCGGCAGCACCCAACGGATTGCTCAACGGCATCGCGTACGTGTCGCAACTGATGGACGGCATGACGGCCGCCCTCGGCAGCCAGTACCAGGGCCAGCTGGTAGCCTTTTAGCTCCCACCCGAATGAATCCTCTCCCGATTCACCATCTCACCATCGCGGGTCGACACCACTGTTTGTTAACGTTTCCAAATTGGATCGATAAAAATCCTTTCCCCCCGTTTCGTATCGCTGTTGTTTGTGTTTTTCTTTATGCGACTTGGACGATCGATAGGTGGCGAGCGATAGCAGAGGCGGCGGCGCTCTCCGTGCCACAATTCTTGAGAAAGAGAATGTAAGGACAAAATCGGGCGTCTCCATTCGCAGAGGCTGCCCA